>Ga0209659_1001468_pt1 | contig 13687 bp, 11 predicted proteins | sample SaaInlLV_10m_DNA_FD_184658 | JGI IMG/M metagenome (GOLD analysis project Ga0209659, IMG submission 184658) | Marine microbial communities from expanding oxygen minimum zones in the Saanich Inlet - SI072_LV_10m_DNA (SPAdes) (version 2) | ecosystem: Environmental > Aquatic > Marine > Intertidal... | reverse complement strand
GGAATCGTATCTAGAAAGACAACATGGAGTATTTATTTTATCAGTATTAATCCCCTTTATAAATATTTTTGAAAAAACAAGTTAAATAAGTAGCCTAAATTAGGGATAGATTATGGACATAATTATAAGAAACAAACCAAACATCAAAACTCCCAACGTTCCATTTGAGTTTGAATATACTTTACAAGGAAACGAAAGATTATTTGAAACACAAGAGTTAATATTACTCTTGAAATCAAATTATAGCGATAGTATGATCGATAAGTGTTTAAAAAGATCAGAACCACTTACTCTCGAAATAATACAAAATTCATTTTGTGGAGATGGAGTTTGGGTAGTTTTTGACAAGAAAAAAAAGCAAGTGGTCTTAGCAAGGGATGAATCGGGATTAAACAGCATCTATTATTATCATGATGAATTTGAAGTTAGGGTTAGTACAATCTCTCACAAAATAGCTAAAGAAAAAAAATTAAAACTTAGTAGAGATTCCGTTTATCAGTTTCTTTATTTTGATTACCTTTTTGATGGACAATCTTTTTATAATAAAGTTAAAGAATTAGAAATGGGAGAGGTGCTATGTTTGTGTAAGGATTTTAAATTAAAACCCTTAAAACTAAATAGAATTAACCTGCCTTACAAAGAAAATAAGCTTACGGAAGAAGAAAACATCAAAAGCTTAAGACAAAAGATTGTAAATGCTCATAAAAAATACATTAACAAAAAAAACATTGTTTTTCTTTCGGGAGGAATTGACTCAGTAGCAATGTTGATAGCAATTACTGACTTAGCTGAAACACAAAATATTGAAAGCCTTTCTTTTAAGGTAAAGGGAACTAAGCAAGATGAAACATTGTATGCTAAAAGTATTTCTGAAAAGCTGAAAGTAAAACTGGATGTAGTTACAAAAAAACTGTCAAGTAAGATAGATTATAATTTATTTGTAAAAAGAATTCAAAAAACAAATAATCCATATCCTGGTATATGGATTTTCAATGAATTAGGGATAAATAAAAGCAGGACTTTTTTTGCAGGGCAAGACACGAGACTGCATACGCCATCTTTAAATTTTATTGATAAAATAGCATTTGAAATTTTTAATCTTAAATTTACAGGGAAGAAGATAATATTTAGGGGTTTAAATATCGCTTTGTATCCGTTACAATTTATATGTGGAATTGTTTGTTTAATGGGTGTAAAGTCTAAATTATTTGAGGGATTAAGAAGAGCGTTATATGTTTTCGACATTGAAAAATATATAAGGATTGCTTATTTTAAAGTTGATCCCTTCAAATTAAAGTCATTAGGCCTTCCCTTAATTAATACAAGTAAAATAATTGAAAAATATAAAATCGACATGAGTAAGGTTTTTGACAAAAGATCTCTTTATAATGAAATAGTTTCTTTAAAATGGAGAGAGCAGTATGTTAGTGACATAAAGTATATGTCAGAACTTGTAACCTCTTTTGGGGGTAAAATGGCTATGCCGTTTTATGAGAAAGAATTAGTGGAATTTTCAGCTACAATTCCTTTTAAATTATCAACAAAAACAATGACAGGAAAATCACAATTTGGATCAAAAAAAGTTAAAGTATCAAAATATGTTTTAAGGGAGGCATTAATAGACAAAATAGACAAAAAAACGTATAGCAGGTCAAAAGCTGTTTCACAAACTTTTCACTTATTATTTAATATGGGTTTAGGAAAAGTTATAAAAAAAATAATCATAGAAGACCAATTAAACTCAAATTCATTAATCAATAAATTTAAACTACAAAAATTCGTACACCCCTTTATTCGAAAGAATAAACCTTGGACAATTAAAGACGAAAAAATGCTATTAAAAATGCACAACTTAAGTTGCTTAATTATTTATAAAAAAATGGCGGAGGGAGAGATTTGAAACAAAAAGAATATAGTAAAATGAACCATATACATTTTCAATACAATGTAACTCTAAAAATGTGTCAATAACTGTTTTAAAGCTGCTTGGAAAGATTCCTCAAAAAAACGCAGTAGAAATTGACACATATTATAATAATGAAGCAAAAAAAAATGTTTAAAAAAACAGTGCCTTTTTTGGTGTATTTGATACCCTTTAAAACTGTTAAAACTTTATTACTAAAGTTTGTTGGGCTCAGAGCTTCTTTTTCATCCATTATAGTATTTTTCTTTGTTTCACATGAAAAAATTAACTTTTGACGTCTTCTTTAAAAATTACTTTAAATAAACTTAAAAGTTTTTTAGGACTTCTTGTTTTAATAGGGATTCTGAAGTTGATAAGCTTTCTTAGTCCATTACTTGTAAATAAGATATCATTATCCCCTGAAGACTATGGGATTTTTGAGTATAGTTTTAATCTTGGACAAATTTTAATCCCCTTATTAAGCATGGGTTTGTCAGGGGGCTATGCTTTTTATGTATTAAAGCATAAACAAAGCCAAATGAAAGCAGCATTTCATTTTCACTTTGTTTTCCTTACCATAGTCGCATTAGTAATAGCAATAGCTTATCCTAGAATTTTAAATAACATTTATTTCGGAGCAATTTTAATTTCTTTATCTTTTTCTAACCAAATCTTTTTATCAGGGATAAAAAAAATTGAGGATAAAAATTACACCTCAATTTTTGTTGAAAATGGCCTTTACGTAATTCTACTAATTATCGTTTTGACAGCAACTAGTATTAAATCAAATTTTCATTTTCATTTATGGTTTTTAGCATTGCTCATATATAATGGCTTACTAGCAACTTTTTATCACCTCAAACACATTAATATAAAGAAAATTAAAAAAGAAGATTTTAAGAAAATTTATGCTTTTGGTGCTAAAGTCATGGTTGCAGGGGTTATTGTCTTCTTGTTATGTAATAGTACAAGAGTTTTTACTAAATTTTTTTTAAATGAAACTTCAGTAGGGATATACTCGATCGTTTTCAGAATTGGAACCGCTTCTGTTTTGATTTACAAAACAATATATCTATTACAGTATAAAAACTTCTACCTAAGCAACTATAAATATTTAGACGATATTTTTTTAAAAATAGCATTTTCAGTTGTTTTTGTTAATGTGATAATATTTTTGTTTTTCCCATTTGTTTCAACTTACTTCATTAAAGACGCTTATATTTTTGGACAGATAAACAACAGACTTATCATAACCATTTTTTCACAAATTGTTTTGTGGGTTAACTTTTCATTACTAGAACCCATCTTTCAAAGAGAAAATAAAGTTATTCATCAAATAGTTATCATTTCTGTTGCAGTGTTCTCAATGTTTTTTTCAATGTGGGTTATGGACAAATATTTTACATTAGAATTAATACACATTTGCTTAATTAATAACCTTATGATTTCACTTTCAAGTGTTTTTGCAGTTTTATATTTAAAGAGAGAGCGAGTTATTTTAAAAAAGACAATGGTTATAAATTCCTTTTTCCTTTCCCTTAATATCATTAACTTCTTTATTTAAACGATATGCGATTTGGAGGGCATAGATTATTTTTATCTTCGTTAGGCTTAGGGATCTTTATTTGGATTCTTTCATTTAAACTGGTGCCTGCAAGCCCATTAACCCCTCCATTAACAGAAACAATTTTATTTTTTGCTTTATCCTATTTAACTATGATTTTAGGGTACCATTTCGCCCCCAAGAGCCATTCCCGTAGCAGCATTACAATCATAAGCATTAATTCTATACGCATAATAACATATATTCTAATTTGTGCTTTTTTAATTCGATTTATTGATTTGTTTTTTTACCGAGGGATGTCAATCTTTAACTCAGTTTTTGAAAATCGAGCGTTGGTTAGAACACCGCTTTATTTTTATGAACTTTTATTTAAGTTCGCATCTATACTAAAATCCTGTTATTTTTTCCCATTACTTTTTGTGATAACCTCGAAAAAAAAAATTAATATAAAACATGTCTTTCTTTCATTTTTGGTATTTGCATTACCTCTAATTGAAGCTCTATTGTTGGGATCAAGGAAAACAATCTTTGAAATGGCAGTTTTGCTTTTTCTTATATTATTTCTTTTTTCGAAGATATCTTTAAGAAAATGGATTATCATTTCTATTTGTACACTGGTAGGCTCCCTTTCATTAACCACCTTCATATTAAAACAAAGAGTATATATTGAATATGATTCTGACAGATCACAAAACGAGTTACTAACTACTAAATATAATGATTTGTTTCCACTAAAGGAGTCTTTCATACATCACCTAGCAAACGAAACAGAAAATGATTTTGAATTCAATTCAAAGCTAATTATGGCACATTATGGGCAATACATTAATCATGGCTTTTTTGAGTTAGATAACATTTTTAGAAATAAAAACAGTTTTGACTATGCTATTGGCAGGCATACATTTTCTCAAGTCATGAAACCATTATCACTTGATGTAAATGCAAACCCAAGGGGGTACACTTATGTAACGTTTTTTGGGGCCTTATTTTTAGACTTTGGATGGTGGTCGCTAGCTTTTTTTATCATTTTTGGAGGTTACCAAAAACGAGTTTTTACTGGTGGAGACAAAAACCTATTAGATAGAGCTATTCTACCTTACATTATAATGATAAATTTTTCAATTCCTGTGATGTGTGTAATTAAGGGTTCTGGTCTTTATCCCTTTTTGGGAATATTTTTTCTTTATTTTGCAGTTAAGTTAATTGATCAAAAAGATTAAAGTGAGAACAAAAAAAGCATTAATTTATGATTGGTACACTGTTTATGGTGGAGCTGAACGCTGCAATGAAAGTTTTAATAATATTTGGCCAGACCTAGAACATTTTGCTCTCATTGATTTTTTAAATTCAGCTCAAAGAGAATCGATACTAAATGGTAAATCTGTTAACACATCGTTTATTCAAAAGCTCCCATTTGCTAAAAAGCACTATAGAAAATATTTGCCACTCTTTCCTTACGCTATCGAACAATTTGACCTTAACGATTATGAGTTGGTGCTTTCATGCTCGTCATGTGTCAGTAAAGGCGTTTTAACGAACCACAATCAATTACACATTTCTTACGTTTTATCTCCAGTAAGATACGCTTGGGACTTGTATTCGCAATATTTAGTTGAATCAAATCTGGACAAAGGCATAAAAGGTTTTTTTGCAAAACTAATTTTACATTATATTAGAATATGGGATCGAGCATCCAGCAATCGCCCCGATCATTACATAACGCTTTCATATTACGTTGCTAAAAGGATTAAAAAACTGTATGGTAAAGACAGCATTGTTATTTATCCACCAGTCGATGTTAGTGCATTTACTATTTCCGACATAACATCTGATTATTTTATAACCTCTTCAAGGATGGTTCCGTACAAAAAAATGGATTTAATTGTTGAAGCTTTTTCGAAAACTACACATAAATTAATAGTTGTTGGAGATGGTCCAGACATGAAAAAAGTTAAGTCAAAAGCATCATCAAATATTACTATTGCAGGCTATTTGGAAAGAGATGAGATGATAGCTTTGACGCAAAAGGCAAAAGCATTTGTCTTTGCAGCTAACGAAGATTTTGGAATCGCCCCGGTTGAAGCACAGGCCTGTGGTGTTCCAGTTATTGCCTTTGGGAAGGGCGGAGCTTTAGAAACAATAAACGGGAAATTTCCTGATCAGCAAATTTCAAAAACAGATACAGGTGTTTTTTTTCACCAACAATCTGTACCATCGTTGCTTGAAGGGCTAGCCTTTTTTATCCATAATCAGGAAAAATTTGATAAACATATAATAAGGGAAAACGCAAAACGTTTTTCTACTGAACGTTTTGAAAAAGAAATCAAAGAAAAGATAGAGGAATTGTATTTTAAATGGAAAGAAAAAAAATGAAAAAAGCATTAATCACTGGAATTACAGGACAAGACGCTGCTTATTTAGCAGAACTATTATTGGAGAAGGGCTACCATGTTTATGGTACTTATAGAAGAACGAGCTCCACAAATTTTTGGAGAATAGAGGAGTTGGGGATTAACAATCATCCAAATTTAAGTCTTTTAGAATATGATTTAGTTGATTTGTCCAGCGCATACAGAATAATATCTGATGTTAACCCTGACGAAATTTATAATTTGGCAGCACAAAGTTTTGTAGCCGTTTCATTCACTCAGCCAATAGCAACAGCACATATCACAGGAATAGGTGCACTTAATCTTCTTGAAGCAATAAGGACAATCAATCCTAAAATAAAATTTTACCAAGCCTCTACTTCTGAAATGTTTGGAAAAGTTCATGAAATTCCTCAGTCGGAAACCACCCCCTTTCATCCGCGAAGTCCATATGGGGTGGCTAAAGTTTTTGCGCACTGGACAACATTAAATTACAGAGAGTCTTATGGGATTTTTGCAACTAGTGGAGTTTTATTTAATCATGAATCTCCGTTGAGAGGTAAGGAATTTGTTACAAGAAAAATATCGGACACAGTTGCTAAAATACACGTTGGAAAAGCCAAGACCTTAACGCTTGGAAATTTAGAGGCAAAACGAGACTGGGGGTATGCAAAAGAATATGTAGAAGGGATGTACAGGATGCTTCAAGCAGATACTCCATCAACATATGTCCTTGCCACAAACAAGACCCACACGGTACGTTCATTTGTTGAATTTGCTTTTAAAGCCATTGATATAAACATTGAGTGGAAAGGGTCTAATGAAAAAGAAGTTGGACTAAATGCCTTAACAGGAGATATTTTAGTAATAGTGAGTCCAGAGTTTTACAGACCTGCTGAGGTTGATATTTTACTTGGAGATGCCTTAAAAGCTGAAAGGGAGCTTGGGTGGAAGCCCACTACCTCAATGGAAGAACTATGTTCAATAATGGTTCAAAAGGATATTGAAAGAAATCGTAAAGGAGAAACATTTTAAGATGCGTGTTTTAATTACCGGAATTGACGGTTTTACGGGAGTTTATTTAGAGCAACTGTTATTATCTCAAGGTTTTCAAGTGTACGGAAGTACTATTGGAAAGCCCACTAAAAGCACACATATAATGTGTGATTTAACAAAAGCGGAACAGGTATATACAATTTTATCTAAAATTGCTCCAGACTACATCATTAACCTCGCAGCAATTTCTTTTGTCGCCGCAGATCCAATGAAAATGTACAATGTTAATGTTTTCGGAACCCTGAATATTTTAGACGCACTCATTTCGTTGAACCAACTTCCAAGAAAGATTATTTTAGCGAGTAGTGCTGCAGTTTATGGTAATCGCGGGGGTTCCCTTTCAGAAGACGACAGTACAACCCCTGTTAATCATTATGGCAATTCAAAGCTTGCGATGGAAAATATGGCCAAGAATTATTTTGATATGCTCAAAATTATAATAGTCAGGCCGTTTAATTACACGGGGCTAGGCCAGGAACAACACTTTTTAATTCCTAAAATAGTAAGTCATTTTAGAGAAAAAAAGAAATCAATTGAGCTTGGTAACATTAATGTTTTCAGAGAATATAATAACGTTAATGATATTGCAGAAGTTTACGCAAAGTTAATGACAAGTGATTTGCATTCGCAGACATTTAATTTATGCTCAGGAAAATCTTATAGTATCTCACAAATTCTAAACGTACTTACTGCTACGTCCGATCATAAGATTGAAGTAAAAACAAATCCTAAATTTGTTAGAAAAAATGAGATTGTTGATTTGAAAGGAAATCCATCTAAAATATTTGATTTTTTGGGAATTAATGATTTTTCATCTTCAATAGAAGACACGCTATTTTCAATGTTAAAGGATATCCCATGAAAATAACCGTAATCGGCACTGGCTATGTAGGCTTGGTAACAGGAACTTGTTTGGCAGAAGCGGGCAATGACGTATTGTGCATAGATATCGACAAAGTTAAAGTAGCTAAAATGCAACAAGGTTTATTGCCCATTTACGAGCCACATTTACAAACGTATTTTAATCGAAATATCAAATCAGGCAGGCTTCATTTTTCCACCAATATTGAAGAGGGTGTTCATCATGGTGAGGTGATTTTCTTGGCCCTTCCCACGCCTGAGGACGAAGACGGCTCTGCAGATCTTTCTTATGTTTTGGGCGTTGCCAACCAAATTGGGGAGTTGATGAAAGACTACAAAATCGTGGTGAGCAAAAGCACCGTCCCTGTGGGGACGGGGGAGCGTGTAAAAGCAGCGTTAAAAGCGAAAACAGATGTGTCTTTTGATGTGGTGTCTAACCCTGAGTTTTTACGCGAAGGTTTTGCGGTAGAAGACTTTATGAAACCCGATAGGATTGTAGTTGGCGTAGAATCGGAGCGAGCCAAAAACGCCATGGAAAAATTGTATAAAACCTTTGTGCGTACGGGTAACCCTATCGTGTTTATGGACATCAAATCCGCAGAGTTGACCAAATATGCCGCCAACGCTTTTTTGGCCACCAAAATCACGTACATGAACGAAATCGCTAACTATTGCGAAAAAGTAGGCGCTAACGTAGATGATGTACGTATGGGTATGGGGCTTGATGAGCGCATTGGTAAACGCTTTTTGTTCCCTGGAATCGGCTATGGCGGGTCCTGTTTTCCAAAAGATGTAAAGGCATTACACAAATCCGGGAAAGATGCAGCGCATTACTTTGCTATTTTGGATAGCGTAATAAAGGTTAACGAGCAACAAAAAACCGTATTATTTCCCAAAATGCAACAACATTTTGAGGGAAACCTTAAAAACAAAAAAATTGCGGTATGGGGGCTGGCATTTAAACCCGACACAGATGATATTCGTGAAGCACCTGCCTTATATATGATTAACAAGCTGCTTGATGCAGGCGCCAGTGTTACGGCATTTGACCCTGAGGCAATGGACAATGTAAAGACAAAATTAGGCGATAGTATTTCGTTCGCATCAAGCATGATAAGTGCAGTTAAGGACGCAGATGCGTTACTGATTTGTACGGAATGGCACGCCTTTAGAAATCCGAATTTTCACAACTTAAAAACCGCCCTCAAGCGCAACGTCATTTTTGACGGACGTAACATATACAACCCGAAGGACATGACAGCCTTAGGGTTTGACTATTATTCCATTGGCAGATGAAAAGAGCACTAGTTACGGGAGCAGCAGGCTTTTTAGGGTCACATTTGTGCGATAAACTCTTAGCCAATGATATTGCCGTTGTCGGCATGGACAACCTCATTACAGGGTCGATGTCTAATATTGCCCACTTAGAGGGAAACCCAAACTTTCGTTTTGTTCATCACGATGTGTGTGAATTTATTGACATAAAGGAAGAGTTGGATTACATTCTTCATTTTGCGTCTCCTGCCAGCCCAATAGATTATTTAAAAATCCCCATACAAACACTCAAGGTAGGAGCATTAGGAACGCATAACGTGCTAGGATTAGCAAGAGCAAAAAATGCGCGTATTTTGGTGGCCTCTACGTCCGAAATCTACGGGGACCCCCTTGTACACCCACAAACCGAAGACTATTTTGGCAACGTAAATACCATTGGCCCTAGGGGCGTGTATGACGAAGCGAAACGCTATTTAGAATCTATTACCATGGCGTATCATCGCTATCATGCCGTGGATACCCGGATCATACGGATTTTCAACACCTATGGACCTAGAATGCGCTTAAACGACGGCAGGGTAATACCTGCCTTTATGGGACAAGCCCTGAGAGGAGAAGACTTGACTGTTTTTGGCGATGGCTCTCAAACGCGCTCCTTTTGCTTTGTTGAAGACGAAATAGAGGGAATTTACCGATTACTTATGAGCGATTATCATTTGCCTGTAAATATTGGCAATCCCGATGAAATATCCATTTTAGATTTTGCAAAGGAGATTATTAAATTAACGGGGACCGATCAAAAAATAGTCTTTAAACCCTTACCCAAAAACGATCCGCTTCAACGCAAGCCCGACATTACTAAGGCAAGAGAAATATTGGGATGGCAGCCAAAAATTGGCCGTAAAGAAGGGATGCAACGCACCTATGATTACTTTAAATTGTTGACTCCAGAAGAATTAAAACGGGTAGAGCACAGAGACTTCACAACATTTAAAAGCTAAGGCGATACAATAATAAGCCCTGTATTACGTTCGTGTTTTACCAACCTATATGTATGAGCAAACGCTTTACTTATACTTTTCTTGTACTGATTACGTTCTTCCTTGATATTGGAAGTACCCTCTTTTGGTTAGCGGAACTTAACAGAGAAATGGCAAAGCTGTTTTACACCAACACAGGAGCATCTGCTATTCGCATGGGTGGGTTTGTTTTCACATGGTTAGTTTTAGGGCTATATACTTCTATTTTTAGCTTTAAGCGAGCCGACCGGTTTCTTCGATTAGCACTTCGTATTTCAGGGCACTTGATTGTAGTTTTTGTGTTTACACAATTAATTTCCTTCTCTTTCTTTTCGCGCGATCCTAAGGTTGATGATTTACTTTTATTAGCGTCAATACTGATGACCCAATTGACGTACCGTTTCGTATTCTTTAGCTTAATTCGAGCCTTACGCGCCAAGAATGAATCTTTTAAAGACAGGATTGTTTTGTTAGGTGATCAAACCCATGGGATCAGATCCTTTTTAAAAAATAACCCAGAAATAGGGTATAAAATTTTAGATATAGCATTACAAAAAGACCTCGATATTCCAATAAACATACTTAAGAAGAAAAAGGTCTCCGCAGCATTTATACACCAACATGATGCAAATAAAAAGACACACAAAAATATTTTAGAGCAAATTGCGCTGTTACAATTACCGATTTTTATTTTTACTTCTCATGACGATGTTTTTAAATCAAACCAAGTGGATTATTTTGGTTTTATCCCCGTGTATAAAACCCAGTTTTCCCCATTGTTGCAAGGAGTAAATAGATATGTCAAACGAGTTTTTGACATTGTTTTTTCTATGGGGGTGGTTCTTTTTATTTTTTCATGGCTCTATCCAATAGTAGGCCTACTGCTAAAGCTAGAGTCAAAAGGACCAGTACTGTTTGTGCAAAACAGAAATGGATTAGGCAACAAACTATTTAGATGCTATAAGTTTCGTTCCATGACTTCAAATAATAGTAACGCTCAAGCACAAAAAGACGACATACGCATCACACGGATTGGGAAATTCATTCGTAAAACAAGTATTGATGAATTCCCGCAGTTTTTAAATGTGCTAAAGGGAGATATGTCTGTAGTTGGGCCTAGACCACAGATGGAAATTCATAACAAAAACCACGAAAAGCATGTCGAATCTTTTCAGCTTAGACACACCATTAAGCCAGGCATTACAGGCATGGCACAATCTAGAGGGTTTAGAGGGGAAATAAGAGAGGACCTTGACATTATAAATCGCATCAAATACGATATTTTCTATATCCGCCACTGGTCGTTTGCGCTGGACATCAAAATTATAATTCGGACGGCACGAAATATTTTTAGAGGCGAAGACAAAGCCTACTAAATTTTCGACTCATATCGTTTGGTTACCAAATAAACACCAACTAATACGACACTTCCTGCACCAAGCTTATAGGCAGTTAACCCATCTGCTCCTACCATGATGGCGTATGCAATACCAATCAGCGGTTGCAAATACGTAAACACCCCAACCGTACTTGCCTTGAGCTGCTTGAGTGCATAAACATTTAGCAGGTAAGTCATAAATGTTGTTCCGATTACTACAAACGCAAAGCGCCACACCGCTTCATAAGGCAAAGCAGCCCAATTGACTTGACTAAACTCCGGGTAGCTTATGGGAAACGCCATAATAAACCCAAACAAAAACAGCCACTTTAACAAGTGTACCGTTGTGTATTTAGCGGACAAAGATTTGACTAAAACCAAGTACAGTCCAAAAGATGAGGCATTGACAACAAACAAGGCATTCCCTAACGGAATATTAGGCGCATCTTGGCGGATTTCATTTCCAAAAACAATTAAAACCAAAGCCCCTATAAAACCCAATACAACCCCCACAACTCTAGGGAGTAAAAGCCGTTCTTTTATGAGAATTGCAGAAAAAACAAACACCAATATGGGCGTAATGGTTATAAGCACAGCGCTGTTTATGGGCGTAGAAAGTTCAATGCCTTTAAAAAAGCAAAGCATGTTAACGACCATGCCCAAAAGCGCACAAAGCAGCATCTTAGGAACGTCAGCACGGTCTATTTTCTGTTTTGGAATAAAAAGACTTACCAACCAAAACAAAATTGCTGCCCCCAAAAGACGGACTTGCACAAAGCCAAACCCTTGAATATAGGTTGGCATTACCTCTTTGGCAATGGTATGGTTAAGACCGTATATGGTTGTTGCTCCCAGCGCAGCCAAAAGCGCAAGTGTTCGTTTATCCATCAAGTGCGGCTTTCATTTGAGCAACAGTCGCTTTGGCGTTGCCTAAAAAAACCGTGTTATTCCATATGAGTATGGGCCGCTTGAGACAGCTGTATTCATTTTCAAGCAAAGTCTTATACGCTGCTTCTGAAAACATAGCCCCTTCTCGTTTCATTTGAGCATAGACACGTCCGCGCTTGTTTATAAGCCCTTCATAACGGTTGGTGTAGTTGTATAAAAAGGCCAATTGCGCCGGAGTTGCCATTTGTTCTTTTACGTTTTGCAAAAAATCAGCGTCTTCTATTCCCAAAGATTTGATGATACGCACACAGGTAGAACAAGTTGAAAGATAAAGAAAGGTGTTTTTCATAATGACACAAATGTCTATTAAATAAATGAATTATTAAATGCCCTTTAGTCAAACTTAAATACATTTGTACTTTTAACAAGATATGGCAAAAAAGAAACTACACTTCAACTCCCGAACCATTCACGGTGGTCAACAACCCGACAAAGCCTATGGTTCTGTGATGCCCCCCGTTTATTTTACCTCTACCTATGCGCAAGAAAAGCCGGGAACACACCTAGGGTATGAGTACAGCCGATCACACAACCCGACACGATCTGCATTAGAAGCCTCACTGGCCAATATTGAGTCGGGCGCACATGCGTTAGCGTTTGCCTCTGGAATGGCCGCTATTGATGCGGTAATAAAACTTTTAAAACCAGGCGATGAGGTGGTGTCAACAAACGATTTATATGGCGGAACCTATCGGATTTTTGACAAGATGTTCGCCACTTATGGCATTACTTTTCATTTTGTTCCAATGGGCGATATGGAAGCAGTTGAAAAGCATATTAATACAAACACCAAATTGCTTTGGGTAGAAACACCCACCAATCCACTCATGCAAGTCATAGACATTAAGGCGATGGCAGCACTAGCTAAAGCACACAAGCTTTTGCTGGCTGTTGATAACACTTTTGCCTCTCCCTATTTACAGCGACCATTGGAACTAGGCGCCGACATTGTCATGCACTCTGCCACAAAATATTTGGGCGGACACAGCGATGTTGTCCTTGGATCACTGGTCGTAAACGACACGGATTTAGCCAATCGACTGGCATTCATTCAAAATGCAAGTGGCGCTGTACCAGGCCCAATGGACGCCTTTTTAGTATTACGTGGAATAAAGACTCTTCACGTACGTATGCAGCGCCATTGTGAAAACGGACGCGCTGTCGCTGAATTTTTAGCACAGCATCCCAATATTCAAAAGGTGTATTGGCCTGGATTTGAAACTCACCCCAACCACGAAGTAGCCAAGGCCCAAATGGATGATTTCGGAGGGATGATTTCGTTTGTACATAAAGACAATACCCTTGAAAAAGCGG
>Ga0209659_1001466_pt1 | contig 13694 bp, 19 predicted proteins | sample SaaInlLV_10m_DNA_FD_184658 | JGI IMG/M metagenome (GOLD analysis project Ga0209659, IMG submission 184658) | Marine microbial communities from expanding oxygen minimum zones in the Saanich Inlet - SI072_LV_10m_DNA (SPAdes) (version 2) | ecosystem: Environmental > Aquatic > Marine > Intertidal... | reverse complement strand
CACTCAACATGGACAGGTTCTCATTGAAGGAGACGTCACCAAACTTACTGTATTCATGAATAAGGAGAAACCAAGACTTGAAAGACTTTTTAAAAACTCACTTAAATAATAATATCTAACTAATTTTAACGTATGTATAAGACAACATATGATAAATCCGAGTGTCAAACGGGTATAGTTCATATTGGCTATGGTAATTTTCATAGAGCTCATCAGGCCATGTATATAGATGATTACATGGAAAAAACCGGTGATCTTCGATGGGGTATCGTAGCCGTTAATCTAAGAAATGAAGGGTTTCGTGAAATTGATGATTATGTTCTCAAAACACCTTCATCCTATAGACTCGTAAGGTCTCATCTAGACTACATAGACTGGACCAAAAACAGAACCGTTGCGAAACACATGCTTGCACTCTCAAGTGTTCAATTGGTGACCGTAACCGTGACTGAAAGTGGGTATGCACCCGGATCTCCCTTGTTTGAATATCTCGCATGTGGTCTTAGAAACCGAAAGACCCCAATCACTGTCATGTGCTGCGATAACATTCGTCAAAATGGTATCGTTCTTGAAACTCAATTTTTAGCATATCTCTACCAAACCAATCAATATGAACTCGCGGATTGGGTAAGAGAGAATGTTAAGTTCCCATCGTGTATGGTTGACCGTATCACACCACGTACAACGGATATTGTACGCCGAGAAGTTGAAGAACTCTTTCCTTCATGGGGAAACAGTGCCATACAAAGTGAAGAATATACCCAATGGGTTATTGAAGATAAATTTGCTTCCGACTTTCCAGATTTATCTCAAGTTGGTGCCATTATAACAAATGACATCGAACCTTATGAAGAGACAAAGATTCGGATTCTCAATGGTGGTCACACTTCACTCGCCTACCTTGGGGCTCTCTCAGGGTACGACACCTTCGACCAAGTGATGAATGATACTGCACATCGCAAACATTTTAGAATGTTGCAAGAAGAAGAAATTATCCCTTCACTTGATATTGATCTCCCATTTGATGTATACGAGTATATCGATAAAGTTGAAGAAAGGATTTCGAGTGAGACAAATCATGATGATCTTGATAGGATCTGTATGGATGGATTTACAAAGTTTCACACATTTGTAGTTCCCTCTATTCGAAAATGTCTCGAACAAAAGAAGCGACCCATACACATCTATAGAAGTATCGCTGCGTGGTACATATATTCACGGAAATTTGCGAGAGGGTGTAAAAAGATTCGGTACAGTGAACCAAACTGGCTACTCCTCGAACCACTTTTACGGGATGGAGCTCTAGACGCGTTTGTATCGAATGAACGACTTTGGGGTGATATTCCAAAAAAGCATATTACATTTACAAGAGACCTAAAATCTATACTCATGTCTCACACATACGAAAAAGAAATTGACCTACTCGGTGATGATTAACAAAAGTGTGCACGCAACCTGTCAACATGTCGAATCGCGGCATCTTCAACCTCTTCTTCGGTCTCCTCTTCCTCCTCGTCATCTTCACATGCTTGGCAAAGTGCGTCAAACATGTGACAGGTGTGTTCACCATTTTCAACCATCTCACGAACATCGGGATCGTGCATGATATCGTCATCGTCATCGTCAGGTGGATCCAGTACAACCTCTTCGTAATCTACACGCGTCACTTTTTTGGACTCGAGTTCTTTGATACACTCTCGAAGTCTTTTGATTTCATTCTCAAAATCCTCCTCAGTCCAGTCATCAAATTCACTTGAAGGGGGTTTCATCTCAACGAAAATACCGGTGGGGAGTGGGTGTTCCATGTTTTCTTGAAAAATATAAATTCTGGGCTTCACTTAGGTATGGAACATATAAGAACGATCATGGAGATTATGGATGACGATGAGATGTTCCCAACGAGGAATGAGTGGGCATACATAAAGATATCAAATGAACTCAAGAAATTACACTTTAAATTAAAAGAACTCTCAAAACGGAGAGATGTCTACACACCAGCTATGATAGATCCTTCCGCGCGTATGGAAACACGCTCTTCAGCTAGAGTGGACCCTTCAGCTCCACCACGAGTAATTCGAGATGCTTGGCGAGATCTCAATAGTTTACGTGTCAGGCCCAGACGTTAGAGTGACTTCAACAACAGTGGTACCACCATGCATGGCTTGCCTCGGTGGAGGATAATAAAACCCAGGTTCAACTGGTCCGTCGTGATCCGTTGCAGCCCAATCCTCATGTAATTCCTGCAAAAACTGATTCAATCCTGGATACATAACCTCTTCATCAAGCTCTCTCCATCGATGACGAATTTGCTCTCGTTCTCGTTGGGCAACAGTATCAGGATCAGATGGCAACGAATCATCCATCCAGACACGTGGTTGCCCATCAGTCATGGGTACAGTAGGTTGGTAGACCGGGGGTCCATCTCTAACTGGGTCATAATCACTTATCCATGTGGGTAGAGTTTGGTCAAGGAATGATGGCGGCTTCACATGTTCTCGCAACTCTTGGATAGTGTCGCACAACTCCAGGTAATCCCCCTCCGGGATCCTGTCTGAGTTCTTGTCGACCAGTGCCATTATTTTATGGAAGAGATCCATTGTTTCATGATTACCCCATCATCATCGCATGACTTAGGTTTTTAAAAGACTTGGAGCTTTTTTTTACACTTTTTTCAATTTTTTCAAACTCCTCAATCAAATCATGAATATCATTGCCACGGTATATAGCCTGTCTGACTTTTACAACAAAATAAGTCATCTTCTCAAAAACCTGTACATCATCTGTTCTTTCTACGAAGGATAATAACCGTTTACACTTCGTAAGGAGAATTTCCAAATCTTGCCGTCTTTCTTGTTGATAATTTCTTTCGGCTTCGATTTCAATGTATCGTTTTTCACCACAATCATTTACAGCTTCTATGATTTTACCAACCGTACTTTTTTCTGTTAGGGAAACAGGTTTCGGGGCAAAGAAATCTGCGATCGAGTGTAAGAAACCGAACGGCATTTTTTAGGAGCTGGGGGTGGTTCGATGGGTTTGGTGCAGTAAATAACTTCTTCCCAGATTTTACGCTGGACGTCCGGACACAGAGGAGAGGTAGCCTGCAGAAATGCAATTCTCAGATCGTCAGTCGCCAATCCAGGAATTCCAAGTGGAACACTCGAATGAACGAACAGTTCGTTGATAGGGAGAACGTAATCAGTCATTGTTAATTTTCATCATATTTTACTCCGACTTAGGTTCCTCATCATCAAGAGCTTCTTTTTTCCACTCTTCACGTTTAAACGCCTTTTGTTCCAATTCATACCGATCAATTGAAATTTTTTCAAGTTCGACATCCAGCCATACACGATACGGGGCATCCCAAACAGCCATCTTAACCCATTTATAGGTGTTTGTGATGTAATGAGGTCCCATGGATGTCAGAGTTTGGATAAAAGCCTGAAGATAAATCATTGTTTATTTAATAGTGCCGTTCTTTTTTATACTCTTTAAAAGTTTGTGCACATCGTATATTCCATATGCAGCTAAACTCCCTGTGAAAATGATAGTTTTTATTGCGATTGGGGGGACCATAATATAATCTCTAGTGATATTAGAAATGTCGCTTGACGACGTACCTAAAAAGGTTCAGTACATTGTCCTGGATTCCAACTTTGTGAATGGTACAAATAATACATTTTCATTAGATCTTACACTCAAATCCAATACACACGTTGAAGACATGAGTAGGGTACTGGGAATCAAGATGGTAGATTTTTACATCACACAAGTTGGTGAATCAAACCCCAATAGTGATAGTCATCCAAGTAATATAGCCAAGTTTGTAGATATCGTTTGTCCAGAGATTCCAAAAGTTGCTCAAATATTAGATGAACGACACGGACAAATTCTAGCGAGAGTTCCCCTGGAAAGACATTTCGGTCATTCGTCACATACAGTTCTCCGTGATAAACAATGGAAACGTTTCCAACAAAATACAAATTACTTCAATCCTATATCTATCAAAAAATTAAACTTCAACATCTATGAACAACAGGATGATGGAGATTACGTGACTCTTCAACCAGATTCGAAATGGTATATGATTCTTGAGATTACCACAGTAAATGTAAAAGAGAAACCAAAAGATAGAGAACTTCAAATCCTGAGGGCACTCGAAAAGTTATTACAGAAAATTGATAGACTAAATCATAATGTTGAAAGGCTTCCTGACAAACCCCCAGAGGAAAACCCTAAAAAATATTCATTTGGTTTACTAGTCGCCGTTTTGGCTTCAATTTTAGGTGGGTTTATATGGTGGGTCAATAAATCTTCTGCGTAAAAAGTATGGGAGGTAAAAGAGGCCGCAACAATCTAAAAATTTCACTTTCATCATCATATGAAGACAGTGAACTCTACTTCAATGAAGAGATGGAATTAGGGGAAGTACATCCAAACATAACACCAAAAAATGACCATCAAAAGGAGTACAACCGGGTACTTTACAGTATGAGTAAACCAATGGTGTTTGCGGTAGGACCCGCAGGTACGGGTAAAACCATGTTAGCGTGCTATGCAGCTATATCTGGTTATAACGATAAATCATACAAGAAAATCATTTTAACCCGACCAGTTGTATCTGTTGAAGAAGATATAGGCTATCTCCCCGGAACTCTAGAAGAGAAAATGGACCCATGGACCAGACCCATCATGGATGTATTTAGTGAATTCTACAGTCAAGGTGATATTCAGTACATGATCAAAGAGAAGATAATTGAAATATGTCCACTGGCGTATATGAGAGGACGAACATTCAAAGAAGCGTTCATCATCGCAGATGAAATGCAAAACTCAACACCAAATCAAATGAAGATGTTGCTCACTCGTATCGGTGAAGGTAGTAAGATGGTCATAACTGGTGATCCTAAACAACATGATCGGAAATATGAAGATAACGGTCTCATAGATATATGTAAACGGTTAGATGGTAAACGCACTAAACGAATCGAGTATATCAAGTTTGACTTTAAAGACATCGAGAGAAGTCCCATCGTACGAGATATTCTCGAGATTTATGGGGACACTTAAAAAAAACCAAATCTCTTTTTATGTACAACCTTTTCGACATGTTCGCATGGAATTTCTCTTTCGAGAAATAACCAAAGGTTATGTTTTTTACATTTTTCAATTACATTTTCCTTGTATTGTGAATGAGACTTACATATCTTATTTTTTGAGTATTCTTGATTTAAAATATTTAACAACTCCCCAATTTCTTTCACAGATTTACATCCATCTAAGAAACGATATATTTTAGTTATGTTTTCCGTAAATACGTCTCGATTAAAATTAGGGCTTCTACATTTAGACGACTTAGATATAAACATTTTAAATTCTGTTTCATACTTTTTAACAAGTTCTAAAACATCATCTTTTATGTTCATTGAATCTTCGAGATAAATTTCGGGAACGTCAACAGATTTATTAATTGTTTTAAATGAGTCTAATATATCGTCATTTGTTGCTTCAAACATGACATCAATAATACAGTCTACTTCACCATCCGCAATCATATTGAGACATTCGCGACGATGATTTCCGTCGTAACATACAAGACCTTCATCCCTTAATTCAGCCACGTGTAATAATTTGGGAATGTAACCACCACTATTATGATAGTCGTACATGTCGTGAACTCGGCACATATCTGGATTTCTATTTTTCGACCATTTTTTACAGATGGGTTGAAGGTGTTTATATTTCAGTACATACCCAACATGATTACCTTGTGTATAAAGCTTTTTAGCGAATGATGAAATCACGTGTTCCATTATAGTTTTAATCATTTAAAACTTTTAAATACATTTCATGGAGACTCAAAAGCATCTTCACCGTAAAGGTCCTCTACAATTTCAAGAATTTCCATGGAGTTCTTGAGGGCAGATTGTGTCGCACGAATATTCCACCCGGCAATCATCTTTAGTTTCTCATTCGCGCATTTATACTTTTTCAAATCTTTCTCGAGTTTTTCAATCTTAACCTCTGACTTCGAATCTGGTGGATTTACAACAAACTTACGACGACCACGACTCGTTGCACCCGTTGAGTACTGACGCCAATGCTTTCCCGATCTTTCCTTGTGAGCCGTATTATAAATCCGTGTCGATGCAATCATGTATTTATAATAGGGGTACTAACTTTATATTGATTTCGTATTTAAGCAGTCGTCGCGGCCTTCTTCTTGGGTGTGGCAGCCTTCTTAGCGGGAGCAGCCTTCTTAGCGGGAGCATCGGTGGTAGGAGCAGGAGCGGGAGCGGGAGCGGGAGCGGTGGGAGCGGCAGGACCAGGGGGGCCGGCAACACCACGGGGGCCAGCAGGGCCTGGAGGACCAGCGGGGCCGGGGGGACCCTGAGCGCCAGCACCACCGGAACCACCACCACAGTTCTCAACAATCTTAGTCAAGAGACCATATAGGCGGTTCTTGTCAAGGCGGGTACGCTTCATTTCATCTTCGATTTCTTTGATGAGAGGGTTCATGTTACTATATATAAAAGAAAGATTATCTTTATACCAAATGATTATCATCGGTCCTCATCTGAAAACTGGGATAGGACAGCATGCTCTGAAATATGTTGAACTATTTCTACCCGATGGTCAATACTGTGAGATAGGTAAACAATTACCTGAAAGTGATAACGGCCTGATATTTGTAATTCCAACACGCGATCACATCGAATATATCAAATATGCGAAAACAAAGGTAAAAAACTTAGCCTGTATGACTGTGTGTGAAACGGAAACGGTTCACGAAGACTATGGCCTCATCATGAAAGAGTTTAAACGGGTCGCAGTGCCAAGTGAATTTTGTAAACGAGTTCTCTCTCGACAGTTTCCCGATAATGAATTTTACGTGATTCATGCACATATCCCTCAACCAAAGGAGAAACCGTATACATTTTATCACATCGGAAACATCATGGACCCCAGAAAGAAATTCAGAGACATTCTTCAGGCGTTCGCTCGTCTAAATGAACCGAATACACGTCTCGTCGTAAAAGCCACCAGTAATCAAGCTGTGCAAATTCAGTTTCCACGAGTCGAAGTCATCAATGATATGTTATCCGAGGAAGATATGGATACTCTCCACAATCGCTGTGATTGTTATGTGGGGTTCTCTCATTCAGAAGGTGTTGGTATGGGTGCTGTAGAAGCTGCTATGCGAGATAAACCGGTTATCATCACGAACTATGGTGGTGCACCGGAATATATCAAGACACCATATACGATTGACTGTGGACTTCAAGAGTTGGAGAGAGATGATTTTCTCTTCAAAAAGGGTATGGTTTGGGGTGAACCAAACTTTGACCAACTCTTGGAGTTCATGAGGCATGCGTATGATACTCGTGTTCGTCATATGGATCACGAACACACGAAAAATCTAGTTGGAAGGAAGAATGTCTTAGAAGAATTCATCCTGAATGTAATTGGTACCAAGAACGATAAGACCAATGAGGATAGTACCACTCATTAAGGAATCGCGCTGAGCAATGCTAGTCATGACAATGTCATCAAAGGGTTGGAAACCAGTGGGTTTGGTGACAATACGAGGAAGAAGAACATTTACGATGATGTAAAGGGTCATCGCTATTATTACAGGTCTAAGACTCTCCTGATCTAACATTTATAGTACTCTAGGATTTTATTTCAACCTTCTTTCCGAGAGGAGCTTTATCAATCCGATGTTTTTTGCAAAAATCTCCACACACCGCCTTGAATGAACAAGCTTTACCAGACATAGTAGTTGCCTGACAGGTTTTAGCATGTGTCCGTGAAGTGATTGAAGCCTCGGGTGGTTTGTCAATCACGATGAGCTTTCGACTATCCTTCTTCTCTTCATGTCGTTTGTATGACATTTTACACTTCCACGTTGCATCTGCCAGATGATAGCATCTTTCGTCGGGTTCACTGACCCTGTACATCTTGGCCGCATTGGTCAGGCACTGCTCCCACGTTGAATCACGAATGACTTCCATTTTTTTAGACTTACTTTTATCATTTTTGAGTTTCACTTAGGTGTTCAGGCTTCACCCCCAATTTCTGCGAGATAGATGTCAACCTGTCCCGCAAATTCTGGGCATGTTTCAGTCGTTTTCTTAGTCACCATATCTTGTACATTAATCACATGCTCCTTGAACTTCTTCACATCTATACCAGTCGCATTATGAATCTGTGTTTCGGTCGCAATATCTTTAAGAGCGTAGAGATAAGCAGTCGCATAGTTTGCATGGAGAATAGCTATGACTGGAGACTTATCCTGTTGAGCAGCTGTAGCATATCGAGCAGATTGTCTGACCAATTTCTCAATTGAACTTTTCATACCTCTAGTCTTGTTCTGCATCATGACAATTAGAATGAAAATTGCAATAATCAAATAGAAATACATCTCTTCTTATCGTACCCAAAGAAAATATTACTCTACAATAATGTCGACAGACCCCGACTTATCTATCATCATGGAAACTGTTGATGAGTACAAAAACGAAATACCCGAAGGAACTTATATCAAGCTGTGTGGGTCTATAAAAAATATACACAACAAACTAAAAAGATCGAGATCGAGACCCAGATTCAAAGAAATATACGTACCAGTAGCTGTCGCAGCAGCTCTTGAAATATTTAAAAGAGTCTTTCATCTCTCATCAAGTTCCAGTTGACAATCTTGCATCGTCTTCACATGGTCTCCTTCATCGTTGCGAACATTCACAAAGACATCGTACAAATTGTTGATATCCTCATAGTAGTTGACAGCCACAGCTGGTGGACGCTCAAGTGAAAGACTCGTCCCATTCTGTTTGAGGAATTCGTCGTAGGTATGATACGCATGTTCCTCAACCTGTTCAGAGAGATTGTACGCCATTCTCGGTGACACTACATACAAGAGACATGTCAACCAGTAGTATGCGAAGGCTGTATGTTGTGCGAAGAATCGGTCAACAAAGCGCTCATCACCACCCAAGTCCTCCATGATGAGGAGATGGTGGTACTCATTGACCGTCTGTGCGAAGTGGGTCTCTAGGTAATCAGCTTTCCGTGATATACCCAGAGTCTCGTAGAGGTGTAGAACGGACACAAACGAAAAGTATGGGACACGTGCAACCGTCTCGAGAACATAGAACCGAGCATAGTCGCGGTCCTTGTAGGCTTTGTCGATGATGTTCACCGCTGATTTGACGATGGTCTTGTTGATACGCTTCTCAAACCTGCGAGCAGTGTTCACATGGGGCTTGACAATGGCGAGGGTGAGCATATATTTTGTATGGACATTTGTTTTTAAATGAAACCTAAGTGGTATCACAAGGACTGAGAAAACAAAAGCAAAAAATGCCTCACTCTAAAACCAGTCTGAAACACCTCATCGATGTTGGTCTTCTCAGAGCGGGTAAGGGTCTAATCTCTCTCTCTTACAGGAACAATCATGTAGTTGCAGACTTGCTTGAGGACGGCTCCATCAGCTGGAATCGTCGCGTTTTTCAAACAGTTTCCTCGTTTTCTAAGTGTGTGAAGCGCTCAACAAATCAGTCACTCAAGACCGATAATGGTTGGGACTGTGTCAGGTTCCGGGGAGTCCCTCTGTCCAAAATTAGGGACGACTACACGATTGGACATGTAGATGACGAAGACCCACCAACCTCTTCTACTGACTGGCCCAAGGTTAAAAGTGATCTTCGTCAGATCCAAGATCTCTTAGTAAACAAACTGATTGACAATGAAGAGGCAAAGATTTTGAGGGTAAAGATTAATTCCAAGATTAAGTGATTGAAAAATATAAATTAGAGATTAAATTTTAATAAAAAGAAATTTAGTAAGTTATGTTTAACATATTCATGTTGATACCACCTTATATAATATTTCAGTACTACTTCTACCTAAGTTAAAAGTTAGACTTGTAATATTATCATGGAATCGGTTCAAAAACTCACCCACATTGAACATATTCTCAAGAGACCTGACTCATATGTCGGTCCCGTCGACTTGAATGTCGAACCGTATTGGGTTCTCAACAGTAATAAATCACAGTTTGAGAAGAAGAACCTCAAGTATTCCCCAGCTCTCTTGAAAATCTTTGACGAGATCCTTGTCAACGCAATCGACCGCAACTCTATGCACCCAAAAAATGTTTCTTCCATCTCCGTCGATATCGACAAGGACTCTGGGGCCGTGTCTATCGAGAACAATGGACCCCTCGGTGGTATCGGTGTTCGTATGCACGAAAAAGAGGGTCTGTGGAACCCTGAACTTACATTTGGGCACCTCCTCACAAGTACCAACTATGACGATTCCAAGAAGCGTGTCGTAGGAGGACGCAATGGCTATGGGGCTAAACTGACAAACATCTATTCATCTGAGTTTTCTATCGTCATCAAAGATCATGAAAACAAACAGACTTACTCACAGAAATGGTCTAAGAATATGACCGTGTGTGAACCACCAAAAATCAAAAAGCATAGCGGGGCCACGTCATCCGTTTCTATCACCTTTGTCCCCGACTGGCGAAGGTTTGGTCTTTCCAAGATGGAGAATGCAATCTACAAGATTTTCCAGAAGCGGGTATGGGATGCAAACATCTGTACAACCCCAAACTGTAAGGTGAAGTTCAATGGGGATGTTCTACCCAAACAGAACCTCGACACCTATGCCAAGATGCATGAAGGTGTTGAGAATGTCACATCAGTTGCGGGAGACCGTTGGTCTGTGTGTATCGGTCCTTCTGAAAATGGTCTAGAACAGGTTTCCTTTGTCAATGGTATCTGTACAACCAAAGGTGGAACCCACGTAGATCATGTGGCATCCCTAGTTGCAGCAGGTATTATCGAAGAGATGGCCAAAAAGATTAAGTTGAAGCCCCAACAAGTGAAGAATACCTTCAATATCTTTGTAAAGGCTACCCTTGAGAATCCAACCTTCTCAAGTCAAGTCAAATCTGAGTGCACACTCAAGGCACAGGACTTTGGTTCCAAGTTTGAACTACCCAAGACATTCGTTAAGAATGTCCTCAAGACTGGTATCGCTGATGAGCTCACGGCACTCTCAAAGTTCAAGGAGATGAAGGAACTCAAGAAGACTGATGGTGCTCGTAAGTCTAAAATTACTGGGATCCCCAAATTGGACGATGCAAACAAGGCTGGTACGGCTCAATCTGGTAAATGTACCCTCATCGTGACAGAGGGTGATTCGGCTAAAACCCTCGCGGTTGCTGGCCTCTCGGTGGTTGGTCGAGACCACTACGGTGTCTTCCCTCTCCGTGGTAAGTGTAAGAATGTGAGAGATTCTTCAGTGGCACAACTCACCTCCAACCAGGAGTTCAATGATCTCAAAAAGATTTTGGGACTTCAACAAGGGAAGGAATACACGAGTGTGTCAGAACTTCGCTACGGTCGTCTCATGATTATGACTGATGCAGATAATGACGGTTCTCATATCAAGGGTCTCATTCTCAATATGATTCACTATTTCTGGCCGAGTCTTTTGAAACTGAACTTTGTGGTGAGCATGGTCACACCCATCATCAAAGCCTCTAAGGGTTCTGAGAGTAAGTCATTCTACACTGATTCAGCGTTTCGAACCTGGTATGGTGATGGTAAGGCTGGATGGCGAATCAAGTATTATAAGGGTCTCGGTACCTCCACATCTGCCGAAGCTCGAGAATATTTCAAGAAGATTCAAGATTTAACCGTCAAATTTGACATGGATACGATGACTGATGACTCGATTATTCTTGCATTCGATAAAAAGAAAGCCGATGCTCGAAAGACGTGGCTCCTTGAGAGTACAGCAAAAGAAGCGAGTGAGCTTGAAGTATCATATGGAAAGGTTAAACAACTGGACATCACAGACTTTATTCACAAAGACCTGGTTAATTTCAGTCTTGCAGACCTCAAGCGCTCAATTGCACACATGGCTGATGGTCTGAAACCTTCACAACGAAAGGTTATGTTCTCATGTTTCCAAAAGAACCTGACTGCTGAAATGAAGGTGGCACAATTGGCTGCATATGTCGCTGAAAAGAGTTCCTATCATCACGGTGAAGTGTCTCTCGCAGAGACTATCGTGAAGTTGGCCAATGATTACACAGGTTCCAACAACATCAATCTCCTAGAGCCATGTGGGCAATTTGGTACACGACTCATGGGTGGTAAAGATGCGTCCCAAACGAGATACATCTTCACAAGGCTTACAAAAGAGGCGAGAAAGCTCTTCGACCCCAATGATGATGCCATTCTCAATTACCTAGACGATGATGGTCGTTCTATTGAACCAGACTTTTACATGCCTACGCTACCCACGGTTCTTATTAATGGTACAGAAGGAATCGGTACAGGGTTCAGTTGTTATGTACCACCTTACAATCCCAAAGATATTCGGGACAATATCCTCAACCACCTCCATGGTAAGAGTATGAAGAAAATGAAACCATGGTTTAGGGGTTTCAAGGGTCGCATTTTTGAACATGATGACGTGTGGATGACTGAAGGTGTTTGGAATGTTATTGGAAAGACTGTGAAGGTATCCGAATTACCACCGGGTCGCTGGACACAAGATTACAAGGAACATCTAGACGCACTAGTTGAGAAGAAGATGATTTCGAGTTTCACAAACAACAGTACAACTGAAAACGTCGATTTCGTTATTCAGGATTACACAGGTAAAGATATCATCAAGGACCTCAAACTTCAAAAAACACTTCGTACAACAAATATGCATCTGTTTCACCCAACCAAGGGTATTCACAAATATGATACAGCTGAGTCAATTCTATCCGACTTTATCAAACTTCGATATGAATACTACAAAAAACGCAAGGAACATCTCATCAAAGTTCTTGAAACCAAATCCAAAATGTGTGAGTACAAATCGCGTTTTGTTATGATGGTTATCAATGGTGATATCATCGTGTTCCGTCGCAAAAAACAAGAACTCGAGAATCAACTTTCAGGGCTCTTCCCTCGGATTGGTGGAACGTACGACTATCTCCTAAACATCAAGACTGTTCAGTACACGGATGAAAGTGTGAGAGAACTTTTGAAGGAATCTGAACAGGCGAAAAGTGAACTCGAGATTATGAGGGCTACGACTCATGTGAGTATGTGGGAGAATGATATTAAAAAATTGTAATCAATAGATAAGTATGGGTGAAGCTGCAAAGATTTCTCTCAAGGCTATTGGAAAGCAGGATACGTATCTTCTTTCCAAAGACCCAGAAGACTCGTTCTTTAATGACAAAGACATGACACAACATTCGGAATTTAGAAAGTATCACAGAAGTCGTAATATTATTAACCCAGGTGGGGTACCAAATTGGCCATTCGGACAAACGATCAAAGTTCAATTCAACCCACAAAACATGGGAGACCTTTTGAGTAATATGTGGCTCAGTATAACTATGCCACGTCTAACCGACTTTGGTGGTGGTGCTAACTATGCGGACCAATTGGGAAGACATATTCTAAAAAGTGTCACTATGATCGTAGATGAACTCGAGGTGGAAAAAATCCACGACGATTGGGGTATTCTTTATGATGAGCTTTATCTAGAAATATCGGAAAAGGTAGCGAATAGATTTCTCGTTAATCGAAACATAGGCTATGACGATTCTACATTACCAGCGTTTAGAGATCTTTCCCAGTATTCTGCCGACCTTATGATTCCCCTGC
>Ga0209659_1001449_pt1 | contig 13757 bp, 8 predicted proteins | sample SaaInlLV_10m_DNA_FD_184658 | JGI IMG/M metagenome (GOLD analysis project Ga0209659, IMG submission 184658) | Marine microbial communities from expanding oxygen minimum zones in the Saanich Inlet - SI072_LV_10m_DNA (SPAdes) (version 2) | ecosystem: Environmental > Aquatic > Marine > Intertidal... | reverse complement strand
AGTACAGCCCGTGGCCTTTAATAACACCTGCACCGCCAGCACATCAGAGGCCTCAGCGGCCATAGAGATAACATAACTGCCCAAAGCCGATTGCGGGGTTTCGGCGATTACAAGAAAGGTATCAATGACCTCTTGGGTCTCAGGTGTCGGCTTCCAGCCAGCAGGTATTAGTGGTCGGGGGTTGTCGAGCTCACCTCGCAGCCAGTCGCAGCGCTGGCCCTCATTCCAATCCCGATAGTCGCCCAGTGCCAAAGCTTCGGTGAGTTCGGCTATGGCCTGTGTGTGTCGCGCACTTTCCTGACGGATATCTAGCTGGATGAGGTATGGGCCAAAACAATGGACCCTGCGCAGGGTATCCAATAAATAGCCCCGAGCAAGCACATCGAGGTTTACCGCCTGCAGCGATTCATAGCAGGCCTCTAGTGGATCAACAATCTCGCTCAGCGTTAATGGTGCCGGCGCTAGACTCTGGTCGTTCAGTGCTTTCTCAATGTTCAGGCGCTGTCCTTGTAAGCGGTCTCGCAGCGGCTTTAATAAGAATCGATAGGGCTCTAGGGCGCCTTCTGTGGCTTCCTCCAATGTTGTTGAAGCGGTTGTGACCGATAATTCTTCGTATAGTGTCGCGATGTCATTTTCAAGCAGGGTGCAGGCTTGCCACTGTGCTAGCAGTAAAACTTCCCGAGTAACCTTGGCGGTCACATTAGGATTGCCGTCCCGATCGCCGCCAATCCAGCTCGATATCCTTATCGGGCTCCAGTTAGGCGGAGGGATGGGTAGGGCATATCGCTCACAAATATCGTCGACGACTCTGAGAAATTGGGGCACTGCATCCCACAAAGAGTTTTCGATCACGGCAAATGCCCAGCGTGCTTCATCAATGGGTGTGGGACGATCGGATCGAAACTCTTCGGTATGCCAAATTTGGGAAATAAGCTCTTTCAAGCGGCTGTGGTCTTTGGATGACGCAGCGGCCTTGTCATTCAGTATTTCAAGTCTGGTGAGGCAATCATTAATTTCGCCGTGTTTGTGAATAAGCGTTCTACGTGTGATTTCAGTGGGATGGGCGGTTAGCACCAGATCGATAGATAAATTTTTCAGCACTGTGTTAAGACGATTGTGCTCGTGATCTTTTAAAAGCTGTTGAAAAGCACTTTCGAGACTGGCCGTCGCCGAAAAAAGTGATTGACTGTAGTCGGCCAGCGTATGGTGCTGCTCGGCGATGTTAGCGAGGTTTAAGAAATGGCTAAATGCTCTGGCGACATCTAAAATTTGCTTTTCATTGAGCTGGGTTAGCAGAGCGCGCAGTGCCTCTTGATCATCATCATCTCGACTTTGTTTAGATTGCAACCGGATGGCTTCGACGGCCTCAAACAGGCCCGCGTCTCCTTGACTTTGGATAACTTGGCCAAGGATCTCGCCAAGGTGTCGAACATTTTGGCGGAGCTGTGCGGTATTGCTTGTTGATGACGGCGTCATGTTTTTGTTCGCTTTCGGTTAAGTGGCAGGCGCGTTGGAAGCAGGCTTTCTTTTATTCGAGCAAGGTGTTCAATACAGGGTTCCCCACGCTTTAATGTCACCCCAGTTACCAGAATGTCGATGATTACCAGGTGCACGATTCGTGATGTCATGGGTAGATAGTCTTCGGTGTTTTCAGGGGCCTCGAGGCCAATGACACAATGGCTCACCTGCGCTAACGGTGAATCTTGGGCGGTTAGTGATATGACAGTCGCGCCACTGGCAGAGGCTAGGGCTGCTGCATCGACGATGGCCTCGGTACGGCCAGTGTGGGAAATAAAAACAAAAACATCACCTTGGCTGCCACCGGCGGCTAGCATGCGCAACATTAATGGATCGGTGTGGGTGGTCACGGGGGTCTGAAAGCGAAAAAATTTGTGCTCTGCGTCTTGAGCCACTGCAGCGGAAGTGCCCATTCCAAAGAAATAAATTCGACCCGCGGCATCGAGATGCTCTACAGCTACTTCTAACGTTTTTAGAGGCAACTGTTCCCGGGCTAACAGCAGGGCATTAACGGTGTTATCGACCAATTTCCCCGGGTAGGTTGTCACTGTGTCTTCAGGGTCTACGACTTGGCTGATGTAGCGCACCCCAGCAACTAAAGAGCGGGCCAACCAAATTTTGAAGTCAGGATATCCTGTTGCGCCCAAGCGCTTGCAAAATCGATTAACTGAGGGCTCGCTCACGTTCGCCTGTTGGGCGAGTAAGGCGATGCTTGCATGTGTGGCTGCCTCGGGATCGGCGAGAACCACGTGTGCAATTTTGGTATCTGATTTACTCAGCCCGGGAAGCGCTGCCTGAATTTGCGTCAATACATTAGTGTCATTAGCCATTGGGAACCTTGTCGCACTGAGGGTTTGGTGTATGACCGCTAGTGTGGCAGCAATATAATGTAATCATAACAAAATAATAGGTTGCAAAACCACATAAAATGCCTAAATATGTAATAAAGCTTCATATTGAACTTTACGTTTGTTCACAGATAGCACGAGGGACAGGTCATGATAAGAGTTGCCATTAACGGATTTGGTCGTATCGGTCGCAATATATTGCGCGCCTACTACGATCGTCCCGAATTGTCTCAGGCCATTGATATAGTGGCCATTAACGATCTGGGTGAACCCGCTATTAATGCGCACCTGCTAGAGTTTGATACTGCCCACGGCCGCTTCGGTCATGAAGTAACGTCTGGAGAAGATTATCTTGCCGTCGATGGTCGTCGGATAGCGGTACTTAATGAGCGTTCACCCAGTGCTTTGCCCTGGGCAGAGTTGAATATTGACCTTGTTTTGGAGTGTACCGGCCTGTTTACGACTCGCGTCTCAGCGGCTGCGCACCTTGATGCCGGCGCGCAACGTGTTCTAGTCTCGGCGCCCACCAAGGACGCAGACGCAACGATTGTTTATGGGGTCAACCATGGCACCCTAACGAACGAACATCGCGTGATCTCAAATGCCTCATGCACCACAAACTGCTTAGCACCAGTGGTGCAGCCATTGCACGAGGAGATCGGTTTGGTGAGTGGTCTGATGACGACTATCCATGCCTATACCAATGACCAGAACTTAAATGATGTTTACCACAAGGACTTGTTCAGAGCTCGGGCCGCCGGACAAAGCATGATCCCCACAGCAACTGGCGCGGCTAATGCCATTGGTCTGGTGTTGCCTGAGTTACAAGGTCGGCTTGATGGTTTGGCCGTTCGTGTTCCTACACTGAACGTTTCGCTTGTTGATCTGAGCTTTACTGCTGCACGTGAAACGTCGGTCGAGGAGATAAACAGCCTGATGTCAAAAGCCGCGACGGAAGATGCTTTTGGCATTCTGGGCTATAACGAGCGGCCTCTGGTGTCGGTTGATTTCAACCACGATAGCCACTCAGCTAATTTCGACGCCAACCATACCCGGGTAGCAGGGAGTTTGGTGAAGGTGCTGGCTTGGTACGACAACGAATGGGGATTTTCTAACCGCATGTTAGATAACGCTCTGGAGCTAAGTGCTATAGCAGGTCTGTCGGCAAATAAAGCGGCTTAATCGCACTCGGTAAACGGCGTTTTCTCTCGATAAAACCAATACATCTTTAATCGGCCGGTGCGCCTGCGTGCAACCGACAGATTGATAAAGAGAGGGGCCTTGGATTAGTACCTCTACGGCGCGTGCCAGAGTTCAAAGCGACCCTTTGGCGCCAAAAACACTGCCACGGGCGACTCGGCAGCAGCGCTGATCGTCATAGCCCGATAAGCCACTTCAAGCTTTTTCTGCCCTACGATATGAACAGCACCCCAGTGACAATCCTCCAAGCGCCTCCTAGACAGTGAAATTCGAGTGTGAGGCGCGGTGCGAGGATGCGTCATCAGCGCGGCATCTGGCGTGCTAAGCCCTGTATCAATTTCTTCAGCGCAGGGAAATAATGATGCGGTATGGCGGTCACCGCCCATACCCAGTATCACCACGTCAAAAGTACCGAGCTGGTCAAGCTGCGAACAAACTTCTTGTAAATTGCTTGCCTCATCGGAAAGGTCAGGGATCAAGCTCATAAACTGCGCCTTAGCGGCTTGGTCTTGAAGCAGGTTTTGTCGAACCATTGCTTCATTAGATGCGTCGTGATCTCTGGGAACCCAGCGCTCATCGGCCAAGAGAATAGTAACGTGTTCCCAAGGGATCTTTGCTGTTGCAAGTTGGGCGAATAGAGGGCGCGGCGTAGAGCCTCCGGAAACCACGAGGGTTGCCTTGCCTCTCGCATTGATTCCGTCCTGTAGTCGCCGGCAGATGTTCTGGGCCAATGCCGTATTAAGTGCATCCGCTGATGCAAAGCCGTGCTCAGACATGCCAGCTACGCCCATCCTTTTCAATTAAAAGCTCGGCTTTAGGTGGGCCCCAAGATCCAGCGTGATAGGGCTTGGTCTCTATGTTCTTTTGGTTGCAGGCGTCAATCAGTTCATCACACCAGCGCCAGCTTTCTTCGATCTCCTCTCGACCTACAAACAGCGACTGATCGCCATTAATTGCATCAAGAAATAATCGTTCGTAGGCGTCGGGAATTCGATTCATGCCGGTGGTTTCCCGAAAATCTAAATCCAAGGTATGGTTCTGTAAGGACAGTTTTTCTCGCAGCGTCTGGCGTTTCGATGCCATTGTTAGCTCGATGCCTTCCCTGGGCTGTAACCGAATGATTAACTTGTTCGCGCTGGTGCCGCCGCTAAAAATGTTGTGGGGAAGGTCTTTGTACTGAATGATGATTTCAGTTAATTTTTCAGGAACGCGTTTTCCTGTTCGCAGGTAAAATGGAACGCCGGCCCAGCGCCAGTTGTCTACATGAGCTTTGATCGCGATAAACGTCTCGGTATCGCTGTCAGGGCGCTCACAACCGGGCTCCTCAAGGTACCCAGGCACGGCCGCACCTGAAGACCAACCCTGGCTGTATTGCCCTTTAATCACGTGCTCAGAGACCTGATCAGAGTCGATGCGTCTCAAGGCCTTGACGATTTTGACTTTTTCGTCGCGGATGCTATCGGCTTCTAGGCTATTGGGGGGCTCCATAGCGACGAGACAGAGTAACTGCATAAGGTGGTTTTGAACCATGTCGCGGAGCTGGCCAACGCGGTCATAGTAAGACCAGCGACCCTCAATACCGACGATTTCGCCGACGGTGATTTGAACATGGTCGATACAGTTGGCATCCCACTGACTATTAATAAATCGGTTTGCAAAGCGCAGCGCGAGTAAGTTCTGAACGGTCTCCTTTCCCAGGTAGTGATCTATGCGATAAATAGATCCTTCGTCAAAGTAGCGAGCCAGCGTTTCATTGACTTCCTTTGACGAGGCTAGACATTCGCCAATGGGTTTTTCGAGTACGATTCGGCAGTCGCCGGTGAGGCAATTATTAGTGGCCAGATTGTTGCAAATTAGGGCGAAGATGCTGGGTGGTGTAGCCAAGTAAAATAAGCTGATACGGGTATCATCTAGAGTTGCCCTGATACTGGAATAGCTGTCAGCGTTGGCGAAGTCGGCGCCCACATATTGAAAATGTCGTGAGTAGTGCTGCCACTCGGCATCGGAAGGCGACTCAGAGCCCATGTAGGCATGCATTCGCTGTCTTAGGCCTTCCAAAAAAGTATTTACGTCGACCTGATCTCTAGCAATTGCTGTGATGCGCAGGTCGCTGGGCAGTAATTCGGCGCGGTCGAGTTGAAACAGTGCGGGAAAGAGCTTTCTTGCTGAAAGGTCTCCGGAAGCGCCAAAAATAATTAGGTCGACTCCGGTCATTGGGTAAGCTCCTTCATATTCGACAATTCTGATGCCTCACGGCACAGCTGCGTCACCGCCTGCCAGTCACCCGCTTGCACTTTGCTTTTAGGTAGCATCCAAGAGCCTCCAGCCGCTTGGACATTTGGCAGTTCGAGATACTCCAGTAAATTTTTCGGGCCAATACCGCCTGTGGGCACAAAGCTAACGCTCGCGAAAGGGCCGGAAAAAGCCTTAATCGCTGCCGCGCCTCCTGAGGTGCTGGCGGGGAAGAACTTTAATACTTTAAAGCCTGCCTCAGCTGCGCGCATGACCTCAGTTGCGGTGACTGCGCCTGGCAGTAGGGGAGTCTTTGATGTAATGCTTTTATCAAACAACGAATCACTTTGGCCCGGAGATACGATAAAACGGGCGCCGGCGTCGATGGCGGCAGAGAAGTCATCGCTATTACAAACGGTGCCGGCCCCGACGTGTGCATCAGGAACCGCTTTGCTAATGGCTTTGATGGCTGCGAGGGCGCAGGGTGTCCGCAGGGTGATCTCGAGAACCTTGATGCCTCCGGCAACGAGTGCTTCGGCCATTGGTATGGCGTCAGCTTCGCGCTCGATGACCATGACGGGAATGACAGATGTGGACGCTAAAAAATCGTAGGCTTGAGGAAGCACAATTAACCTCTAATATGGGGATCATTGAGTGACGCGGAGGCCCCCAATAAGCCGAGTTGGCTATGGGTGACCACAAATGTGGGAATGTCTGAAAGATAGTCAGCAAAACGACCCTTGGCGAGAAAGCGGGCCCTGAAATCACTGCGCCGCAGAAGGTCTAGGTATCGCGGGACAATACCGCCTGCGATGTAGATACCACCTTTAGCTCCAAGTGTTAGGGCGAAATTACCCGCAGCTGCGCCAAGTACCGCAAAAAACATCGCCATAGTTTCTTTTGATAGCGCGTCATCGGCACTTAGAGCCGCGGCCCCAATTTCAGCGGCGCTGCTGTACTTGATTTTCAGGTTGCGGTAGTCGGCCAAAGCTTGATAAATGTTATTGATACCTTCGCCACAGCAAAGCCTTTCTATCGAGACGCGACCGTAGCGGGCCCTTAAGAAATCGAGTACCGCCGCTTCTACGTTGGTGACAGGAGCAAAGTCGACATGTCCACCCTCTCCGCTGATGACTAACGGCTCTCCTGAATGGGTAGTAGCAAGAGTCGCTACACCAAGTCCCGTGCCCGGGCCTAAAGCAACACAAGGGGAACCTGGTTCAGCGCGGCCGCCACCCACTTTTTCCAGATGGTTTTCTGATAGCAGTGGTAGGGCCCTAGCAGCCGCGGCAAAGTCGTTAATAATATTTACGGACTGCAGCCCCAGTGTGCTCATGACGAGCTCTCGATCAAAACGCCACGCACTATTGGTAAAGCTGACGGGTTGTACATCGGGTGGTCCTGCCACTGCTAGGCAAGATTCTCCGGCGTCGGCCATGGATAGCCCCGCTTTAATGAGGTCACTTTGAAGCTGCTCCAAGACATTGCTAAAGGTCGGAAAAGCGGCAACTTCGTAAGACCCGATAAGTTGGTAGGGGTCTTTTTGATCGTCACAGATACCAAAGCGCGCATTGGTGCCGCCAATATCACCTAGCAAATGCCACTTCGTTTTCACCTCAGGCGACCTCGACTCGCGCCGTTTGGTGAGTGAAATGGGTGTCGGCATTAAAAAGGAAGCTGGCACCCTGCTCAGCATTACTCACTTGGCTTCGAGCAGCAGAAAATAGATTTCTTCCCACAGTATATTGATCGGCATTAGGCGGGATAGCCCGGTCTCTGCTAGCAAGTTCAGATTCTGATAGTGCAACTTTAAGCTCCCCGGTGTTGGCGTTAAGGGTGATTTTATCGCCATCTCGCAGGCGAGATAGAGGTCCATCCGCAGCAGCTTCGGGGGTGATGTGAATGGCGGCAGGCACCTTGCCTGAGGCGCCGCTCATGCGCCCATCGGTAATCAATGCCACGGCATAACCCTTATCCTGAAGGCTGCTTAAAAGCGGCGTGAGCTTATGTAACTCAGGCATCCCATTCGCGATCGGTCCCTGGAATCTGACCACGACGACGCAGTCGCGATTGAGTTCGCCGGAGTCGTAAAGTCCCTGAAGGGCGTGCTGTGAGTCTATGACTACAGCTGGGGCTTCAACGATGCGGTGTTCAGCGCTGACGGCGGAAACCTTGATAACGCTGCGTCCCAGATTGCCCTCCAGCAACCTGAGTCCCCCTTCTTCTGCAAAGGGCGCGTTGGTACCTCGGATAACACTGTCATCAAGGCTTGACGAGGGCGGCTTTACCCAGTGAATGTCGTCGTTGACGAGGCTGGGTTCCCTGACGAAATCAGAAAAGGGAAGGCCAAGGCACGTCAGAGCGTCGCTGTGCATCAGCCCATCTGAAAGTAGATTTTGAAACAACACACCCGTGCCCCCAGCGGCGTGGAAATGGTTAATGTCGGCCTGCCCGTTGGGGTATACCCGGGCGAGTAGGGGGGTGGCTTTTGATATCGCGTCAAAGTCGGACCAGGTCATGGCATACCCTGCTGAGCGGGCTATCGCGATGAGATGAATGCAGTGGTTTGTGGATCCTCCTGAGGCAACCAGCGCCACTAAGGCGTTGACTAATGCTCGTGCGTCGACCTGCTCTCCAAGCGGCGTGTATTGATTACTCTTGGCGGTGAGACGCGTGACCTGTTGGGCTGCATGGGCGGTCAAAGCATCGCGCAACGGCAGATCCGGATTGACAAATGAAGCGCCAGGTAGCTGCAGTCCCATGGCCTCCAGCAATAATTGGTTGGTATTTGCTGTGCCATAAAAGGTGCAAGTGCCTGCGCTGTGGTAGGACGCGCTCTCGGCGTGAAGCAATTCTTCCCGGGTGGCGTTGCCCTCGGCAAAGCGCTGGCGCACTGCCGCCTTTTCTTTATTAGGTAGGCCTGTAGGCATAGGGCCCGCGGGTATAAATAGAGCCGGTAGATGACCAAATTGAAGTGCGCCGATCAACAGCCCCGGCACGATTTTATCGCAGATGCCTAAGAGCAATACCGCGTCAAACATTTGGTGAGACAGAGAAACTGCAGTTGCTTGCGCAATGACGTCGCGGCTAAAAAGCGACAGTTCCATTCCCGCCTGGCCTTGGGTGACGCCATCGCACATTGCGGGCACACCACCGGCCACCTGTGCGGTACTACCCACTGCCCGCAGCGCTGCCTTTATTTGCTCGGGATAGGTTTCGTAGGGCTGATGCGCCGATAACATATCGTTAAACGCCGTCACGATGCCCACATGGGCGGCGTCCATAAGCTTAATCGCCGATTTGTCTGTCTCGTTACACGCGGCAAAACCGTGTGCCAGGTTGCCACAACTCAGTTGCTCTCTCCCTGGAGCCTGCCGGGCCATGGCGTCGATCATTGTCAAATATTCGGCGCGTAAGGGGCCACTGCGGTGCTCTATATCGGCCGTAACTTTTGCAATTATGGGGGAGGTAATGGTACTCACGGACGCTTCACCAAAAATAAATTAGAGTAATAAAATAACATATTTCATGGATATAATGCATATTATACCGCTCCATATGTAACTTAAGCACAAAATGGTAAGCCCCACTCCTTCATTTACCACCTTGAGCCAGCTTGGGCCACAGTAACGCCTCAAGCTAGCAGAAGCCTAATCTATGGCCTAGCGTTCAGAAGCGGTGCTCAGTGCCGCCAGTGATGCCGGGCTCTTTTGGCCTCTAGCGCCTCCAGGGTACCTGCCGGTAATTGCTGACCTCCGGTCTGATGGAAAAAGAGAGGTGCGGTAGTCCGTTCTCCCGTTACAATTTCATCCATCGTATCCGTCGAAAACAAGCGGCCGTTAAGCACGGTGTGGGAGACGTACTCGGACAAACGGATGTCTTCGAGTACATTTCCATCGATGATGGCTAAGTCAGCCAGCTTACCTTCGGCAATTGTGCCGACATCTGCGTCCATTCCAAGGTGAATGGCGGCATCGTAGGTAGCGCCTCGCAGAGCTTCCCAAGGGGTAAATCCACCTTGCACCATCATCCACATTTCCCAGTGGGGGGCTAGTCCTTCCCGTTGTCCATGTGCCCCGATCATGACCCTTACGCCATTGTCACGGAGCTTTTTCGCAGTCTTAGCTACGTTGATGTGATTGTAGTGGTGGTCAGGCGCCTTTGGTCTACGCATGCTTCTAGGTTCTACAAACTGCTTGGGCGAATACCGCATAAGCCGCTCATTGAGCCAAACATCGGTCCGGTCGTACCAATACTCTTCACCCATGAGGCCGCCGTAGGACACAACGAAGGTCGGTACGTAGCCTGTGCCCACCTGAGACCAAAGTTGGACAACGTCATCGTAGATGTCAGCAATAGGCAGTGAATGCTCAATACTGGTATGACCATCGATGAGATGATTCATATTGTGTTGAAATTTCATACCTCCTTCAGGGACGACCATAATGCCCTGTTGATCAGCAGCTTCAATAATCTGTTGTCGCGCGCTTCTGGCGAGTTGGTTGTAGCTTTTTACCGAGATCGCGCCCGATGATCGCAGTCGCTCAACATGAAATTCGGCATCTTCAAGGCTATGCACTTCGGTCGTGGCGCCGGGTGCATTGGCGCCGTAAAGAATGGTTCCCGTAGACCAGGTTCTGGGGCCTAAAATGAGGCCAGCCCGTTGCATTTCGGCATGGGTAAATATCTCGCTGGTGTCGTTGGAGGGGTCGTGAATACTAGTGACACCGAAAGCCAGATTAGAGAGTTGCATCCAATTTTGTTGGGGGATAATTTCTTCGCTACCCATGCCGCCGTGGGCGTGCGCATCGATCAGTCCGGGAATCACAGTTTTACCACTGACGTCGACAATTTTCGCGTTGCTGGGAATGTTGATTTCACCGCGAACCCCCACTGCGGTAATGCGATTTTCCTTGATGAGGATAACCCCATCTGACAGTACCTGTTGCTGGCTGTCTGCCTCCTGCATGGTCACAACTGTAGCGCCAACAAGCGCGAGCAAAGTGTTTGGTTTGTCGGCGGCAACTGAAAAACTGAGGTCAAGCGACTGAATTTTAGGCTCTGCTATGGCAGTGTCATCGGCTTGCTGATCAACGGGTGCTAGGGAGGTAAAGGCATCAGTTAGGTTTCGAGTAAATAGAGCGGGCCCATTTGACCAGCGCAATGCTTGACTGTCTGCCGACCAATGAAGGAATTCTCCAGCGCGCTCAGAAACGCCGCGAACAGGAACCGCGCCACCCGCTCGCTGTGCCACCATAGGCTTCCCCGTGATTGTTAGGGGCATAACATAAACCCGAAAGTGTTCAGTAAACGCTAGCCAGTTGCCATCGGGTGATACGGCATAACTGGTCACCTTCTCGCCTTGTGCAATTACACGCTTGTCGAGACCCATGTGGTCAACGCTATGAAGTTCGAGTCCTTTTTCGCCTCGGGTGGTGAACAGAACACGGCTACCATCGGCGCTAAAGGTCGGGTGGTGTCCAGCGCTACTGATTTTAATGGGCGTGCCGCCCTCGGTTTTGACTAGATAAATACCCGGCTCCACAGACCATAGCGGAGAGAGTAAATAGCCCCCCGTTGTTTTGCGATAAACCACCATTTCACCGTCCGGTGAAAATTTAGGCTGCACGTAATGGCCGGGAGTTTTGACTAAGGTTCTGCTGGGGCCTCCTTTGGCGCTGACGACTTTTACGCGCCCAAGATCTTGGTCATTCCAGGAGGTATAGACCACCTGTTGACCATCTGCAGATAGAGCAGGCCAGTATTCAAAATGGTCGCGCTGCTCTGTGAGTCGCGCGGGTTTTTGAGCACCATCTTCCCTAATGGTTGAGTGGTACAAGTGGCCCATACTGCCAAAGATGGCGGAGTTACCCGCAGGTGTTAGCTGTGCCCAGCGAAGCATTTTGCTGTCAACCGAATCGGGAGCAACCTCGACGGGAAATCGGACCGTATCGCGGACCTTTTTCGTTACTGACAATTGAATGGGCAGTATTTTTGTATCGCCAGTCTCAGTGTCTAGACGATGAATTCGTCCTGCCGTCCAAAACACAAGATCTCGGCCATTGGGAAGCCACTCGAAGGCAGTTGTGTTGCCATGGCTGCCAGCGGTCTCTTGCTCATCGCGCTCTAGGCTGTCGTAAACAATAGTTTCCATGCCTGACGTGAGATCTCGAATGACAATCGCACTATTAAAATCAGGCAGTCGTTTTACAAATGCCAGTTTGCTGCCATCTGGCGATGGGGTAGGGCGAACGGCGCCCCCCGGGCCTCCCGTGATGGTGTCTATTTCACCAGTCGTCAAATCAAGTCGCCTAATGGCGAATATCTCGCCGGTGGAGTCCTTGTTGTATTGCCACACCCAGCCTGATGTGGTGTCTTGACTGTAATAAAGGTAGTCGCCATCGGGAGAGAAAGCGGGTTCCGCAATGGATTTTTGAGCGCGTGTACCGTCGGTATTATCGACGACTTCGATACCGCTGCCACCATTGACGTGGTACATCCAGATTTCCCCTGAGGGAATGCTGCGACCTGAGACGGTGCCTTTGCGGACTGCTATCCACTGGCTGTCCGGCGACCAAGCTGGGTTGTGGAGGTTGTGCTTACGTTCACTGGTGACCTGTGTGACATTGCTTCCATCGATATCCATAACCCAAATATTGTCATTGCCGTCTCTATCAGAGACGAAGGCGATGCGTTTACCATCTGGGCTAAAAGTGGGTTGGAAATTCCACTCAATGCCTTCGGTAAGCGCAGTAACGCTGCCGCCCGATAGCGGCACACTGTACAGATCACCCAGCATGTCAAAAATCACACGGGTCCCGTCGGGACTTACGTCCACGAATGACCAGGTCGTGGTCTCTGTTTCAATCGTGATGTCCCGCCACGGGCCGGGCGGGTTTGAAACGTCCCAGCTCTCTAGATCATCGGAAGCTCCATAGGTTTCCAATGCGAGTAGCACCGTGACTAAAGTGAGTATATGTCGGTACATGAGATGACTCCGGGTAACATTTCGATGCTGGTTAGTTGGGCAAAAATAATATCGATGGTGCTTGCTTTAGCAAGGGCGATGAGTAAACGTTTTTTTAACGGGGTTGGGGGTATTCATGATCTATGTCACGTTGGCTCTTTGGTCTTGCTATGCGGCGATCTGCAAGTGATGCGGCGAATTAGGGTTTCAATAAAATTGAGACGATTATTGCACGCAGTCGCAAGCTCTACGAGGTGTTCTTGGCATTTGCTGCGCGCCAAGCCTCGACAACTATTGCGGTTGCTGGGTCAATGACCTCCAAGCCCTCACCGTGCTCCAGCATCGTCAAAATTTGTCGGCCAATAACCTTACCCAATTCAACACCCCATTGGTCAAAGGCATTAATGCCAAGTAAGCGCGAGAGAAAAAATGTTTTGTGTTCATAAGCTGCGATCAGCGCCCCCAAAATTTCGGGGGTGAGAGATTCAAAGTAGATCAGCGAGTGGGAATGGTTGCCAGGCATTTCGTAATGTGGAGCAAAGCTCTCGGGTTGCCCCCTCTCCGCAGCAAGTCGCTGTGCCGCCGATTTATCTCGGCCTACCAATAAGGCTCGGCTCTGGGCCAAAGCATTGGCGGCTAGTTTGCGCTGAGCATCGAGGTCTTTTTCTTTATGACTGAGGGGCAAAATAATGTCGGCGGTAAAGCGACGATTTCCCTGGTGTAACAGTTGGTAGTAACTGTGTTGGCCAATGGTTCCTGCAGATCCCCAGAGAACCGGGGCGCTGGGTAGGGTTAAGGCCGAGCCAGAGAGATCGACGCGTTTGCCATTGCTCTCCATCGATAGCTGTTGCAAAAAGTCGGGGAGCTTTTCGAGAGCTTGAGCGTAAGGTAAAACGACATGGGTGTCGGTCTTCAGATAAACAGTGTTCCAGAATTCTAGTAGCGCCATCATTAGAGGCAGGTTGTTTTTGTCATGGCTGCCGAGAGTGTGA
>Ga0209659_1001415_pt1 | contig 13909 bp, 15 predicted proteins | sample SaaInlLV_10m_DNA_FD_184658 | JGI IMG/M metagenome (GOLD analysis project Ga0209659, IMG submission 184658) | Marine microbial communities from expanding oxygen minimum zones in the Saanich Inlet - SI072_LV_10m_DNA (SPAdes) (version 2) | ecosystem: Environmental > Aquatic > Marine > Intertidal... | reverse complement strand
CCAGAGCGACCAGGCGATCAAGCTACTCAGCAGCGGCCTGCAGGCCAACCCCACTGACGCCAACCTGCTCTATGCACGATCAATGGTCGCGGAACTGCAAAATAACTTTGCCCTTGCCGAGCAGGACCTGCGTGCACTTTTGGCCCAGGACGCGGACAATCCCACGGCCCTTAATGCATTGGGTTACACCATGATTTTGCACACAGATCGCAGCGAAGAAGCCTATAGATTAATTAAGCGCGCCTATCTGCTGAATCCCGGCGATCCAGCGATTATTGACAGTATGGGCTGGGTATTGTTTGTTATGGGTAGAGCCGAAGAGGCGCTGCCCTTTCTACAGAAAGCCATGGCGATTTTACCGGATCCAGAAATTGCCGCTCATTTAGGCGAGGTACTCTGGTTTCTCGGCAACCGACAGGCCGCCCTGCAAACCTGGCAGCAAGGCCTTGCCCGATCACCGAGTCACCCAACGATTAAAAATACTATGCAGCGCCTTGGTGCCGATCCCTCTAATTCACAGATCATAAACCCAGATTCTGAGACAGACTCTGCCACGCTTAAACAGCCCAGTCCTACAGAGCCGAATCAGTGAACAGAGTCCTTTTACTTATAATTGTATTTACTCTCAGCGCCTGCGCTATTCAATCGCCGCAAACGTCAATATCAACAACCGCTGATTGGCAGGCTTATCAGCTGCGGGTGTCACAGCTCAATGATTGGAGACTGTCCGGTAAACTCGGATTTCGTGGGCCAGACAACGGCGGCAGTGCATCAGTCAACTGGCAGCAGCGACAGGAGAAATTTCAATTACAGCTCACCGGCCCCTTTGGCGCTGGCAGTGCAACTCTATCCGGGAATCAGCAGAATGCTGAGATGCTCTATCAGGATAAGATCTATCGCCAGACACCACAGAAGCTCGCCACTCAGCTCACTGGCGTGCCACTGCCAGTGAACGCACTCAGTTGGTGGGCCCGAGGCCTCCCCTCACCTAACCAAAAAACAGCCAGCAGCATTGCCACCAGCCCTGAGGGCTATGCCAGCAGTTTCGAGCAGGCCGGCTGGCAACTCAGCTTTAGCCGCTACTCAGAAACCGGTGCCGGCAGCTTACCGGGCAAAATAGTCGGCACTCATCAGTCCAGCGATGATAGGCGCTACTCCTTTAAGCTGGTAATATCCGACTGGTCTTTCGCCAAATAAGAACAGCTCCACCATGATGCCTTCGATCACCCTATCGGCACCGCCGAAAATTAACCTGTTTTTACATATCACGGGACAGCGTGACGACGGCTATCACAACCTGCAAACCTTGTTTCAGCTCCTCGATGGCGGCGACCAGCTCACATTCACCGTGACCGATCACAGTGAAATCCATTTATCGCCGCAAGTTGCGGGCGTCGCTGAAGAAGATAATTTAATTGTTCGCGCAGCAAGAGCGCTGCAAGAAAAGACAGGATGCAAGCTGGGCTGTTCGATTGTTGTGGACAAAAATTTGCCTATGGGCGCTGGCCTGGGCGGTGGCAGCAGCAATGCGGCAACCACCTTACTGGCCCTGAATGTGCTCTGGCAGTGCGATTTATCCTTAGTCGAACTGGCTAAATTGGGCGCAGCCCTGGGCGCAGATGTGCCGGTTTTTGTCATGGGCCGCAGCGCCTTCGCCGAAGGCATTGGGGACGAATTAACCCCCTTTGATATAGCCAATAGCTGGTATTTGGTCATTACCCCTCCCTGTAAGGTGCCAACAGGTGAAATTTTTTCAAATCCTCAATTGACAAGGCACTCCCTTCCGATCAAAATACGCGCCCTCTCGGAGGAGCAGTACAGGAACGACTGCCAGGCTATTGTCGAAGAGCTCTACCCACAGGTTAAAGAGGTGGTTGAGTGGCTTCAAGACTTCGCAAAGCCAATGATGACAGGAACTGGAGCAAGTGTTTTTTGCCGCTGGGAAACGCAGGCCGAAGCCAACAGGGTTTTAGCCGCAGTTCCGCAGCACTGGAACGCATTTGTTGCGCGAGGTGTCAATCACTCGCAAGTTCATCAGCAATTGAGAGAATTTTTTACTGGGGCGTCGCCAAGTGGTTAAGGCATCGGGTTTTGATCCCGGTATTCGGAGGTTCGAATCCTCCCGCCCCAGCCATATCTTATTATGAATACCAGGAAAAATGACGTGGCAAGATTAATGGTCTTCACCGGGAATGCAAACCCGGCACTGGCGAATGAAATCGCCCGTACACTGGGAATCCCGCTTGGTAACGCAGGTGTCTCACTTTTCTCCGACGGCGAAATCAATATTGAGATTCGTGAAAATGTCCGCGGAAATGACGTGTTTGTAGTTCAGCCCACCTGTGCTCCGACCAATCGCCACCTGATGGAACTGATATTCATGATCGACGCACTGCGTCGCGCATCTGCCGGTCGTATCACCGCAGTTGTCCCCTACTTTGGCTATGCCCGTCAAGATCGTCGTGTCCGCTCAGTGCGTGTGCCTATCAGTGCGAAAGTTGTTGCCGATATGCTTTCCAATGCTGGCGTTGATCGCGTTCTGACTGTTGACCTTCACGCAGAGCAGATTCAAGGCTTCTTCAACTGTACAGTTGATAATGTTTACGGTGCGCCGGTTTTACTGGGTGATATCGAACGTCAGAATTACAAAAACCTTCAGGTTGTCTCTCCAGATGTTGGCGGTGTTGTGCGAGCTAGAGCAGTCGCCAAACAACTCGACTGCGATCTAGCGATTATTGATAAACGCCGCCCCTCCTCCAATCAGAGCGAAGTGATGAATCTGATCGGTGAAGTGGAAGGTCGCACCTGCGTGCTAGTAGACGATATAGTCGATACCGCTGGCACCCTTTGCAAAGCCGCTGAAGCACTGAAGAAAAACGGTGCGACCAAGGTTGTTGCCTACGCTACCCACGCGGTGTTGTCAGGCAAGGCCATAGAAAATATTAAAAATTCACAGCTCGATGAACTGGTCGTTACCAACAGTATTCCGCTGCGAGAAGATGCTAAAAAGTGTGGAAAAATTCGCACTCTTTCTCTGGGCAAGCTGCTCGGAGAGTCAGTGCGTCGCATCAGCAATGAAGAATCTATCAGCGCCATGTTCGACTAACAGCTGGCGCTGTTGCAACCGCCTCATTTCGAGGCAATAAACTCCGTTTCAGGTCTGGTCGCGGTCTGGTTCGGCATTACTAGGAGACTATTATGTCTACTGATTTTACATTACACGCAAAAGGTCGTGAGGATACAGGGAAAGGTGCGAGCCGCCGCCTGCGTCGTCTGGCTGCAGAAGTACCAGCAATCGTTTATGGCGGAAAGAAAACGCCAGCACAGATTAGCCTGATCCACAAAGATGTGGCAAAAGCGCTTGAGAACGAAGCCTTTTATTCCCACGTTATTGCTTTGGACATCGACGGTAAGTCTGAAGACGTCATTCTTAAAGACGTCCAGCGTCACCCCATCAAGCCTGTTATCTTGCACTTGGATTTCCTTCGCGTGAACAAGAAGACATTGCTGCAGACTAAAGCACCGATTCACTTTATCAACGAAGATATCTGTGTCGGCGTTAAAATTGGTGGCGGTCTTATTGCCCACACCATGACTGAGATCGATATCAGCTGCCTGCCACAGGATCTGCCTGAGTACATCGAAGTTGATATGGCGGCAGTTGAGATTGGCCAAACACTGCACATCTCTGACATCGTCTTCCCTAAAGGCGTAGAAAGTGTTGCACTGAGCCACGGCCCTGATCACGATTTACCGATTGTGAGCATCAACAAACCTAAGGCAGCACCTGTAGCAGACGACGCTGCGCCTGCTGTTGCGGAAGATGGAGAGGCAAGCGAAGAGTAATCTTCACTTTTGCCAACCTGAGTAGGCCCTGACATTGGAAACGCCCGTAGAGTTAATCGTGGGGCTGGGAAATCCCGGCCCTAATTATGATCGGACGCGTCACAATGCCGGGGCCGACTTGGTTCTGGAACTTGCTAAAAGCTGTAGTGCCACACTGAAACACGAGTCGAAATTTTTTGGTGATACCGCCAAAATCACTATCGACAATCGTGACGTCAGATTGCTTATCCCTACCACCTTTATGAATCGCAGCGGTCAGTCCGTTGCAGCTCTGGCACGGTTTTATCAAGTGCCCGCAGAAGCCATCTTAGTGGTTCACGATGAGCTGGACATTTCACCCGGTGCTGCACGATTTAAAAAAGGCGGCGGCCACGGCGGCCACAATGGTCTGCGTGATATTGTCCAGAGCCTCGCCAACAATAAAAACTTTGCCCGTCTGAGAATCGGTATTGGCCATCCAGGCGATGCACGCCAGGTCGCCGACTATGTGCTGAAAAAAGCGTCACCGTCAGACCAACAACTAATTTCTAACAGTATTGATGATGCGCTGCGCACTTTACCACTGGCCATTGCCGGTCAGTGGGAACGCGCCATGACCGAACTCCATACTGTGCAACAATAACGCTAGTCACTAGCACAAGGATTATAAAATGGGTTTTAACTGCGGAATTGTCGGCCTGCCTAATGTGGGTAAATCAACCCTGTTTAACGCACTGACCAAAGCGGGCATCAGCGCGGAAAATTTTCCATTTTGCACCATAGAGCCAAATACAGGTGTTGTACCGATTCCGGATCCACGCCAAGACTTGATCTCCGCGATCGTTAAACCCCAGCGTATAGTTCCCACTAGCATGGAGTTTGTCGACATTGCAGGTCTGGTTGCTGGCGCCTCTAAAGGTGAAGGCCTGGGCAATAAATTTTTGGGCACTATTCGTGAGACTCATGCCATCGCCCATGTGGTGCGCTGCTTTGACGACGAAAATGTAATTCATGTGGAAGGCACTATTAGCCCTTCGGATGATATAGATGTTATTAACACCGAACTCGCACTTGCCGATCTCGACACTGTCGAGAAAGCCATTTTGAGGGCCGCCAAAGCGGCCAAAGGCAAAGACCAAGATGCCGTTGCAATCAAGGCGGTAGCAGAGAAAATTTTGCCACATCTCAATGAAGCAAAACCGCTGCGTTCATTTGAGCTGACCGACGACGAACTCGCCATACTCAAGCCGCTCAGCCTACTGACTCTCAAGCCCACCATGTATATTGCCAATGTCGATGAAGAGGGTTTTGAAAACAACCCATACCTTGACGCGGTGATTGCCATAGCCGAGGCCGAGGGTTCCATAGTAGTGCCCATCTGCAACAAGCTTGAAGCGGAAATTAGTGAATTAGAAGACGACGAGAAAGCCGAATTTCTTGAAGAAATGGGTATGCAAGAACCTGGTCTCAACCGTGTAATTCGCGCAGGCTACAACCTACTGAATTTGCAGACCTACTTTACGGCCGGTGTGCAGGAAGTTCGCGCATGGACTATCCCGGTCGGCGCCACAGCACCTCAGAGTGCGGGCAAGATTCACACTGACTTTGAGAAAGGCTTTATTCGCGCTGAAATTATTGGTTACGACGACTATATAGCTGGCAATGGCGAGCAGGGCGCGAAGGATGCTGGAAAATGGCGCCTCGAAGGCAAGGACTACATCGTTAAAGACGGCGATGTGATTCACTTCCGCTTCAATGTTTAGTCCACTGTGAGCAGGGTCTCTGGGCGCTGGAAGTTTGGACTTCTGTTAGCCCTGACGACCGCTATTCTTTGGGGCGTACTGCCCATTGCACTGAAAGGGGTGATGCAAACCCTAGATCCAGCCACCTCAACGTTTTTCCGCTTTGTACTGGCAGCACTGCTACTCACTCCCTACATTCTGTTACGCCGAGGGCACCCCAGCCGAACGCCTCTATTTAGGCGGCTGCAAGCGCCGCGATCATTATTCCAGATGCTCGCAGCAGGCGGTCTACTCGCAGCCAACTATGCCCTCTATATCAGTGGCCTCGAGAGAACTACAGCAGAAGCCGCCCAACTGGTTATCCAAGCTGCACCAATGCTACTCCTTCTCAGCGGAGTCTGGTTCTTTGGTGAACGACTATCCAGACGCCAATGGCTGGGTTTTTTCGCTTTTGTTACCGGTCTGGGACTGTTCTTCTACCCACGCTTCTACGATGTGTTTGTCGCCGTCAATGCCTATGGCATCGGCATTATGCTGGTTCTTACCGCCGCACTCATGTGGACTGGCTACGCCATTATGCAAAAACTCTTACTACAACAATTTAGCTCCCAAGAAACCATGGTAATATTTTATTGGCTTGGAACTCTGGCGTTTCTCCCCTTTTCCGACTTTTCCGCGCTACCGCAACTCAGTAATATGCAATGGTTGCTAATCGTCTTTTGTGGGCTTAACACATTGATTGGCTACGGCAGCTTTGCAGAGGCAATGGCCCATATAGAGGCATCCAAAGTGAGTGCGATATTGGCTCTGACACCGCTTGTGACTGTGAGCATAGCCCACCTAATCCCATTCGAAGGACTCGCGGTGGAACCCATAACAGCATTAACTCTGTGTGGTGCCGCCCTGGTGGTCGGTGGTTCTATGCTGACATCTCTGAGCAAGCCAGATCAACGCTAATATCTAGCCGCCTTCCAGGGCCTTTGGAACCGCTTTAACCACGATGGCTGTTCATTATAGCCACCCATCGTAACGAGCTGAGAGGGGCACCTAGCCATTTTATTAGGGGTTTTCTTAGCTTAAGGGCTGTATTCGGCAGGGTGGTCGATATTCCCGAAGTTTCCGGGGCCAGTATTCGACAGGCTTATTAAAAGACCTCTGACCAAGGCATATCGTCACTGCCGCCTGTATTTAAGATCAACATCTATTATAAAACACAGAGACTTCTGGACATCCTGGCTTAAGCAATAGCAAACCATGTTGATCCAGACAGTTTTGATACGCCCCAGTCAGAGGCTGCAGTCATTATGGAAAATATCTCAAGAGAATAAATGACGCAGATATCAGTATAGTAAATAGAGACCTAGATTTAATAAAAGTGTGATCGAAGTCACGACAAGCCGCAGCGTAGCCCGAGTTGTATCTTTGTTGCCAAACGCACCTGAACCTATTGACAAATACCCCGACTGTAGCCAAAATGCGCGCCCCTATCACAGGGTATCTGTACTTTGTGGCTACGTAGCTCAGCTGGTTAGAGCACAGCATTCATAATGCTGGGGTCGGTGGTTCAAGTCCACCCGTAGCTACCATAAAAATCAACTACTTAGCTTTTATCCTACCAAATCCGTCATTACCAATGTAGGGGAATTGTAGGACTTTTGCCTGATAATCCGGTGCCTTGGGTGCGTGATTGTGGCTTTCAACCAACCGCTCAACTGCCTCAAGTAACTCTTTCAATTCACCGGCACTATAGTGCGTAGTGATATCAGAGTTAGCATGAGCGAGCAGATCCTTACGCACTTCATTGCTCACACCCGAACGTCTTAACCGAGTGGCAAAGGTGTGCCTTAAATCGTGCACCCTTAGATTCCTAAAACCCCAATCAGCTTGTCGACCATTGAGTGTCTCGAGCTCATCAGCTGCTTTGGATCGAGCCGTTTTCCAGCAAGTCGTTAATATCCTGTCTCGTTTCTTGCCATCCTTGCCTGGGAACACCAGATCAGAATCACCTCTTGCCAGAGTCTCAAGCTGGGTCTGGAGCAAACTATTTAAGACTAACACCCTGTCCTGCTTATTCTTGGTGTACTTGCCGGGTATATCAAACACATAAACATCAAGCTCCTGAACGTAGCGCCTCCAACTCCATCGGAGGTTCAATAGCTCCTGACTCCTAAGCCCAGTATTTAACAGCCATATTGCTAGCTGCTGTAGCTCGTCACTAAGATAGCGCATCAAAAGAACTTCCTGCGCCCTACTAATCGGATAAGCAGGTCTTTGGTCTCCCCAACTCTGTTTTGGGAGCTCAGGGACACTCAGTAACCAGGGGTGGCTATTATCATCTCGCCAAACCGAAGCTGCCCGCCTTAACACTGACCTAACCACACTCAATGAGCGATTAACCGTGGCACTTTTAATACCGTGTTTCTTTCGCTCATCAATAAACGGCTGAAGGGTCCCTAAATGGATCTTTCTAAGCTCTAGATCACCAATAAAAGGCATTACCAGCTTGAGATCCTGAATATCACGATCAAGACTTTTTTTCGTTTCCTCCTCTATATAACGTGCTGCAGCGTCGACAAATCTATACCACCCAGGCTCTCCATAAACCCTTGATTGACGATCCTTATCCAACAGATGGACTAGAAACTGCTCCGCCTCTTTGCGGTCCTTCGCGCCAGTACTGCACTGAATTCGTCTTCCGCTGACTTGTTTGTCAATGTGCCAGGTGTCACCCCTTTTAAAGAGTCCTGGCATTTTATTTTGTCCCATTTCAATTCTCCTTGAGATTGATCAGGACATCTGTAGCGGTGCAGATTGTCCTCTGCCACAGCTTCAAGATCAATCCTTCTGAACATCACTCGACGTCCAACTCTCAATTCATTCACTTGTGGTCTGATATATTTGTTAAAGGAGTTCTTACCCAAACCAAGATATATTCGAGCATCTTGGAGTGTTAGTAGATACGGAGTTTTACTCTCGTTATCGGCACTAACATTTACCAATGTCACGCTGGTAACCAAACCGTTACCCTCACTGCGGCTCTTACTTGGTATATATATAAGTTTCCGAAACGAGGGGTCCTACCCAACATGAAAAGGACTATTTTTGACCTGAAAAACGCCCATAACAGCCTATTTGCATGCCCATTTTTGAATTTGGATACGCTCGACGCCCTTCGTTTGGGACTATATCGCCCCCTAATTTGGGATCGTGAAATGCTAAGCATCTTTCCATTCATCCGTTGGCTCTCTACCTTTGAATTGTCTCCAGGTCAGCCTATAGACCCGAGCTTTACATCTCTGCCAAATGTGGCGCTCTATTAATGTGATAAATCTCGCCGACTCGAGCTCCTTAAATGCCTTTCCAGCTGTATCTTTGTTACAGCCAATCCACTTAGCTGCATTTACAACCGAAACGCTTATATTCTCTCTTGATACAGGGATATAGGCATCATTAAGCTTAAACATAAGGCATTTGGAGACAGGCTTAAGTCTTGAAAACTGTTTAGACCTAGTAACGTCGTGAAAAACGGGGGAATAACCGCCGCCCCGACACAGCTTTACTTTATTGCTCTTGCTCTTTGACATAGCTTATTAGCCTTATAAAAAGGGAGAACACGCGGTGTTCTGACAAAGCAAACGCCCTCAGAGGTCATATCAGCAACAATTTTGACTGATGCTCGCTCTGATCTGGCACGCGCAATCTTGACAACCTGGTTGGTAGTCAACATGTCACTGCCCCAGGCTAAAACATCATCTAAAGATCCTGTCATGACTGGATCGTCCTTAATCATGGTGAAACCAAGATATATCGCCATATCCTTAGCCCTCCCTATGAGTCTTCTTCTGCAACGAATCTATCCAAATAACTTCATCAGATTTAAGGATTCTGCTTAGCCCGCGTATTTTTGTGACTAGGACATCGCCCTCTTTGATGAGCCTATACACGGTAGAAAGGCTGAGAGAGTGTCTTTCTGCAAAGTTTGGGATTGTTGATGACTCGAGAGGAGCCACTGGGTCTTGAGTTGTCATGAGTTACCACGCGATTAAATGAATACGTGGCAACACTAACGAAGGTAAGGATTTGTCTCTAAGTACACAAATGGTCTAAAAAAAACCTATTTGTGTTTTTTGTTCCGTTTAATCAGCTGAACCAAGGCTGCATCTGCCTTCCGAACACCTGCTTTTAGCAGAATATGGCGTAAAAATGAGAGGGAATCACCTCTGTACTGGTTTTCTTTTTCTGCCGTTTCGTCATAGACAATATCATCCAGTTTTCTGCCGGTGCCCTCTCGATACAAATCAATCAATCCAAGGATAAACTCATTATCAACGGACATCTTTCTACCTGGTCCTTCACCCTTGATAACCTCCGCTCGTTGATTAGATTGTGAGGATAGATTGGATAGTAATTCTCTGAGTTCCTGCCTCGTCATCCCCAGGCTTGAGTGGAGAACCGCGCTCTCAGAAAGCGAAATGTCAAGAGCCTTGGCAAGCTTGTCAGAATAGCTTGAGATGGCTTTATACGCCTTTCTGATGTCCTTTTTTGTTGAGCTGGGCTCAGCAGCTAAATACATCTTAAAGGCGCTGCATAGCTTGTTGAGGGAGCCCTGGAGAAGACTCCGATCAGTGAAGCCGTAGTCCTTTGCAATATCATCGAGATCTTGTTTAGAGAAAAGCTCTACTACATTACCGATTATTAAATCTTTCATCAAAAGACATGCCTCTTATAAAGCCCAATGCAAAGATGGATCTGCCGATTTAGTATGGGTGAAGCACCAGCATAGTTAAATCTTTTTGAGAAATCCTACTATCAACTCGGTTAAGAAGAATTAACCTAGGTGATAACAGTCCTACTGTGAAGCAGACAATACAATTTAACCACGGTAATATGAGGATATTAAGATACGATCCCTAAAATCGAGTCCAAATGAAATCAGTCAAAGTACCTTCTCCAAAAATGCCAGCTAATCTCAAGGCATATCATGAGACGTTCGGGCACCGCCAAAGTCCTGAAGCATCAAGAGCATATAGCCTGTCCCAGCTAGATCTTATAGCGAAGGAAGCTCTTAAAAAAGGAAAACCAATCACGGCATGGCGAGATCGCCACAAGACTCGACTGGGAAACGTTAATGATCAGATAGCAGCTCCGTAAGATCATCCGCCATCATGCAACAGCAACCGCCGGTTGCAGCTTTTCTTGCCATGACTTTAACAGGGAACTGTTATCTATTTCCCAGGGATGAAAATCTTGCTGGAAAAAAGCTTTATAGGCAGGGATATGAGCTCTAATAAAACCGTCTTTTGAAAACAGGAATTTAGAGAAACTTTTAAAGGTTTTCCACTTCCAAAGTTGCTTATCATGACGCAGCATTTTAACAGCCACCGAAAAAAAATCTTTGAACAGAAAGAAAATTACAAAGCGCATCATGCTCGCCCGCATTTTATAACTGCCGCCAATTTGATTGTAGACATCGAATGCCACAGATTTGTGCTCAAGCTCTTCAAGCGAATGCCACTGCCAAAGCTCAGCTATAGGCTTAGGCATACTTTTTATTAAACGCTCTTCTAACAGATTTTCACCAAAGGTGGCAGTGAAATGCTCTGCTGACACAGTTGCAGCCAGATTGACACGAGGAGTGTACCGTGGATTCTTTTTTGCACTCTCAAGTCGGTTCAGAAAAACTCTCTCCAGCTTAGCTAAATCATAGCCTCGTTGTTGGCATAGCAGCCTATTATATTTTCGATGCTCTCGGCTGTGTATGGCCTCTTGCTGGTAAAAGTCTTTAACTTCGCTGGCTAACTTTGGATCCGTGATACGGTCTTCGTAAGCTCGAACAGAGTCAATAAAATTTCGCTCGCCTGATGGAAAACTAATGCTCATGGCATTAAAAAACGCAGTTAAAAATGGGTCATTATCTGCCCAATCAGTCGCCAGAATCTTCTCCAGCTCAAATGTCATATTTCTAACCTCAATAGAAAGATCATTCGGCATTGTGGATTCTAAGTTTATTGCAGTCATAGGGCTCTCCTCGTTTATATTGCGATCACGATATCACCTTATCTCTTAATAGCAGGGATATTTTCAGTCAAGCTTAGGGATATTTTCGTTCAACCATGTTAAGGTCTCAGGCGCTTGAGACCAATTAAACTTGATAAATTAGGCCAATGTGGTGACCAACCAACCGATACATAATCATCTATTCGAACAGCTGCTCATGATCTTGGCAGAGCAAGGCATCTCTTCACAGCAGCTTTTTGAGTTGCCCGAGCTCGGCACATTTAAAGGTCGAGAAACGCAAACCATAGAGCGAGCTAAAATCCCTAATCTGCTTCAGGCTGCAGTCGCTCTAACCAATGACCCTACATTGATGATTCGTCTCGGACAAAGAACCGATATAACTAATCTGGGCACCTTTGGTTTTGCGTTGATGAGTTGCGCTACCCTACAGGAGGCACTCAAGCTTTTACTCCGCTACCAATCCATTACTGGCCCAGGGTTATCCTTTCAAACCTTGGAGTCAGATGAGGATATTATTCTGCGCACCTACATTGAGATAGGCAATCCACTGCAGAAAAGACTCCTTACTGAATTGGTGTTTTCCCAAATAGTACGGATTGCCCAAATTCTTACTAATCGTGTGACCAACCAGAGTGAACTTCGCTTCAGTCATGATGATGCGAGCAGCCTGCAGGCCTATAAGGCCATCCTTAGCGTGCCCACTAAGTTCAACCAAAGTCATAGTGAATTAGTAGTATCTAAAAGTATCATTAAGTCCAAAATTACTTCTTCTAACCCGGTGGCACACGTGATTTTTCAACAGCAATGTGAGGATTTGTTGCGCGGACTAAACAGGATAGAGAATTTCTCTGCTGCTATAAGGCGAATGTTAATTCAGGCTGGTGGCGAATTCCCTGATATCAATCATATCGCTAAAACACTGTATGTGAGTGAGAGCACACTCAGACGTCGTCTCAGAAATGAAGGTACTAATTTTCGCGTGATATGCGATGAGGTAAGAAATATCTTGGCACGTCAATACCTCGCAGCGACTGAACTCACTATTGCGGAGATCGCCTCGTTATTAAACTACAGCGAACCTGTTAGCTTTCGCCGCGCCTTTGTGCGCTGGAACGATATGACGCCAAATAAGTACCGCCATGATCAGAGGCTCCCTAAGCAGGACAACTAATTTAGCTCCGAAGGGGATATCATAAGGCAATAATGACGGAGCGACGCTTGAAATCAATCGAACTGCATGGCTCGGTAGCACCCGCATTAGCTGTAGATTCCCTCTCGATATAAATAGAATCACTTATTAATCGAAAATCGCACAGGCCTCAGCCAGATGCGCAACCGATTGCGTTAAGCCCATCGGGGTCAAATTGGTCGCGCTTTGTGCCAGAAGATTGTCCAACCTCGTAGCATCCTCAGCAGTCATATCACCATCGCTGACAGCCTTAATGATGGCGTCATCAGCCTGCTTGACCAATACTTTTATTTGCCGGATATCGGTATTAATGGCTGCCAGTTCTGTGGTCTGATTAAGGGTGCTGGCATTGGCGCCGCGGGCCTCTTTCCCCACCTCAGAATCATCACCTTACGTTTCGGCGTATAGTATGCACTAAAGCTTGGGGTTGTGGAGACACGCGTCATCACCCAATGTTTTAAACAAAACAACTCCAGCAATTCCGATCAGTAACAGACTAATTATTTTTCGCCTGTTCATTTTCAAAGCGCCTCTTTTCATGCTCACTACTTTACACAACGTTATGCTGACAATTAGATAAATGATGCTTTTAAAATTCTGCTGAGCTCGAGTATAGTACTAGCGCCATATCAAAGGGAATCATATTCAGCCATGGTTTTTTACACTGTGAATAGCTAAATATTGCGAGTGAAAAAATGAGTGAAATAAGACTTCAGCAAGATCTTTTTAATCAACTATTATCTCTGATCACTAAGGCAGGGATTACACAGGAGCAACTGCTTCACCAGGCCCGTATCAATGGCTTATCCGCCTCGGATAGCAGCATATTTTCAAGCATTGAGGCGGTTATATTATTATCGACCGCAGCAGAACTTATCAATGACCCCTATCTGGGGCTACGGCTGGGTCAACAGGTCGGCATTGCCAGCTATGGCACTTTTGGCTTTGCCGTAATGAGCTGTGCCAATTTAAGAGAGTCCATTGAACTTTTATTGCGTTATGGCAAAGTATTTTTTAAACCGCATTGGGAATCAGAGAATCATAACGGCGGCCTATTGTTATGGCATAACCTGACCAAGGGAACGCCAGCGCAACAGCGGCTTATTGCTGAACTTTCCTTTTCGCAAATGAGCTT
>Ga0209659_1001408_pt1 | contig 13938 bp, 8 predicted proteins | sample SaaInlLV_10m_DNA_FD_184658 | JGI IMG/M metagenome (GOLD analysis project Ga0209659, IMG submission 184658) | Marine microbial communities from expanding oxygen minimum zones in the Saanich Inlet - SI072_LV_10m_DNA (SPAdes) (version 2) | ecosystem: Environmental > Aquatic > Marine > Intertidal... | reverse complement strand
ATTTTTAATTACAGATGCCAGTAGTCTTGATGAGGTAGTTTTATCTGTGTCAAAATTTGGACAAAAAAAGAGAGATATTCCACAACAAATTGTGTCTGTAACCAGCGAGGATGTGCTTTTTAGAAATCCTCAAACTGCCGCAGATTTACTACAAAGCAGTGGCCAAGTATATGTTCAAAAAAGCCAATTGGGTGGCGGGAGTCCCATAATAAGAGGGTTCTCTACAAATAGACTTTTAATTGCTGTGGATGGTGTGCGTTTTAATACTGCTATTTTTAGGGGTGGAAATGTGCAAAACATCATTTCTATAGACCCTTTTGCGGTAGCACGCTCAGAGGTGATTTTGGGACCAGGATCTGTGGTGTATGGTAGTGATGCTGTTGGAGGGGTGATGAATTTCTACACAAAAAAGCCTAAATTCTCCTTTAAAGAAGGCTACTCTTTTTCTGGAAACTCAACAGTGCGTTACGCTACGGCCAATAAAGAGAAAACAGGACATTTTGATTTTAATATAGGCGCCAAAAAGTGGGCTTTTTTAACTAGTGTAACCTATAGTGATTTTGACAATTTACGCATGGGTAGTCATGGCCCAGATGATTATCTGCGCAACCAATATATAGAAACCATTAATGGTATTGATACCGTTGTACAAAATCAAGACCCTAAAATACAACGCCCAACAGCGTACTCTCAAATAAATACAATGCAAAAGGTGCGTTACATGCCAAACAATAACTGGAATTTTGACCTGGGCTTGTTTTATACAACCACCAGCGATTACCCAAGGTATGATAGGCTTATAAGAGACACCAATGGTGCGTTGGAGTCTGCAGTTTGGGACTATACTCCGCAACAATGGGTTTCTGGAAATTTGCAAATACAAAACACCCCAGATACAAACACCTTGTTTGATGAGAGTGCTTTTACACTTTCCTTTCAGCACTTTAAAGAGGGTAGAAGTGATAGAGATTTTGGAGATTCTTTTTTGTATGAGACACAAGAAAAAGTAGCGGCGTATACCACGGCTTGGGATTTTGAAAAAAAGATTAAAAAAGCAAAGTTGAACTATGGTATAGAGTATATTTTTAACAATGTTGGTTCTAGGGGCCTTAAATCAGATATAGTTACAGGGATTTCACAACAAGATGTTTCTAGATATCCAGACGGCTCTTCATGGCAATCCTTGGCTGGGTATATGAGTAGTCAATTTGCATTGGCAAAAAACATTTCATTTCTAGGGGGTCTTAGGTATAGTCATATTATTATTGATGCCCAGTTTGATACTAGCTTGTTTGACCTTCCTTTTACCGAGGCTACAATTAATACTGGCGCCCTTACAGGAACTGCTGGAGTTACTTGGAACCCAAATAAAACCTTAGGATGGCGTTTAAACCTAGGAACTGCCTTTAGAGCACCAAATATTGACGATGTTGGAAAAGTCTTTGACAGTGAGCCAGGGAGTGTTGTGGTGCCCAACCCAGATTTAAAACCAGAGTATGCATATAATGCAGATATAGGTGTTAGCCTAAACTTTGATTCAGTTGTAAAATTTGATTTTGCAGGGTTTTATACCATCTTAGAAGATGCTTTGATTAGAAGAGATTTTTCTCTTGATGGAGAATCGCAAATTCTATACCAAGGAGAATTAAGCACTATTCAGGCTATTCAAAATGCCTCTAGGGCACAGGTCTATGGTTTTGAAGCAGGTATAGCCATTGCTTTTTCAAAAGAGCTGAAACTTAGCTCTCAATACAATATCACCAAAGGCTTTGCACAGGATCAACAAGGAACTAAAGAGGCTCTTCGCCACGCAGCGCCTGCCTATGGAAACACCCGCCTTATCTATAATAAAGCAAAGCTCACTCTAGCTGCTTTTGCAGAGTATAATGGCCAGTTTGATTTTGAAGATTTAGCGCCAAGTCAACAAAACAATGCGTTTTTGTATGCTGCAGATCAAAATGGAAATCCGTATGCCCCCAAATGGTATACACTTAATTTTTCAGCACAATACAAGTACTCTAAATCACTTCAATTAAACGCGACCCTTGAGAATATTACAGACAGGCGTTACAGACCTTACAGTAGCGGCCTTTCTGCCCCAGGAAGAAACCTTATAGTTGCCGCTACCTATACATTTTAAAAAAAGGGTTCAATTAGTTCTAAATAACAGCAATCCAACCAGGACTATTTTTATTTTCTCAGTGTTAATTACATAAATCTTTTATTTTTTATCAATTAGTTTTTATTGTTAAATAACTTGTTTTCAGGATATTAAAAGACAACAAATAGTTACAAGTAATTGCAAACGAAAGCAAATAGTTAGATACCGACTCCAACTTGCAATTGCTTTTATGTTTGCAGTGTCGAATATATCGATAGACGTTGCCAGAGCGGTTTCTGGAAAACTTAACTGTTTAATATTTAAAAATTAATAATTATGAACGCACTTAGAAACAAAGTACAGTTGATTGGAAGATTAGGTCAAGAGCCTGAAATTGTAACCTTTAATGATGGCAATAAGATGGCCAAGTTTAGTCTCGCTACAGATGATAGCTACAAAGACAAAGAAGGACAAAAAGTAGAACGCGCTTATTGGCATAATATAGTGGTAAAGGGAGGGCTAGTTACTGTTGTAGAAAGCTATGTAAAAAAAGGACAAGAAATTGCTATAGAAGGAAAACTAACCAACCGCATGTGGGAGACAGACGCAGGAGAGAAGCGATATATTACAGAGGTGTTGTGTAATGAACTTTTGATGTTGGGAAATAAGTAATTGAGAAATTGCTATACTTAGAAAATCCAAAGCAAAATTGCTTTGGATTTTTTTACTATTTGATATTTATAAAAATATAAATGTACCTATGAATATATGCACGATCAAAAGAGTTTAAATTTAGGTCAAATTATTTCAATAATTGGTCATGTTATTGAGAAAACTATTCATGTAAGGCTTGTTAAATTAATTTGAATATAGGATGCATTATTAAATTTAGAAAACCATAGCATTGATTATTTATGTAAGGTAAGATTAGCCTAACTTTACAAATAAAACGGCCTTTACTTATTCATGAAGCAAAATCAAACAACCTCTCAAAACCCCGATATCTATTGGCTGCTTAAAACACACTTTGGATATGACAGTTTTAGACCCAACCAATTAGAGATTATCCAGCATGTTTTGTCTGGCAAAGATACCCTGGCTATTATGCCAACAGGAGGCGGTAAAAGTTTATGCTACCAATTACCAGCATTGGCTCATCAAGGTGTAGCTATTGTAATATCTCCCCTTATTGCCCTTATGAAAGATCAAGTAGATGCCCTGCAGAGTAATGGTGTTTCTGCTGCTTTTTACAATAGTTCTCAAGACCAACAAACCCAAGAACATATTTTAGAAAGTCTAATGGCTGGCACTTTAAAATTACTCTATGTAGCTCCCGAGAGTATTTGGGGAATAGCAAACTATCTAGAGAAAAGCATTATCAGTTTAATTGCTGTAGATGAGGCGCATTGTATTTCTTCTTGGGGTCATGATTTTAGACCCGCCTACACTCAATTAAAGCGTTTGAAATTAGAGTTTCCTGAAGCTCCCATTATAGCCTTAACAGCAACTGCAGATAAGGCAACCCAGCAAGATATTGTTAAGCAGTTGGCAGTGCCCGATGCCACTAAATTTATCTCAAGCTTTGACAGGCCTAATTTGTATCTAGACGTAAGACCGGGACAGCAGCGTTTACAGCAAATTTTTAAGTTTTTAGGTTCTCGCGGGCTACAAAGTGGAATCATTTATTGTTTGAGCAGAAAAAACACCGAAACACTTGCCACAAAATTAAAAGCAAAGGGCTATGATGCCAAAGCCTATCATGCAGGTTTAACACCAGAGCTTAGAAGCAGCATTCAGGAAGATTTTGTAAACGACAGGACACCTATTATTGTAGCCACAGTTGCCTTTGGAATGGGTATAGATAAAAGTAATGTACGCTGGGTAATACATTACAATATGCCTAAAAACATTGAGGGCTATTACCAAGAAATTGGCCGTGGTGGCCGTGATGGTTTAAAAGCACATGCACTTTTATTTTATAGCTATGCAGATGTCATGCAACTGCAAAAGTTTGCTCTGGGCACACAAACTCAAGAAATACAAATAGCCAAGTTAGAACGCATGCAGCAATTTGCAGAAGCACTGAGTTGCAGACGTAAAGCGCTTCTCAACTACTTTGGCGAATTTATAACACAGGATTGTGGTAATTGTGATATTTGTAAAAACCCTCCAACCTATTTTGATGGGACACTCATCGCCCAAAAAATATGTTCAGCGGTAGTTAGACTTCAAGAAAAAGAAGCTATAGGTCTTGTCATAGATGTATTGCGCGGGTCTAACAACCAGCAAGTTTTTGAAAAGGGATACCAACACATCAAAACATTTGGAGCTGCAAAAGACATCTCTTGGAGAGATCTACAACAATATATTATACAGCTGCTCAATCAAGGAGTACTAGAAATTTGGTTTCATCAAGGGGGTAGATTGCTTTTAACTAGCCAAGCAAAACAGATTTTGTTTGAAGGGAAGCAAATTAAACTAGCAACCTTGTCTAAGCAGCAGGCTAAAACAAAAGAGGTTAAAGAAACTAGTGCTGTTAAAACAAAAGAATTATTTGAAAAGTTAAGAGTTCTTCGGGCTATTTATGCAAAAGACATGGGCGTGCCAGCCTATGTTATTTTTAGCGATGCCAGTCTTAAAGATATGGAGCAAAAAAAGCCAACCACCATGGAAGGGTTCTCTAAAATAAGTGGTGTAGGAAAAGCCAAACTTGAAAAATATGCACCTGCTTTTATTAAAATAATTGCAAAGCACCAAGAGGGCAAGGCCACAAAATTACCCACCCACCAAAAAAGTTATAATTTGTTTCTAGAGGGATTGTCTGTAGCCCAAATTGCCCACAAAAGAGGTATTACCGACAACACCGTGTATACGCATCTGATAAAAATAAATGAATTAGGCACCCCTTTAGATTTGCATCAATTTATAACTACTGCAGAGATTTTAAAGATTCAGGCAGCAAGGGAGGTGCTGGAAAACCCAGATAGTGTTAAAGCTTATTTTGAGTATTTTGATCAGAAAATACCCTACCATAAAATAAAATTGGGATTGTATTTGAAAAAACAAACCTCTTGAGTGGTCATAAAAAAAGCCATTATTAAAAATAATGGCTTTCGTTCTTTTTCATAGCAATTGTAATTTTAATTTCCCTCTAACAAGATTAAATACATTTGCACTATAAAATTATAGTTAAATTATGGTTTTTCATCTAGAGTATGAGAAAAATATGAACTAGTTTGCTCTCAATAATGCCACTAATTTTGATTGTTTAGTTTATTTTTGATAGTGCTATGATAAAGAACATTTGGTTTATCTTATTTTTTCTTACGGGTATTTTGCATGCTCAAAATGACCAGCACCAAGCCCCTGATATCACATTAGAGGATATAAAAAACCAACTACAAACTAAAGGACTACCTATAGCTACACAGATTGATCATCTTCTAATTGTTGGTTTTGATTATGTGACAAAATCTGAAGATAGCGCTGTTTTTTATCTGAGAAAAGCGCTAGAACTGAGTAAAGTTGCAAAAGACAGCTTTAACATCATCAGAGCATATAACAGATTTTCTGTGCTAGAAAAATACCTTGAAAATGATTTAAACACATTGAAGTATGCAGATAGCGCCCTTCAATATGGTTCTGCCGCTAATCAAAAACACCTAGCAGGGATTGCATACGCCCACACAAACAGGGGGCTTGCTTATAATTATCTAGAACGTTTTGATTTGTCTTTGGAAAGCTTTTTAAAGGCCAATAAATTTTTATTAAAAGATGATCAAGACATTCAAACCAAAACATATTTAGCAGAAAACTATACTCACTTGGCTGCAATATATTCTTCTATAAAAAATAATGAAACAGCCCTAGAATGTATAAAAAAGGCACTTATAATATCAAAGTCTATAGACGCCTACTGGGAGACTGGAGAATCTTATGAGTTTATGTTTGCTCATTATTTTGATGAAAAACAATACTCACTTGCCCAGAAGTATATTGATAGCGCTCAAACCATGTACGCTAAAGTTGAAAATGTTCAGGGCATTCACTTCTTAGACAAATACAGGGCGGAAATTTACTTAAAACAAGACAAGCCTGATTTGGCAATACCAATTTATGACACGCTCTTACAGCTAGACAAAAAAGACAGCATAGCCTATATATTGGCAGAAGGATATACTTTTTTAAGCAAGGCTTATACCAACAAAAATACCTTTACCCTTGCTGAAAAATATCTAGATAGTGCCAGGATACAAGCCTCCATTTCTGAAAATCTATCTCACCGCATCTCCATTGCAAGCCAACAAGCCAAAATTTATAAACAAAAAAAGCAACTAGGCTTAGGAATTTTAGAATTACAAACCATTCTAAAAAATGAAGAAATTTCTTCATTTCAGGAATCAAAAAAAGACCTTTATAAAGAATTATCTGAGCTTTACACGTTAAACAAGGACCCAAAAAATGCTTTTCTATCCTTACAACAACACTATAGAATAAAGGATAGTTTGCGCGCTATTTTACAAAAAAATAAGTTTAATGTAATTCAGTCTGAGTTTAATTATAATGAATTATCTGCCAAGCTAGAATCCAAAAACGCACAATTGCAAGTATCAAAAGCAGAACAAAAACTATCTAGAGATAAAACCTATTTTACTTTTGGTGTTTTAGGTCTAATTTTATTGTTTTTCCTTATTTCTTTTTACCGCCAAAAAAAATTAAATACCATTAAAAGAGAAAATTTAATAGCTAAACAAGAAGTACTCTCCATAAAACAAGAAGCCCTCGATGCTCAGGTAATTTTTAAAAACAAACAGATTACAGATTTTGCTATTCATATTTCAGAAAAAAATGAATTGCTAGAGAAAATCAAACTAAAATTAAAAGAAGTAAAGGTTATTAATGATACTCACAAAGCTGTTGTTAAAGACACCATACATTTCATCAATAATGATATTGATCAAAATAAAGAGAAAATACAACTCTACCAACAGGTTAACGAAACCAATGATTCCTTTAGAGCCAAAATAGACCAATTGTATTCTAATTTAAACGAGAAGGAGAAAAAGGTCGCTACCATGTTGCGTTTAGGACAGCCCTCAAAACAAATTGCATTGCAATTAGGGATTAGTGCGGCATCTGTAGATAACTACCGCTATAATCTTAGAAAAAAGATGGAAATTCCTAAAGGGCACTCTCTAAAAGATTTTATAAAAAAGATCTAAAAGATTTTATTGAAAAAGACCTCTTGCGCCGCCTTGAAGGTGTTTTTGTGAGCCTCCAAAATAACATCAATGTCTTTAGAATACCCGCCACCCATACTTACTTGAACAGGAATGTTTGCCTGTTTACAGCTTTCAAAAACAAAACGATCTCTTTGCATACACCCCTCTAGAGAACACCCTAATTTGCCTAATTTATCACTTGCCAAAATATCTACACCACTTAAGTAAAATATAAAATCTGGCTTTACTTTTGTTACTAGTTTAGGCAATGTGTTTTTTAAAATCTCCAAATATAAAGCGTCTTGGGTATCGTTTTCTAGACCAATATCCAAATCACTTCTTTGTTTTTTAAAAGGATAGTTTTTGGCCCCATGCATAGAAAATGTAAACACATGTGGATTGTCTTTAAACAGCATTGCTGTTCCATTTCCTTGATGCACATCAAGGTCTATAATAAGTATTTTTGAGGCTTTTTGGGTATCTAACAAATAATGTGCAGCTATGGCTTGGTCATTTAAAAGGCAAAAGGCCTCTCCGTGGTCTTTAAAGGCGTGATGTGTGCCTCCCGCTATATTCATGCCAACACCGTTTTGCAGCGCAAACTCACACCCTTGTATGGTGCCGCCAATGATGTAATGACTTCTGTCTACCAATTCTTGTCTTAATGGAAACCCTATTTTCCTGATCTCTTTTCTATCAAGAGATAGATTTACTAATTTATTATAGTAATTTTCCCCATGGGCTTTTAAAATAAGTGCTGGCGGTACTCTTTGGGGCTCAAAAAAATTATCTGGAGTGCAAATCGAATCCTCAAGCAATACCCTAGGAAGCAGTTCATATTTAACCATAGGAAACCGGTGTCCCTGAGGAAGCGAATAGGTATAAATAGGGTGATTCGCAATTTTAAGCATCATTATGCAATGCTATCTCCATTGCTTACTCCTGCAGTATCTGGATTTACAAAAACTAGTGTTCCGTCTGGCATTTGGGTCATTAAAATCATACCTTGGCTTTCTACCCCTCTCAACGCTCTTGGTGCTAGATTTACCAAAACCGTCACCCTCTTTCCTATAATTTCTTGGGGCGTGAAACTCTCTGCAATCCCAGAGACAATGGTGCGTACATCCAGTCCTGTATCTACCTTTAATACCAATAACTTTTTAGCTTTTGGCATTTTTTCTGCTTCAATAATAGTTCCAACACGCATATCCAACTTTGTAAAATCTTCAAAAGTGCAGGTATCTTTTTGCGGCGTTGTTACTTTTTCAGCAATTTCATTTGCTAATTTACTAGCAGTTAGCTTATCCATTTGTGCTTGTATTTGTGAATCCTCTATTTTGCTAAAAAGAAGTTCGTTTGTATTAATGGTATGTCCAGGGGCTATAAGTATTTGCTTAGTAGCTACATCACTCCATTGCAAACTATTTTGAGTTTCTCTGGAATTAATACGGAGCATTTCTTTTAATTTTCTTGAAGTATGAGGTAAAAACGGCTCACTTAAAATGGCTAGCGCACTGGCTATTTGAAGGGCAACAAACATAACTGTTTTGGTGCGCTGCTCATCTGTTTTTATAGTTTTCCAAGGCTCTTGATCTGCCAAGTATTTATTACCCAAACGAGCAACATTCATCAGCTCTTGTTGCGCCTCTCTAAAGCGGTACCGCTCTATAGAGCTTTCAATAACCGCAGGATATGCCCTTATTGTTTCTAGGGTTTTTATATCTATTTGCGAGAGTATTCCCTCACTTGGAGTAATCCCGTCATAGTATTTATGAGTTAATACCGTTACACGGTTTATAAAGTTTCCGAAGATGGCCACAAGTTCATTGTTGTTTCTTGCTTGAAAATCTGCCCAGGTAAAGTCATTGTCTTTTGTCTCTGGCGCATTTGATGTTAGTACATAACGCAACACATCTTGCTGGTCTGGAAAATCTTCTAGGTATTGATGCAGCCAAACGGCCCAATTCTTTGAGGTTGAAATTTTATTTCCCTCAAGATTTAAAAACTCATTTGCAGGCACATTGTTTGGCAGGATGTAACTTCCTTCTGCCTTAAGCATGCTAGGGAAAATGATACAATGAAAAACAATATTATCTTTTCCTATGAAATGTAATAATTTGGTGTCTTTGTCTTTCCAATATGGCTCCCAATCTTTGCCTTGTTTTTTTGCCCACTGCTTAGTTGCAGAGATATATCCAATAGGAGCATCAAACCACACGTATAGTACCTTACCATCTGCATCTGGAGCAGGAACGGGGATCCCCCAATCTAAATCACGTGTAACCGCCCTGGGGCGAAGACCATCATCAATCCAGGATTTACACTGGCCATAGACATTTGTTTTCCAATCTTTTTTGTGCTCTTCTAGAATCCATTCTTTTAAAAATGGCTCGTACTTATCTAGGGGTAAAAACCAATGTTTAGTTTCCTTTAAACTAGGTACAGCGCCAGTAATAGCACTTTTTGGATTTATAAGATCTGTTGCGTTGTGGGAGGTGCCGCAGCTTTCACATTGGTCTCCATAACTTTCCTCATTACCGCATTTTGGGCAGGTACCCACCACAAACCTATCTGCCAGAAATTGATTTGCATCTGCATCATATAGTTGCTGTGTTACCTCTTCTATAAACTTTCCTTCACTGTGTAGTTTTTTAAAAAACTCACTAGCTGTGTCATGATGTATTTTTGACGTTGTACGAGAATAGTTGTCAAAAGAAATTCCGAAATCTTCAAAAGATTGTTTGATAATACTGTTGTATTTATCAACTACCTGCTGGGGAGTAATCCCTTCTTTTTTTGCCTTTAAAGTTATAGGAACTCCATGCTCATCACTACCACAAACAAAGGCTACATCTTTTCCCTGCATGCGTTGAAAACGAGCGTAAATATCTGCGGGTATATACACACCAGCTAAATGCCCAATATGCACAGGGCCATTAGTGTAGGGTAATGCAGCTGTAATGGTATATCTTTTTGGATCTTGACTCATATTTTTTGGCAAAAGGTTATGCTGCAAAAATAGCATTTTAATAAGCAGATGCCACGTAATTTAAAAATTGATATTACTTGATTAAAATACTCTTACTGTAAAATTGCCCTAGGGCATTAATCCTGTAAATATACTGTCCATAGGCTAGTCTTGTATTGGCTCTAGCCTTTACGTCTATTATATGATTGCCCGGAGTTAAAATTTCATTACAAAGAGTCACCATCTCTTGCCCTAGGATGTTAATTAGTTTGACTTCTACATGGGCCGAATTTTGCATATTTATTTCAATAAAAGTTCTGTTATCTCTATAGGTAGCAACGTGGCTAAAGCGGCTCACATTTGCAAAATCTGAGGTGTTTAAACCCTGGCAATTAAACCCTAGATTAAGTGTTTGGTAAGTATCGTTTAATAAAATTGTATTTACAATACTTGGGTCTAGACAAAACCAGTCTGTTAATACACTGGCGTATACATCTCTAAAATCTGTGGAGGGCACAAGATTATTGTTATTATCCCATGCGCTAGCATCTATATCTGGATGGGCTCCCACAAACCCGTTTCCGTTAAGTCCTGCTCCAAAAAGAAATGTTGGAGAAGCAGCTCCATGATCTGTACCATTAGATCCATTTTCATAGGGACGCCTTCCAAACTCAGAAATTGTCATGCCCAACACTTTGTCATCATATCCTGCGCTTGCTAAGTCTTCATAAAAGTGCTTTATACTGTTTGCAAGGTCTTCATGAAGGGTTCTTTGTTTATTTACTTGATCTGCATGGGTATCAAAACCATCTAAAGAAACCATATAAACCTTTGTGCCAAGCCCTCCTTTAATCATTCTAGCTATAATTGCTAGTTGGTCAGACAAAGTACCTTGAATATATGAGGCTTCATTGCTAGAGGATGTATATGCGTCATTTATTACCTCAGCATATGTAAAAGTTGTGTTGGTTTGAGCCCTTAAAAAAAGTAACTGATCTCCATACACACACTCTGGAAGATTCACCACATCATGCAGCCCTCCTGTTTGTGCAATATTGGCTAATTGATCTGGGTTGGCAACAGAAAATGCGTAATTTGAACTAGCACCTTCAAAAATAAGATTTCCAACACTTCCAATTTGTATGGCAGGTGGCACCTCAGGCGGATTGATTAAATAATCTGGGTACAAGTCTTCAAAGTATCGTCCCCACCATCCAGTAGGTTCAATGTTAATGGCATCAGCTGTGGCCCATATATCACTAGATCTAAAGTGAGATAAGTTTTGGTCTGGATATCCAACGCCGTGAATTATTTTCATGTTCCCTTCTCCCCAGACAGCTTCTAAAGCGTTCATGTAGTTAGGGATTGCAAAATCTGGACTCAGCGAGAGAAGTTCATTTTCTTGATGACGTATCGTTGGACGTAAATTCGAATAGGTGTCATAATCATAAAGCGGCACTACGGTATTAAGCCCATCATTTCCTCCCTTAAGACGTATGATGACTAAAATATTATCATTCTCTGACCCAGACAGCGCTACAGATAAAGGTGAGGGTACTGTTGCACTTACATTGGTTCCTCCCAGCATCATGCTTCCTGCTCCAGCAAGCCCAAGGGCTTGTATAAAAGAGCGACGGTTCCAAGTAGCATGCTCTTGATCGTGCGCTTTTTTTACTGCTTTATTTTTTGTACTCCAAGGCTTATTTTTATTGGGCATAGAAGTTTTATTTAAGTTGAAATTCGGGTAATTTTGTTATGTGGTTAAGCAATAAATATACCTGGTATGGTGCAGATTCATAGTCTAGATTCCAAATACCATCATCATAATAATTTTGAGGGACCTCCCATTTTAAAACACTAGTAGCTACTTGATAATCTGCCTGGGTAAACAATTCTTTTGAGTTAAAGAAATCTACTACGGCTTTTGTTATTACATAAGGGTCATTACTATCACTGGAGAGTTCTCTTGCCAAATCAACAAACTGTGCTTGTAATTCTAGATCAAATAGATACCCATTAAAAAGCTCCATTATTTGCCACCTCGCAAGTAAGGTTGCTGTATTTATCCAGGTTTGATCTCTCTGCCAACCAGAAACATCAGGGGGGCTGTATATTTCTTGCCCTATAACACCAGTGTAATACACGAGTCCATTTAAAACAGGTTCATTGTAAAAGAAATTACCTTCATTGATGTAATTAAAGACTACATCATAAGGATTTTTAATAACGATTCCCAGTGCACGATCATCAAAAAAATGTTGGCTCTTGAAAAGCTGCCTAAGCACTGGTGCCATTTCAAAATTAGCATCAATGAGGGTTTGTGCTAATGGGTTTATAATATCTTCTTGTGTAATGACATCGTACTGATGGCTTACAAAGTATTTATAAATTTTGGTGCAAATAAATTGGGCAATCTCTGTTTCTCTGAGTTCAAACAGGGTGTCTATAAGTTCATCATAGGTATAAAACTCCTCAGATCCAAAAACTGTTTTAGGGCTTTCATCCCAGGTGCTTTGGTCAAAATATATTTGTGCGCCAGGGTCATCCCAGTGATTATAACCTGTTAATGCTCTAGAGGCTTGTATGATGTCCTCTTGAGTGTAGTTGTTGTTTTCTCCTAAGGTAAATAATTCAAAAAGCTCTCTAGCATAATTTTCGTTTGGGTTATTACTAGTGTTTTCAAACCCATTGAGGTAAATAAGCATTGTAGAATTAACTCCAACAGCTCTAACAAACTCTTTGAAATTACCCAAGGCATGTGTTTGCATTAAGTTGTAATATTGAAACATATAAGGAGCGTAAGATCCGTAGCTGTCTAACTCAGTAACAAAATGATTCATCCAAAACATGGTTAATCTAGCTCTAAGTCCTCCTTCAATAGTATCACCTGCGGTTTGGATAAACCATTGACTAACATTTGCTGGATTTTCTAAATCAAAATCAGCAAAATCACTAATGCTAAAATACCCCCATGATGGCGCAGCTGTTTGAGGTAAATTGATGGCCGTATCTATAATAGAATCTACAACAGTAGTGGGTGTAAGAGGTAGGGTGGCATCTATACCTGCCAAGTTAACACCATAGGCTAGGCGCCTGTAGAGGTGTTTTATTTTTTGTGATGTCCAAGGGTTTTCCCCTGAAGGGATGTACTCCTCAAGTAGGGCGGTGTTACAAGGAGGATTGGTTGTCACTTCCATAAAAATAGTTTGTTATTGCTCCAATGTGATTAAATACTTTGTACTTTTATAATAGGATTTAATTTCAAATATAAATATAACTCAAAAGTTTAATATATAACAGATTACACTTGAATATAACACATCAAAAGCACCCTAAAAAACTAAGAAAAGGCGATACCATAGCAATTGTATCTACAGCTAGAAAAGTTTCAAAAATAGAACTGGCCCCTGCTATATTATTTGCAAAAAAAATGGGCTTAGAGGTGCACCTTGGCAAAACCATTGAGGCCAAGTATAACCAATACGCTGGAGATGACTCCCTACGCGCACAAGATTTCCAGGACGCTCTAGACAATCCAAACATAAAAGCTATTTGGTGCGCCAGAGGAGGTTACGGCACCATACGTATGGTTGATTTGTTAAACTTCACTCAGTTTACACAACAACCAAAATGGATTATTGGCTACA
>Ga0209659_1001378_pt1 | contig 14150 bp, 9 predicted proteins | sample SaaInlLV_10m_DNA_FD_184658 | JGI IMG/M metagenome (GOLD analysis project Ga0209659, IMG submission 184658) | Marine microbial communities from expanding oxygen minimum zones in the Saanich Inlet - SI072_LV_10m_DNA (SPAdes) (version 2) | ecosystem: Environmental > Aquatic > Marine > Intertidal... | reverse complement strand
ACCTGAATTCACGCAAATAGACTGTGAATTGTCTTTTGTGCATCAACAAGATATTATGGCCTGCTTTGAAGGCCTCTTATCCCATTTGTTAGAAGAAATTCACGGCATAAGCCCTGAGCCATTCCCTGTAATAAGTTATGAGGATGCCATGAAAACCTATGGAAACGACAAACCGGATATTCGTTTTGGCATGACCTTTACAGAACTTAATGACTTGGCACAAAACAAAGGCTTTGGTGTGTTTGATAGCCAAGAACTGGTTGTTAGCATTGCTGTTCCCGGTGCTGCTACTTGGTCTAGAAAACAAATAGATGCGTGGATTGATTGGGTGAAACGCCCACAAATTGGCGCCAACGGATTGGTTTGGGTAAAATGCAACGAAGACGGTACATTCAAATCGTCGGTAGATAAGTTTTTTGATAATGATGCGCTAGCTACTTGGGCTACAGCCTCTGAAGCAAAAGCAGGAGATTTAATTCTTGTGATGGCAGGTGAAACAAACAAAACAAGAACCCAATTGAGTGCCCTTCGCATGGCACTTGCCGAGGCGTTGGAATTGCGGAAGCCAGACGAATTTGCACCACTTTGGGTGGTGGACTTTCCATTGTTTGAGGAAGATGAAGAAAGCGGAGCCTTACACGCCATGCACCATCCGTTTACAGCACCAAAACCAGCGCACCTCTCGCAATTGGAAAGCAATCCAAAAGCCGTAGTGGCACAAGCCTATGACTTGGTTTTAAACGGAAACGAAATTGGTGGTGGTTCTATTCGTATTCACGATAGAAGTACCCAAGAAAAGATGCTTTCCCTGCTTGGGTTTAGCAACGAAGAAGCCAAAGCGCAATTTGGCTTTTTGATGGATGCCTTTACCTATGGTGCGCCTCCACATGGTGGAATTGCCTTGGGCTTTGACCGTTTGGTGGCCATATTGGACGGCAAGGAAACCATCCGGGATTATATTGCATTTCCTAAAAACAACAGCGGTCGTGATGTGATGATTGATGCGCCAGCACCACTAGACACAGAGCAACTTGCTGAATTATCATTGATTGTTAAGCCAACGCCAGAATAAATGAAGTGGTTTTTACGCATTTTTTTTGTGCTTGTTATTGCCAACATCATTGCGGGTTATGTCATACGCCAAGACGATTTGGCATTAGGCGAAAAATGGATTGGCTTTTCTGTGACAACTGGTTTTTTGGTGTATATGCCCATTTTTTTGGTACACCGCTGGAAAGGAAAGAAACTCAAAGACTACACGCTTTCTACAGAAAACCTCAAAAAAATGAAGGAAACGCTAGAGCCTGAAAAAAGGAAGAAGAAAACCTAGCCTCTTTTTTCGTTAAAAAACTGCAGTAATAATTTTCGTGCCTCATCAGCCATAACACCTGAAACCACTTCTGTTTTAGGATGCAACAGCGTTCCCTGTTGGCGATAGCCACGTTTAGGATCGTCGGCAGCAAAAACTACTCTAGAAATTTGACTCCAATATAATGCCCCAGCACACATGCTACATGGTTCAAGTGTTACGTATAGGGTACACCCCTGAAGGTATTTCCCGCCTATGGCATTGGCCGCAGCCGTGATGCCTTGCATTTCGGCATGGGCTGTCACATCGGTAAGGGCTTCGGTAAGGTTGTGCGCGCGCGCAATAATGCTGTTATTGGCTACAACGACTACACCGACTGGCACTTCATCCTTTTCAAGGGCAATTTGTGCCTCAACAAGAGCCTTTTTCATAAAAAAAGTGTCGTCAAAAACCTGTTCCATTACGCCATTTTTTGGTACCATTCCAATGCTTTGCCGTCTGTGAGACTTGCAACATAGCAACTGATGTTCAACAACAACTGATAGGTGTCGTCTTGCGGAAGTGTAAGCGTGTCTGGAAGGCATTGTAGCGCAAGTTTATCAAACGCTGAAGCCTTGTCCGCTTTACTGCGCACTGCTGCACCTACAAACACATCCAGCAATCGGTGTATGACTTGATAGCCCTTGAGTTCTTTTTCGATAACCTCTTGTGCTTGATAAATATTGCGCACGCTTAGGTCGATGATATCTTTGATTTGGGCCTTATACTGACTTCTATCCGTTAGCGATGTTTGAAAGTTGCCTTCCATTATTTCCTGCTCATGCTGCATAAACAGCTGTGCCGCTTCTTGTATCAGCGTGCTGATGGACAGGGCACGTAGGTAGGCCAGTCGATCGGTTTTGGTGGTCAGCTGTTGATACTTGCCCGTGTCTATGGTATCCTTTACCAGTTTTATAAGGTATTCCAAAGCATAGTCTTCAGAAATCCACCCAAGGTTAATACCGTCTTCAAAATCGATAAGAGTATAACAAATATCGTCTGCTGCCTCCACCAAATAGGCAAGTGGATGACGCATCATTTTATTGGTTGAGTCCATAAGCCCTAAGTCTTTTGCTACGGCTTGGTAATCGGTTTGTTGGGCGTTAAAAAACCCAAATTTTTTATCAGCTACGTGCTTGGTGGGCTTATGCGGCAGTGATGCCTTGGGATATTTGGTAAAAGCGCCTAGTGTCGCATAACTCAAACGCAAGCCGCCAGGAACGCCTTCTCTAGATTCCATCAAAATTTTAAGTCCATTGGCATTGCCTTCAAAATGGGTGAGATCTTGGTATTGCGTTGGGGTGAGTTGGTTTTTATAGCTAGCTCCTGCGCCATTGGCAAAATAATCGCCTATGGCCTGTTCCCCGCTATGACCAAAGGGTGGATTGCCAATATCGTGAGCCAGTGAAGCTGCAGCCACAATAGCACCAAAGTCGTTTACGGTATAGCCATGTGTGGTACTTAGCTCAGGATATTTGTCCAATAAACGTTGTCCGACCATCCGTCCCAAGCTCCGCCCAACAACTGAAACTTCAAGCGAATGCGTAAGGCGTGTATGCACAAAATCGGTTTTTGAAAACGGAATAACTTGCGTTTTGTCTTGCAGGTTTCGAAAGGCTGCAGAGAAGATAATACGGTCATAATCCACCTCAAAACCACTACGGGTTGGGTCTTGCTCCGCACGGATTCGTTTTTGCTTATCTCCTTTGCGTTTAAGAGATAGCAGTTGCTCCCAATTCATGGTCTTACTCATTGTTGCAAGATAGTAATTTGCAATGTTAAGTTAATGTTTAGACAATGTAGAATTTGATAGTGTTTGATAACGTTTAAGTGATGATTATATAAAAAACCGGAAACCACAATACGGTTCAATCAAATGTAATTTTGAAAAAAATTAGATTTTTAAACTTATATGAAAATTAGATTCTTTTTAATACTCGTATTATCTGTAGTTTCCTTTGGTCTATCGGCGCAAGAAACTGGAGCCATTGCTGGGCTACTCTCAGATAAAGAGTTTGGGAATGAGCCACTTGTTTTTGCCAATGTATTGATTAAAGGCACATCCAAAGGAACAACTACAGACTTTGATGGTAAATACCTTTTAGACCAATTAGCGCCAGGCATTTACACCGTGCAGTTTAGTTATGTGGGCTATGAAACTATTGAAATTGAAACAGCCGTTGAAATCGGAAAAACCAACACCATTGATGTCATTCTCCAGGCGAATAGTGTTTCTTTAAATGAAGTTGTGGTAAAAACATCTGTAACCCGAGAAACTGAACGTGCATTGTTATTGCAACAAAAACAAGCTGTGGTTATGAAAACAGCCATAGGCGCACAAGAATTGACCAAAAAGGGTGTTGGTGATGTAGCTACTGCTGTGACAAAAACGGCGGGAGTGTCCAAGCAGAATAGTGCTAAAGGCATTTTTGTACGAGGCTTAGGAGATCGCTATAATGTAACCACTCTTAATGGGTTGCCGCTTCCTTCTAACAACCCAGCACTAAAAAACATTGAGCTAGGGCTATTTTCAACAGACATTGTTGAAAATATAGGCATCAGTAAAACATTCAGCTCAAAAAATTATGCAGATTTTGGAGGTGCAAATATTAATATTGATTCGAAAAATTTTAGCGGTCAACCTTACTTAAATTTAAACCTCAGTGCTGGTGGAAATTCAAATACCGTTGGAACGAATCCTTTTTACGCGTCAGATGGCCCCAACGTGTTTGGGTTTTATACGCCTTCTGCACCGACTAACCCTACCGCCACATCAAATTGGGGAGCAAGCTGGAATAGAAAAGAAACAGGCTTTTTACTTAATGGAGGGATTAAACTCACTGGTGGTAAGGCATTTACACTTGGAGAAGAGGGTCGGTTAAGCGCATTTATAACCCTCAATTTTGATAATAATACTTTTTTTAAAGAAGGGCCAAGCCGAGGAAAAGTGGGTGCTGATGGATATACGCGACAAGACTTTTACAAAAATGCGTATCAGTACAACACCAATACTACTGCTATGGGAAGTTTTAATTGGCAAATTAACCCCAATAATAAGCTGTCATTCACGAGTTTGTTTATAAATAGCTCTTCGCAAAATCATGATGAATACACTGGTTTTGATATTGAATTTGATAACGCCGTTACTGAAAATGATAATGGGGTTGGGTTCATTCAACGAAACACCTTTGAACAAACAACCCTAGTTGTGAATCAGTTGAGCGGAACTCATGATTTATTTAAAAACCACCGTATAAATTGGCATGTAGGGCTGAATCAGTTGAAAAGTAGTATTCCAGACCGAATGCAAAACACAGCGGGCCGCGATTTTAGACCCAACCGAAGTAGTGACTATGTCTTAATTTCTGGTAGTCCGATTTACAACCACCGTTTCTTTCAAGACCTCTCAGAGGACGAAATAGCTGTCAATATTTTTGACAAATGGACCTTGCGCGACAAAGAAGATGAGGTAAAAGGAGTACTCGATTTTGGTTTCAGTGGACGGTATAAATTTATTGAATTTGAATCGCAGCAATACGAGTTCAGACTTAACAATCAAGCTGGTGTCTACAGTATAGAGATTGCTAATTTCGATGGGTTTTTAAATAATACTAATTTAAATTCGCTCTACTTCATCAATCAACAAAAACCACAAACCTACAGCGGCGGACAATATATTAACGCTGGTTTTGTAAATGGAATGTGGAATTTTAACTCTAGGTTTTCTATCCTTTTAGGACTTCGTGCAGAGATGATCGCCATAGAAATTGATTTCCTCACACTTCAATCATCAAACGAAGAGCGTATTGCCTTTATCAAAGAAAAGTTATTACCATCACTATCTGCAAAATATATATTCAAAGAAAACATGAATTTTAAGTTTGCCGCAAGCAAAACCTACACGTTGCCACAGTTCAAAGAGCGTGTAAATATGCTGTATGAAGAGGTAACTCAAGTTTACAGAGGAAACAATTATGTGTACGAATCCACTAATTGGAATGCCGATTTGAAGTGGGAATATTTCCCAAATGATGATGAGCTAATTTCTGCCACGGTCTTTGGAAAATTGATTCAAAATCCAATCAACAGTATTTTTATTAATTCCACCTCCAACGATATATCCTATATCAACACAGGAAAGCAGGCAGAAGTGTATGGTTTAGAGCTTGAGTTGAAAAAAAATCTTCTCCGCTTTAACGCAGATGACGATGAATTTGACCACAAAATTTCTGGAGGACTAAATATCTCCCTGCTTCAAACCGTTCAAGATTTAGACACTCAGAAAGTAACGGATGAAACGGACTATAGCGCCAATTTCACGTTTGATTCTAGTAAACTAACTGGTGCATCAGACTTACTCCTTAATGCTGATATTTCATACATAAAAGAATTCAATGAATTTAAATCAATACAAGGAACAATTACGTACAACTATTTTTCAGACCAGCTAAATACAATTGGGACATTAAACAAAGGAAACGTAATTGATAAAAGCTATGGGACTTTAGATTTTATTGTCAAGGGTAAGATTAAGGAGTTTTCGTTTGGTTTGTCTGCAAAAAACATACTAAACCCCGTTATCTTTAGAGTTCAAGAGGTGTATAACACACCTGGTGTTCAAGAAGTGGTCCTCGACGAATTTATTAGAGGTGTTAACTTAAGTTTATCTGTTGGCTATAAATTTTAATTTAACATTAAGTAAGCCACGTTTTTATTCTTTGTTTTTTTAAAACCTTAACAAAAGCTTAAATATTCCGTAAAATTTAAGCGACTACATGTATTGATATTTGATAAAAATTAAAATACCAAAAAAATGAATAAATTATCTTTACTTACTGTATTTTTTGCGAGCATACTGATGCTTAACTGTAGCATTGACGATGAAAATGCTACAGCACCTAGTAGTTCTTTTGAAATAAATCCCAATAATTTCAAAGGTGTCATTCAAAATGGAACCATCACATTAAATCCATCAGTAAATTATAACCTTACAGGTGCTTTGGTTGTTAAAGGGGGGGCAACGCTTAATATCCCAGCAGGCACAACCATTACTGCCGCAGCTGGATTTGGAACTGCTGCCTATATCGGAGTAGAGCGAGGAGCAACCATAAATATAAGTGGAACTGCTTCCAACCCTGTGGTAATGACAGCAGAAACAAAATCTCCTGGTGCATGGGGTGGCTTGGCCATTGCTGGATATGGAGTGACGAATGCTGGAGTAGATGTTACTTCTGAAGTGGGTGATTTGACTTATGGAGGAACAGATAACACAGACAGCTCGGGTTCTATTACGTATCTAAGAGTTGAATATACTGGAGCAACCTTTACCAATGAAAAAGAATTTAATGGAATTACCTTGTTTGGAGTTGGGTCGGGAACAGTGTTTAGTAACGTGTCTTCCGTAAATGGAGGAGATGATGGTATTGAGTTTTTTGGTGGTGCTGTTGATGCAGAAAATTTAGTTTCTATCAACTCTGGCGATGATTCTATAGATTTTGCAGACGGATTTACAGGATCCATTACCAACGCTTTTATAAAAGGTATTACCAAAGCGGGTATTGAAGGTTCCAACAATGGAGACGATGGAAGTTTAGAACCCGTTACAACTGCAACCATTTCAAATGTTACTATGATTGTTGATGGTCTTGGCAACTCAGAAGGAGCCATTTACTTCAAAGAAGGCGGAGGAAATCTAACTTATAGAAATTTTGTGGTCGATGGCATTAGCTTAGGAATGAAAATAAAAAGTTCAGATGGTATCGCGCAAGAAAGACTTGCAAACGGTGACCTAGTAATTGAGAATTTTAATTATATAAATGCTCCTACCGAGTGGGATTGGGGTGGCTACACCTATGTTGGTGCCAATACAGGTGCTACTGGTGCTGGAAATGGTGCTGATATACCAGACTGGGCTGTTGGTTGGGCTGAATAGAAAAAAGTGAATTATAAAAAAGGCTCCCGTTTGGGAGCTTTTTTTATTGGTTTGTGTTTAACGCTACACCCAATTTTTGATGCCATTCGTTAACGTTGGCGATTTTGGCGTTTACAAAATCTACTTCTTTAAGCGTACCATCGAACCAAAACAACCATTGCCCCGTTTTGACACCATTGGAATAATGTCCTTGAGAAACCTTGTTGCCTGCAGTATCGTAACTTATCCAAACGCCATCTAATTTCCCCTCACTATTAAAGTATCCCGTTTGTGATATTTCCCCGTTATCGTGGTAATATACAGCACTAACACGGTTTTCTTTTTTTTCAAAACAAGGCTTGTTTGACTCTTGTGCACATAGAGAAGCGAATAAAAAAAGTGTGGCTCCTATCAAATATTTTTTCATATCAGGAATGTCTTTAGGATTCTTTCCATGATCAATATTAAGCAATAATTAACAATAAATCAACTTTTTGTTTACATTAAGTTAACATTCGGCGCTGAGATGGCGTAATATTAGAAACTGACTTTATTACTTAACAATTAAATAACATTTATATTACAATACCGTTGAATCTGCTTCTTAATTTTGAGTTGTCTTAGACACATTATTCATTATTGTTTATTAGTTTTTGTCGACTAGTAATAATGGATTCCTAAATATGACTGCCCTGGCCAGGCAGTCTATTTATTATATAATCTTTAAGAAACGTTTAGATAACATTGGTTGTTCAATTTTGCATACGACAAAAACTAATAATTCAAAATAATGAACAACAAATTACTCTTCATATTTGTCATTTTTTTAGGCTTCAGTCTTCAGGGGCAAGAGATAAGCGATACTTCCTTTGGAAAAGGAATGTTAAATTTTGTTGCCAAAGACAGTACGTTTAGCATCAAATTTGCCCCTCGCTTTCAGGTACGCTCCATGTCATCATGGGATCACAATGGCGAAAGCTACAACAGTCCTGATCACAATTTTATTGTTCGCCGTGCGCGACTAAAGTTCGATGGTTTCGCTTACAGCCCAAAATTAAAATACAAAATTGAGCTAGGTTTATCGAACAGGGACATTTCGGGCGCAAATGAATTTAACAGAAATACCCCCCGCTACATTTTGGATGCGGTAATCATGTGGAAATTTGCCAAAAACTGGGAATTCTGGGCCGGACAGACAAAATTACCTGGCAATATAGAGCGAGTTATCTCTTCGGGAAATCTACAGTTAATCGATCGTTCCTTATTAAATAGTCGTTTTACACTAGACCGTGATTTAGGCATTCAATTGCGCCACACATCAAGTTTGGGTGGAACCTTTTTGATGCGTGAGAAATTTTCCATCTCGCAAGGTGAGGGAAGAAATGTTACGGAAGGAAATGAAGGTGGACTTCAATACACTGCGCGTGTTGAGCTATTGCCTTTCGGCGCATTTAAATCCAAAGGGGATTATGTACAGTCCGATCTCAAAAGAGAAGTAACACCAAAGTTGATGGCCAGTGTTACCTATAACTATAACCAAGATGCGGTCAGAGAAAGAGGTTTTGCTGGAGATTATATGATTCGTCAAGACGGATCAATCTACCAAACAGACCAAACTACCCTTTTTGTTGATGCCATGTTTAAATACAACGGATTCTCATTTATGGGAGAGTATGCCAAGCGTACTGCTGACAATGAAATTGCTACAGAATTGAACAATACTCCCACGGGAGATGTAGTGCTTACAGGAAATGCATTAAACCTTCAAGCAGGTTATCTGTTTAAGAATAATTACGAGCTTGCTGGGCGTTATACATCTATTGCATACGAAGCCATTACAGGGAGTGCGCCTGTAAAGCAATATACGTTAGGCTTTAACAGGTTTGTAGTAGGGCATAAACTAAAAGTCCAAAGTGATATTAGCTATACAACGCTTGACGGGGCTGAAGACAACATCACGTTTAGAATCGGTTTTGACATTCATTTTTAATATAACATTCTAATAACATTTCGTTCAAACTTATTATTGATTTTTGTGCCTAAATACAGCTAGAAACTATGGAAAACATTTATTTATTCATGATTATTGCTTTGGCTGTTCTAGCCATCGCCGACTTGATAGTAGGGGTTAGTAATGATGCCATTAACTTCTTAAACTCTGCTATTGGATCAAAAGCTATTTCCCTGAGAACCATTATGATTTTTGCAAGTCTTGGTATTTTTGTAGGAGCGGTATATTCTAGTGGTTTAATGGAGGTTGCAAGGAAGGGCATTTTTATACCTGCCATGTTCAACTTTGACGAAATCATGTACATTTTTATGGCGGTGATGATAACCGATATCTTACTGCTAGATTTCTTTAATACTTTGGGGCTTCCAACTTCAACTACGGTTTCCATTGTTTTTAACTTATTAGGGGCTGCTGTTGTGATGTCACTCATTAAAATAGGCGTGTCCGAAACACAAACCGTTGCTGATTTGGGCAACTATATCAACACCAAAAAAGCCCTTGAAATTATTAGAGGGATTTTGTTATCGGTACTTATTGCATTCTCTGTGGGTGCCTTAGTACAGTGGGTTTCTCGTTTTATTTTCACCTTTCAAATACAAAAAAAGGTGAAGAATTTTGGCGCTGTTTTTGGCGCTGTTGCGCTAACGTCCATTACTTACTTCATCTTTTTAAAAGGATTAAAAGGGACGCCCTACTACAAAACACTAAAAGGATCCATTGAGGGAAATGAAATATTTATCATTTTGGGGAGTTTTGCTTTGTGGCTTGTTTTGTCATATTTATTTGAATACCTCACCAAAAAAACCGTCCTGTTGGTTGTTATTGCTGTAGGTACGTTTGGTTTAGCGCTGGCTTTTGCTGGTAATGATTTGGTGAATTTCATAGGGGTTCCTATGGCGGCTTACCACTCTTATGAAGCGTGGTCTGTTTCAGGTGTAGATGCCTCATTGTTTTCTATGGAGGTTTTAGACAAAAAGGTGCCTGCTGAGCCACTGCTGCTGTTTCTTGCTGGGGCAATCATGGTGCTCACACTTTGGTTTTCTAAAAAAGCCAAAACCGTTGCAGAAACCGAAATCGGCTTATCCCGTCAAACAGATACACATGAGAAGTTTGAACCTAATTTGATTTCTCGATCTGTTGTCAGAGGCGCTACGCAGCTGGCCAACTATTTTAGTGTTATTATTCCAAAAGGGGCAAAAGAAACAATTGAGCAAAGGTTTAAAACCCCAGAAATAAAAATAACCAAAGATCAAAGTATTGAAGCTCCTGCTTTTGATTTGATTCGTGCTTCAGTCAACCTTATGGTTGCTGGTATTCTTATCGCCATTGCCACTACCATGAAATTACCCCTTTCTACAACCTATGTTACTTTTATGGTTGCTATGGGGACGTCTTTTGCAGATAGGGCCTGGGGAAGAGAAAGTGCTGTATATAGAGTCTCAGGAGTGTTGAATGTAATTGGAGGTTGGTTTGCAACTGCTTTTGGAGCATTTATTGCCTCGGGGATTGTACTGTTTTTAATCAATTGGAATCCCCCTGTAATAACGCCTATATTAATTTTGCTGACGGTAATATTACTCTATCGAAATTATCTAGCCCACAAAAACATTAAATTAAACTCTGGCATGGATAGCTTGAAAAGTTCTGAGAGCAGTTCTGTGCAAGGAGTGGTGCATGAAAGCGCTAAAAACATTTCGATTGTTATTAAAAGAAGTAATAATATTTATACCAGCGCCATTAATGGACTTGTTTTGGAGGATGTTGCTATTTTAAAGAAAAACAAAAAGCAAATTGTAAAGCTTTCAAGTGAAGTAGATGAATTACGCGATAATATTTTTTACTTCATAAAGAACCTTGACGATTCCAGTATACATGCAAGTAATTTTTACATCAATATTTTGGGGTATTTACACGACATGTCGCAATCTTTAGAATACATAACTAAGGTATGTTACAAGCACGTTAACAACAATCATAAAAAGTTAAAATTCAGTCAGTACAAAGAGCTTAAAGAAGTCTATCTAAGATTTGAAGCGTTTTTTGAAGATATAAAAACTGTATTTGATAACAGATCCTTTGACAAACTTGGTCATATTATCGATACCAAACAGGAAATAAATAATCTAGTTGTAGAAAAAATTCAAAAGCAGGTTGAAAGAACTCGCCAAGAAGAGTCTAGTCCGAAAAATACGACTTTATACTTTAATGTTCTTGTGGAAACTAAAGTCTTGTTAAATGCAACTACTAATCTATTAGTTGAATACCACGATGCGCTTGGAAAAACCAGCTAATAAGTAAGACGGTCTCAAAAAAAAGAGCGCTTCTTATTAAGCGCTCTTTTTATTTGTGAATGGTTGGTTATTAGGACCCACACATAAGGCAATCATCGTCTTCGCTTTCCTTAGACTTAGCTAGCATTTCTTTTAGCTCAGATGGAGAAAGGGGTTCAACCGCCACAGCCGCCTTAGCTTTTGGCTTGGTAGAGGCTGCAGGTACTTCTGCCGTTTCCGCTTTTTTATTGACGGTAAATTTAATGGCATCAACAGCCGACTTCGTGCGCAAATAATACATCCCTGTTTTTAAGCCAGACTTCCACGCGTAAAAGTGCATAGACGTGAGTTTGGACATGGTTGCGCCTTCCATAAACAAGTTAAGCGATTGCGACTGATCAATGAAATATCCGCGATGACGCGACATATCAATGATGTCCTTCATGCTCATTTCCCAAACGGTTTTGTACAGTTCTCTAATCTCAGCAGGAATGGTTTCTATGTGCTGAATCGATCCGTTTGCACGCATCAATTCTTGCTTCATTTCTTCGTCCCAAAGGCCAAGATTTACCAAGTCTTCCAACAAGTGTTTGTTCACCACAATAAACTCACCAGATAACACACGTCTTGTGTAGATATTGGAAGTGTACGGCTCAAAACATTCGTTATTACCTAAAATTTGAGACGTAGATGCTGTTGGCATCGGAGCCATCAATAGGGAGTTGCGAACCCCGTGCTTTTTGATTTGCTTGCGTAAAGCTTCCCAATCCCAACGGCCACTGAGCTCGTCGTCTTTGATGCCCCACATATTGTGTTGGAACACCCCTTTAGAAATCGGTGACCCTTTATACGTTTTGTAAGGTCCTTCTTCTTCTGCCAAATCTTTAGAAGCAGTTAGTGACGCAAAATAAATGGTTTCAAAAATCTCTTGATTTAAGGTTTGTGCATCTTCGCTAGTAAAGGGTAAACGAAGTTTGATAAACGTATCCGCAAGCCCTTGAACGCCTAAGCCCACTGGACGGTGACGCATATTGGAATTCTCCGCCTCTTTAACGGGATAATAGTTTCGATCAATTACCTTATTTAGGTTTTTCGTCACACGAACAGTCACGTCAAAAAGCTCTTGGTGGTCAAAAGTCCCATCTTTAACAAACATAGGCAGTGCAATAGAAGCCAAGTTACATACCGCAACCTCATCTTTGGAAGTATATTCCATGATTTCCGTACACAAGTTTGACGAACGGATGGTTCCGAGGTTCTTTTGATTCGACTTGCGATTTGCAGCGTCTTTATAGAGCATATATGGCGTTCCTGTCTCAATCTGAGATTCTAAGATTTTCTCCCATAGCTCACGCGCTTTAATGGTCTTACGCCCACGATTTTCCTTTTCATATCTGAGGTACATTTCTTCAAATTCCTCACTGTGACAATCGTAAAGCCCTGGACATTCGTTAGGGCACATTAGTGTCCATTCCGTGTTTTCTTCCACACGTTTCATAAACAAATCTGGAATCCACATAGCATAGAACAAATCACGTGCGCGCATTTCTTCCTTACCGTGGTTTTTCTTTAAGTCTAAAAAGTCAAAAATATCTGCATGCCATGGCTCAACATAAATGGCAAATGAGCCTTTTCGCTTTCCACCACCTTGGTCTACATAACGGGCAGTGTCGTTATAAACACGCAGCATAGGCACAATACCGTTTGAGGTGCCATTGGTGCCAGCAATATAAGATCCTGTTGCGCGGACGTTGTGAATAGACAAGCCTATACCTCCAGCAGACTGTGAAATTTTAGCCGTTTGCTTAAGGGTGTCGTAAATCCCATCAATGCTATCATCACGCATGGATAACAAAAAGCAAGACGACATTTGGGGCTTGGGCGTACCTGAATTAAATAGAGTTGGCGTAGCGTGTGTAAAATACTTTTTAGACATCAAGTGGTACGTCTCTATCGCAGCATCCAGGTCCGTTGGGTGAATACCCACAGAAACACGCATCAGCATATGTTGTGGTCGTTCAGCAATGTTCCCATTGATTTTGAGCAAGTATGAACGTTCAAGCGTTTTGAACCCAAAATAATCGTAGCCAAAATCACGGTTGTAGATAATGGTAGAATCCAGCAACTCGGCATTGTCTTGAATTACGTTGTTTACTTCCTCGGAAAGAAGCGGTGATTTCTTTTCTGTACGTGGATTGACATACTCAAAGAGGTCTGCCATGGTTTCAGAAAAAGATTTCTTGGTGTTTTTGTGAAGGTTAGAAACAGATATCCGTGCGGCTAACTGGGCGTAGTCGGGATGAACGGTTGTCATGGAAGCGGCTGTTTCGGCTGCCAAACTATCGAGTTCAGAAGTGGTAACGCCATCGTATAGGCCTTCAATAACTTTCATGGCCACCTTTACGGGATCTACAAGTTCATTGAATCCATAGCAGAGTTTACGAACCCGGGCGGTAATTTTGTCAAACATAATGGGTTCTTTACGCCCATCTCTTTTTACTACATACATAATGTCGTTTGGTTTTATTGGTTAATCAGCGCCGATATTATTGGTGAATACCGATGCTGCACTTCTATTCGGATGACTAAAAGTCGTCGCCGAAAGAATAC
>Ga0209659_1001373_pt1 | contig 14185 bp, 13 predicted proteins | sample SaaInlLV_10m_DNA_FD_184658 | JGI IMG/M metagenome (GOLD analysis project Ga0209659, IMG submission 184658) | Marine microbial communities from expanding oxygen minimum zones in the Saanich Inlet - SI072_LV_10m_DNA (SPAdes) (version 2) | ecosystem: Environmental > Aquatic > Marine > Intertidal... | reverse complement strand
AAGCGGCCGCACCTCGCCGGCCGCACCTCGCCGGCCGCACCTGGCCGGCCACGACCGCACGCGTGCATCATCGCGACGCACTGGGTGATTGAGCTAAAAACCCTCACTTTCAGGGCCTTGAATGCCTGGCACAGTCCTTGCTCTATTCAGCGCAGGGTGGCCCGCCAACCCGAGAGCCAGGGACGGTGCGACAAGGATGTCGATGCGAGGGCTGAGAGAGCCATGGATGGCAGCGGGTCACCCTATTTTTCTTGTAAAAAGTCGCAAAAAAAGTTCCCCAGGACCGAAATATTTGATTTACTCCGCCTTGAGACAGAACTGTATCTGTCTGATGTGACCTAGTGTAAGTCATCGGGAGGTGATTTATGGGAGAGCGCAACCAGGAACCGAGCTCCTCTGAGCCGATAGAAGATATTTTCGAGCCTATGCTCGGTGATATCGTCGAAGAGGAATTCGCCGATATGTCCCCCGTTTCCAGCGACAAGCAACGGCTGGCGCAAAAGCGCCGCCGTGCCGAACAGCGTCTGGAAGAGAAACGTCTGCGGGACGAACTGGGCTACTACGACCTGGAACTGGACGACTTCTAGGGCCTCAGCCCTGGGTTCGCCAATTCCGGACGCTGTTTACGCTGCCGATTTCAGCGGTGGCTGGCTTTTTATTCACTTCGTTATTTGGATCGCCCACCCATTTACCCAACACTCTGACCGCAATCCAACTAATAAAGCACTTTAGAACTGGATTCTGTCGCGCTAGCATAGACCTACCAATCAAGGAGATCCTCGACCAATGGCAGAAATCAAAAGAGAAGTCAGGCCAGTTGAAGTCAACTATGTTTGTGATGCCTGCGAGAAAGGCATGATGACCAAGTCAGGTGAAATGGACATGCAAACGGGTGAAATAGAACACAGCTGCTTGATCTGTGACCACAAGCAAAGCTTCCGGTGGCGAAGTTACCCGCGCATTGATTACGTTGGCCTTGATGAAAGGATCTAAGAATAGTTTGGCGAGCCGGACAACCGGAGGGCAACGACTAAAGCCGACCCTGGAGCTCAGTTAATCCGGCCCCGCTCGCCTCAAACACGCCATGCTCTGTCACCAAACCACGCACCAATCGAGCGGGCGTAACATCAAAAGCGGGATTAGCGGCCTGGGTGTCGGCAGCAGCAAGATTCACTTCCAGGCCCTGTCCCGCATAATCCACACCAGCAATCGTCAACACTTCCAGTGAATCTCGCTCCTCAATGGGTATCTCCTGCCCCGTGTCACAGCGCCAATCGATAGTCGACTCGGGAAGCGCAACGTAGAAAGGAATGTCATTGTCTTGCGCAGCAAGCGCTTTCAGGTAAGTGCCCACTTTATTGCAGACATCGCCATTGGCCGCGGTGCGATCAGAACCGACGATAACGCAGTCGACCTTACCTTCACGCATCAGTTGGCCACAGCTATTATCGGCCACAACCGTGCAGGGCACACCCGCACGCTGTAGCTCCCAGGCGGTAAGATTCATTCCCTGGTTGCGTGGGCGGGTCTCAGAAACCTAGGCGTGCACTGGAAGGCCTGCGGCTTGCGCCTTGTATATTGGTGCCAGCGCCGTACCCCATTGTATGGTCGCCAACCAGCCGGCATTGCAATGGGTCATAATATTCAAGGTCTCGCCATGGGGAATATCCCGCAGTAGGCCAAGTCCATTTTCGCCAATCAAGGCACAGTTATCGATATCAGCCTGGCGCATAGCGATAGCCTGCTGGCGGGCAGCAACTGCACGGTCCCCCTCCGCGAGGGAACAAAGATGACGCTCCATGGTTTCCAGCGCCCAACGCAGATTCACGGCCGTTGGCCGGGTGGCCATCAGACTGGCGCTGGCGGCAACCAGATTAGTATCAGAGGGATTTTCAGCGACTGCATGGGCCAGGCCAAATGCGGCGGTAATCCCAATCAGTGGGGCGCCACGAACCTGCATTACGCTAATAGCGCGGCAGTAAGCTTCAAGTGAATCGAGGTGGACCCAGTGTAGTGTATGAGGGAGCAACGTCTGGTCGATAATTTCGACGGCGCCGGATACCGCATCCCAGCGTAAACTGGAAAGATCATCGCTGCTGAACATGGCTTCCCTCAGGCGGTTGCAGGATTTTCCTGACTGGTTTCGGCCTGCCATTCAAACACATTGAGCTCGATAAAGATAAAGGCGAACAGCCACAATGCAGCATCCCAGAAATCAAGAAAGTCTCCAGCCACGCCCCAGTATCCGGCACAGGCAAACAGGGCCCCGTACACGACATACTTGATCATCAGGGTAAAGCGCATGATCTGATCCGAGAGGTTGCCACGCAGCTGCAGCCTGACTTCAATTTCAAGCAGTATCACCACCAATAACCACGACGCTGAGTTGATGACATCGGTCCAGCCCAACCACCTGACGCTCTGTAATACATCACCGCTGCTCACGATATTGAAGTCGCCCATCTGGTAGACCGGACCCGCCAGCGCGGCACAATTTGCAACGCTGAGAGGTTCATATTCATCGATAGTCACTAGCAGAGACCAGCCCTGCTCAAGGCTGGCACAAGCATCAAAGGCAGCAAGTGAGGTTACCTGATATAAAGCGACCAGTTCCGCGTAATAGCCGGTAAAGGCATAAAAAACAGCTGCATAACAAACCAGGCGCAAACCGTGCAGGCTCCACTTGACCGAACCACGAATCTTGTCATCGTCCAGAACTGAGGTTTCCAACTCGAACAGTAAGAGCAGCAAGACCCAGGCTGCTGTATCGATGGTTGCCGAAAAGACCTGAATGATCTGACTCAGTTCAAAACCGTCAACAAAGGTATGCTCCAGCGCACTCAGCTCTTCCTGTAAGAACAAATAGATATTGAAACTGAGCAGCACATAAACCAGATACTTGACCCAGACAAACAAGCGATAGCTCGTCTGGCTGGTGCCCACTAAACCATCACTATCCTTGCTACTCATGCTGTCGCCACAATTCCAGTCATCATACCTGCAGCAGCAGGTGTTCCCGCTCCCAGGAAGAAATCACCCGATTAAATTCTTCGAATTCATCGCGCTTCACAGCGGCATACCCTCGAAGGAACAACTCTCCGAAAACCTCACAGACTTCCGGAGATTTATTAAGGTTGCGCAGACCTTCTTCAAGCGTTCGTGCAACTTCAATCTCGCTTTCGTTGGCAGTGCCCTCGTGAGGATCGCTGGGTTTGAGTTGTTGCTTCATGCCGAGATAGCCACTGGCAAGACTGGCTGCAAAGGCCAGGTAGGGGTTCACATCCGCTCCGGGAAAGCGGTTTTCAACCCGTGTCGCTGCCGGGCCACTTTGAGGAACACGGAATGCGGTAGTTCGGTTATCCAGCCCCCAGTTGAGGTTAATGGGCGCAGAGATATCGGGGGCCAAGCGCCGATAGGAATTCACATTGGGCGCATAAAAGCTGATCAGTTCTGGTGTATAACGCTGCAAGCCGGCGATGTAGCTCATGAAGGCTTCAGAATGCTCGCCGTTACCGTCAGTAAAGACATTCTCTCCGGAATCTTTGAGTAGCAGACTCTGGTGAATGTGCATGGCGCTACCGCACTCATTCTGCATCGGCTTGGCCATAAAGGTGGCATACACCCCGTGTTTATGCGCCGCCTCGCGGACAGTGCGCTTAAAAGTAAACACTTGGTCTGCCAGGTCCAATGCGTCTCCGTGGAGAAAATTGATCTCCATCTGAGCAGCACCATTCTCGTGAATCAGGGTGTCTACCCTAAGCTTTTGGGCTTCGGCGTAGTCATACATATCCTCAACGAAGTCCTCAAACTCCGCTACCGCGTCAATGCTGTATGAAAGACGAGAAGTTTCCTTGCGACCGGAGCGACCGTAAGGTGGCGTCAATACGTTGTCCGGCTCAGTGTTTCTTGCCACCAGGAAGAATTCGACCTCTGGAGCGACAACAGGCTGCAATCCCTCGGCTTCGTAGAGATCAAGAACCTTACGGAGCACATTTCGAGTCGACAGCGGATGGGGCTTGCCATCCATGGTGTAGCAGTCGTGAATGATCTGGGCGGTAGGCTCGCGCGCCCAGGGTACAAGGCGCATGGTGGAGGGGTCAGGCACCAGGATCATGTCGGCATCGGTGGGTTCAACCAGGTCCCAGTGTTCGTCGGAATACTCACCAGTGACACTCTGCACCATGATACTTTCGGGTAGCCTCGGCTCACCCATCTCTAGAAACTGGTTTGCGGGAATGAACTTGCCGCGGGCATTGCCCGTCATGTCCGGTACCAAACACTCCACTTCGGATATTTGGTGTTGTTTCAGCCAGTCCTTGATGACTTGCGTATCGGTGCTCATAAAGTGTCCATGCTGCCCAAAAAAGCGAGTATCGCGGCGAAACCCGCACTGTTCAAGGACTTTGGGTCTAAGCTAACCCTAATGTGTTATGACTTAAAGGGGCCCCAGAACGGTATATTGCCGCCATGCAAAATACTTCTCATGTCGAATCCTGGTACGCCGCTTCTGCTAACCAGCAGCTCTCCTTCCCACCACTGCAAGGAGAAGTGTCTGCTGACGTCTGCATTATCGGCGGTGGCTACACCGGCCTCTCCTCTGCCATCCATTTGCGCAAAGCGGGATACAGCGTTGCCCTGCTGGAAGCCAACAAGATTGGCTGGGGCGCCTCCGGCCGTAACGGCGGGCATGTGGGAACAGGGCAACGGGCGGACCAGGAAACCCTGGAAAAACTGGTTGGTTTGGACCGTGCCAAGGCGCTTTGGCAGTTAGGTCTGGAAGCCGTAGATACCGTATGCGACCTGGTCAGTGAGTTTCAGATCGACTGCGAACTGAAGACCGGCAATTTGCATGTCGCCTCCAAAGCTAAAGAGCAGCCCTGGCTTATCGAGGAGGCAGAACACCTGCAAAAGGTTTACGACTACCAGCACATTCGCTATGTGGATTCCTCTGAACTGGCGGATATGACCTCGGGTCAGGGCTTTCACGGCGGAGTTCTTGATGAAGGATCGCGCCACCTTCACCCGCTCAATTACGCCCTGGGTCTGGCCAAGGCAGCCGACACCCTGGGAGCTGAACTATATGAGGGTAGCCGAGTACTTTCTTATACTGAGGGTCATCAGGTATGCGTGAAAACGGATAGCGGTACGGTAAAGTCCAAGTACCTGGTGCTGGCCTGCAATGGTTATCTGGAAAAACTGGAACCGCGCACCGCCGGGCGCATTATGCCCATTAACAACTACATGCTGGCCACCGAACCGCTGCCTGAGGCACTGGCCAGACGCCTGATTCGAGACGACACGTCCATGTCCGACAGCCTGTTTGTCATCGACTACTGGAAACTGTCCGCAGACAATCGCATGCTCTTCGGCGGTGGAGAATCTTATAGCCGCAGGTTCCCGGCCGACATAGGCAATTTCGTCCGCAAATATATGCTGCGAATATACCCCGAACTCGAAACCACTCGCATCGACTATGGCTGGGGGGGCACACTGGCCATTACGCTGAACCGCATGCCCGACTTCGGCCGTCTGTCCTCGCAGGTTTTTTATGCCCACGGTTATTCAGGCCACGGCGTTCCGACCGCGACTCTGGCTGGGAAACTACTTGCGGAAGTCATCGCCGGCAGTGCAGAACGCTTCGACGTGATGGCAAGCGTACCTTCGAGAACCTTTCCTGGCGGCACCCTGCTGCGCTGGCCCGGACTAGTGGCCGGCATGTTGTTCTACAGCTTGCGAGATCGGCTGGGCTGACTCAAGCCACAAGCAAATGATAGAATGGTCATCCGTTGTTGACCCCGGGAAAAATGCATTGATACCCCTGTCTGAACTTCATGCCGAAAGCGACTGGCAAGCAGAATTGCAGGCAGTGGTCCGCTCAGGGCGTCAGCTGCTGTCTCAATTGGGACTGGATGCACAAGCGGTTGGGTACTCAGAACTTGCCGGTGAAGATTTTCCTCTCAAAGTTCCCCAGAGTTTCATTTCGCGCATGACTCATGGAGACCCCGACGACCCGCTGCTGCGGCAAGTGCTCAGTGTTAGCGCCGAATTGCTGCAAGTGCCGGGTTTCGGAGATGACCCGGTTGGTGAAACCGGGGACAACATTACTCATCCCGGTGTCATCCAAAAATACCATGGGCGCGCTCTGCTTATTTTAAGTGGCGGTTGTGCAATCAATTGTCGTTACTGCTTTCGCCGCCATTTTCCTTACAACGAAAATCGAAATAGCCGCGAGGAGTGGTTACACGCGGTACGGCACATCGCCGATGATCCGAGCATCAGTGAAGTAATACTGAGCGGCGGCGACCCTTTACTGGTGTCCGATCAGCAATTAAAGAGCCTGGTTGGTCAGTTGGCAGCGATACCCCACCTGCAGCGGCTGAGAGTGCACAGCCGTTTGCCCATCGTGCTGCCCAGTCGCGTGACCGCAGGTCTTGTGAATGCCCTCGCCGGCACCCGCCTACAATCAGTGTTGGTTGTCCACAGTAATCACGGCAACGAAATCAATACTGAAGTGAAAAATGCCCTGCGAAAACTATCGAGCGGGAAAATCACCCTGCTGAACCAGGCAGTCCTTTTGGCTGGTATCAATGACACTGAAGACGAACTGGCAGACCTCAGTGAGCAATTATTTACCGCCGGTGTCTTACCCTATTACCTCCACCTTTTGGACAGAGTTAGAGGCGCTGCTCACTTTGAAGTGACTGCCAGGCGCGGACTTGAGCTCATTACCCAGTTGGAAAACCGCTTGCCAGGCTACCTCGTTCCCCGTCTGGTCAGGGAAGACGCCGGTGAGCCTGCCAAAGCCAGGGTAACCGCAGCACCATAGGGTCTTCGCCAGTACAAATCGTCCTGAGAAGGTCGGTGCGAGATGGCCTGCCAGCACTCGGGCAGTCGCTTCCAAGTCCAGATTTTCAATCAACTCACCGTGGGCCAGCGCCTGATGCAGGTTTTGCTTTAGCAGGCGCACGCTGTTTCTGAGCAGGTCTATACACTCGGAAAGTTTAGGTAAGATATTACTGTAGGTAAGTTCAAATCCTGGCCCAAAAGGTCCGCTTTCGCCTACAAACGGTCATACCGGTTATACTGATCCTGAGGGCCGCTTCCGTGTAACTTGCGACCTTTCGGTTATGTTATGGTCTAAGTTCGACTTCGGCTAAAACGAACCACTGTTATCCTCATGCATGTGATCGGGCGTTTTGAGTTTTACAGATTTTACGTGGGAGCCACGGTACCCTCTAATGTACAGGAGAATCACTAAAAATAGCGCAGGTCTCTAGGCATTGCGGAGCTAGGGAACTTGTGTAGTTGTGATTTCACGCCCGAAGATCGAGAGTTAAAAAAATATGAAAGAAGAATGCTTCATGAAAGCCGAGGTTGCTGCGGAAAAGTACCTGAAATTCGCGGAAAACGATTACGTAAATGCATTAGTTGCGCTTTTGCTCATCTTCACAGTATGGCAGGATGTTTTAGCCAGCTTCGGTCAAGGGCTTGAGGGCTTCAAAATCAAAGCCGAGCACGGGCTACTGTTTCTCTATTTGAACCTCTTACTTCTCTCGATTGCTCGGATCTGCAAGGCGTACGTTAGCCAGAGAAGAAAACGGTGAGGCAAGCAACCCTTGATGAAGGATTGGCATGCCAAACACAGTGAACAAGGTTTTGGGATCAATCAGCGCGAACTTCTCCAGATCAGCAACCCCAGTCAACAGAATCAGCGAGGGTGTCCGCTCTCAACAGGGCCTTTATACTTCCTATACTTAAACAGACAACAAGCGAACCCGCATATTATGGCAATTGCGATACGCAGCAGCCTGGCTGCCAGGAACTTGATGCGCGCGCGCCCTTTCCATTGCACTGACCTGAAAGCATTCGATCAAGGTGCACTCAGCCGTCTTCGTTCGGTGAGAAATCCGAAGTGAAATTCTGGTATTTCCTTCCCATCCCTTTAGGGATAAAGTCCACCCGCCGAATATCGAATTTTTCATTTGAACCAGGGGCGACCGACGCTACCACCTCTTTCCAGGAATCAGAAACATAACTTGTAAACTCGGAATCAGAATCCCCAACCGAGATAAAACGAAACTCGAAAGCACCATCCTGAAACTGATGAAGCTGATATTGACGGAATTTTTTCGAAATAGGAGCAGGAATTGATTCAATTTTATTTCGAAAACTCTCCCAATACTGCCATGTATTACCAGGAAGATAAGCCGTTCTCCTGTAGCGGCCTGTAATTCTTTCAAACGATGGCAGGGTTCTCCCGCAAGGGCACGGACCTTCAACTACCTCTGCCATATCGTCAGTATCATATCGGATCAGGGGCATTGCCAGGTTATTCAAACCTGTAACAAGAATGCGCCCCGTTTCCCCAGGGCGACAGGCCTGACCGTGTTCATCAACAATTTCCACCAGGCAATGCTCGATATGGACATGATAACGCCCTCCTTCGGGACAGCGAGATGCTACGGTTCCGATTTCGTTTAATCCGTAATTTTGATCAATTCTTAGCTCGAATGCTTCCTGAGCGCGTATGCGCATGTTCGTAGTAAGTTGCGTTGCGACTGCCTGTATTCCCTTTAGGTCTTGGCAGTGACTGAAATTTTCCTGGCCGAATGCCAAGCTCTCAAGCACCCCTGCTTCGACAGTGAGATACTCCACATGATTTTCCCTCAACCATTGCAATTGATCATCGATAGGCAACAAAATGTCGCATCCGATAGCTCGGGAAGTTTCAAACCAGTTACCCACATAAGGCCACTGATTGGAATGATAGGTTTTCGACCTATCGTCATACGATTGATGTGGGAATTCATCTGGAGGCCGTATGTACGCCATCAAACCAGTCGGAGCATAACGAAACCAACGAAGCTCTCTTTGTTTGAGCACTCCGAAAAACTGCGCATTCCTGCGGGAAAGCCTTACCTGCACAGGTTCACCAGTGGTGCCGGAACTTTTTATGCCACCAATTGCTTCATAGCCGTCAGGCACAGATTCCGCCATCAACCGATCCCTATGCTCGCGTAGCATGGTCTTGGTCAGGGGAGGAAAGATGGACAAATCTACCTGAGAGGAAAAGTCCGTCTCTCTCAAATCTAGTTTGCCTACCATCTCCCTATAATAAGGAACTTGCCGTACAGCAAATAGGAGAAACTCCTGCAACCGTTGACGGATGCGTTCCTGCATCTCCTCAAGATCGCGAAATTCATTTTCAAGCATTCGCGATAAGAGCGCCTCAACCCTCTGCCGACTAGGTACACTATTACGCAACGACCAGCGCATCTGCTCTTCACGCTCCCGTTGTAGACTTGTTGCCTGGTTTATCTTTAGCCCCATACTGTATCGCCACCTAATCAGTTCAATGCGAGAAAAATCCTGTTAAATGCAATAATCTTGTTTACACTTGCGCTTCTTTATTTGCAACATGCGCACCCTTTTTCTGCACGACAATTTCCCGCCCAATTTCCTCATGTCGCCACGGCTCTGGCCAAGGACAATGCCAAGGAGGTGATATATAGCACCTTGAAAAATCACGAAACGAAAAATACACAACCTGCAATTAGCAGGCTAGACTGGAGAGGTAAACGGCAGAAAAGTGTCTCTTAGAAATAGGCGCAAATGGCCCCTCAAGGTCTGACGACTTACACGTCAACCATTAAAAGAGTTTTTTGCGAAATCAAAAATTATGAAACACTGGTTATCACTGGTCGGCATTAGTAAGGTTGAGGACTACATCGAACTAGCGCAGTTCGCAGAAAAAATTGGCTTTTATGGCGTCGCCGTAGCCGATCATCTCCTGATTCCCTCACACTCTGTCTCTGTCCACTCCAATAGCAAGGACTCTACTTGGCGACCCAGAGAGGCGCAATGGCCTGACCCATGGATTATCCTTACCGCCATCGGGTTGGCAACCAGCAGTTTGCGTCTTACCACCAACATCTACCTCGCAGCTCTGCGCGACCCCTTTAGCACTGCTAAGGCGATTAGTACTGCATCTCGCTTAACTAATAATAGAGTCAGCTGCGGGCTGGCCGCGGGCTGGCAAAAAGAAGAGTTCGAATTTTCAGGGGTAGATTTCCAGTCTCGAGGCCGTCGGCTAGACGAGACGATTATGGTCATGAAGAAATTATGGAGCGGTACCGAAGTTAGCCACGAAGGTGAATTTTTTCAATTCAACGGAGCACTGCAGCAACCAACTCCGACCCAACCAATTAAAATAAGAATAGGTGGATCTAGCGCGCCAGCCCTGCGCCGCGCTGCGCCGCGCTGCGCGGCATGACGGCTGGATGGGTGAACCGATGTCCAAAAATAAATTAATCGAAACCGTCAAAATTTTAGAAAATCTGCGTGCTGAGCAAAAAAAATCGGAGCCCATGGATTTATTTTTTACGCTGATGGAAATGCCCACTCGAGAAATTTATAACGAGTTGGATAGTATGGGCTTGTCAAATCGTGTAGCGATTACACCCTGGAAACGAGAAAGGTGGCTGCGGCAAGGTGAAAATCCGGAACAAATTGAAGTTAAAAAACTTGCCCTAATACGTTTTGCACAGGACGTTATCGACATATGATGGAGAACGGTGCCGGCAATCCAGTGGATTTCATCGCAAGTTTGGCTGCCCTGGTGCCTAAGCCGAGGGTCAATCTCACGCGATTCCATGGCGTTCTTGACCCCAATCACTGCCGGCGCGGGTATCGCCAAGTTAAATGCCCATCGCCGGTAGAATCACCTCATGAATACTTATAAGCGCCACCCGTTCCCACCTGATATCATTTCCTACGCCGTCTGGCTCTACTATCGGTTCAATCTCAGTCACCGCGATATTGAGTATCTTCTGGCAGAGCGGGGTATCACTGTCAGTCGAGAAACGATCCGATTATGGTGTATCAAGTTCGGCACTATCTACACAAGGCGTCTGAAGCGAAAGCACCGGGGCTACGGCGATACCTTCTTCATTGATGAAGTCTTCGTCAAGATCAACGGCAACCAGCACTGCCTTTGGCGTGCGGTGGATCAAGACGGAGAAGTGGTTGATGTTTTCCTTCAGGCTAGACGGGATGGCGCAGCAGCTAAACGCTTCTTCAGGCGGCTATTGCGAAGTCATGGCGGAGAACCCAGGAAAATCGTGACTGACAAGTTGCGAAGCTATGGAATCGCTCATCGTGAGCTCATTCCCGAGACGATACATAGCACTGAGCGGTATGAGAACAATCGGGCATAGCAATGGCACGAGGCGACTAGGGTGAGAGAGCGAGGGATGCGGCGATTCAAATCGGGGAGGCAGGCACAGCGGTTTCTTGGTGCCCACGCTGGTGTATCTAATTTGTTCAATCTTGGCAGGCATCTGATAAAAGCTAGCCACTATAAGAATCTCAGGATAAGTGCGTTTGCACAATGGAGCAGGGCGGTTGCGTAAGGCAAGCAGATCGGAACTGTTTCGTTCGTGGCTTTTAACTTGCCGATACCCTCTGCACAGCTCGTAGATGCTGTGAAGGTGGCCGATCTACAGATCGTGTTTAAGCAACTTATTTCTCGGGAATCTCGTATTGATCGAACTTCTCCCTAGATTTGGTTACTACCACTTTGCGTTTGCCGTTTTCACGTTTTAGCAGCGCATCCAATTTTTTAAACCGCGCATAAACAACGCCATCTCTTTCGCCATCGTAAAACGTTGCCTTCACTGCAACTTCTGCTTTTTCACTATTCACATAAGCTAAGGGGATGGTGGTTTTACCGTTGGATAAGTGGACTTCGGCTTCGCCGCTTAAACCCTTAACGGCCATCAAGTTGGATAAAAATTTAGGGGGGTTACTTTTATTGTCAACGAACGCAACCAGTGGCCTCGTATCGCTCACGCTGAGAGTTGCTTTGGCATCTAACGCTAACGGTTGTTCTACGGTACCTTCTGCCGATGTCAATTCGAGAGCCGCGGACCAATAATCACCGTCAAAATTTTCTTCATTACCATCGACGCGAACGTTAAATAATCGTAACGTTGAGCCGCTCAAGTTTGCTTTAAATTCACGGGGTATGCCGCTAGGGATAGCAATGTCGGCGTCGATATCAGCCTCAAAGCTTTGCTCGTCGACTTGTATTTTTACCGCGGTAGAGTCGAGCTGAACGGAACCGTTCATGCTCTCTTCGCCGAAGGCTATGTCAACGTCTAATCGGGTTCTGCCACCTGCAAAGGTGTAAGGGCTTTCTGGAGGTAAGTACGTATTGAAAGTCGCCATATCAATGACCGTTGCATCATCGATTAATAAGTTGAAGGTATTCATTGCGCGGCGCTTGCGTGCGGCGTCGTCATCCCACAGCTCTTGAAAACTCTTGTCGGGGTCCGGGTAGATATAATTTGAGCCACTGTAATCTAAGCGCAACCTATTGCCCTTGAGGAACGGTTCACTCGCGCCGACTTCTGAGGCGCGCAACGACTCGTAGCCAACACTGAGTGCCATGGGGCTGTCAGTGTCGGTTGGAGTGTGAATTAGCACGGTGCCTTGGCCAGAGATATCGACATCCCGAATTGTCACGCCGAGATCGTTAGCTGAGGCCTTGAGTTGTGTACCTGCACGCACATATCCGTCTCGCAGTACTAAACGGCCCTCTACTTGGCCGGCGCCTTTAATAGCAAGATCGCCAAGGCCGGTTGTAAAGATGTTGATAAAATTGAAATTCTCCATACCTACATCGAGCTGCACATCGGTATAGCCAAAGCGCAGCATGCGTTTTCCTCGATGTTCGCTGCGAATCATTGGCGTGAAACCAAGAGCACCCTGCAATGTGCCGCCCTTATAGGCTTGTGAGCCCCCGTTGAGGTAAGCGGGTCCAAGGTTGAGATCAGCGTTAGCGATATCCAGCCAAAATTTGCCACGCCGTGTTTCCATGTACATTTCACCGGTTGCTGAGCCGCTGGCTGTTCCTTGAATATTGAATATCCAAAAGCGGTGATTGCCCTGGGCCTGCAGCCCGTTCAGATGGATTTTCCACGGCCGTTTACTCTTGAGGGGCTGCGTTTCTACGGGGACGATTTCTCTACCGGTAATCGGCGGAAAATGTGCGAGTAATTTACTGTAGTCGCGCTCGGGTTTCAATCGCGGGCGCTGTCGGTAGTCGATGTCTGTTGCTTCAATGTCAGAGATATAAACGTCTTTTAACACCAAGGGCAATAGAGCAATCGAGCCTGAACCTGATGTTGCAAGAACTTCCCATTGTTGAGTCCGGCTTTGGCCATTGGCGACGATGCCCTCAGCATGCACGCGAAATGGATAAAAGCTCCAGGCGCGCTCCCAAGAGACTTGAAATTTCTCGGGTTTAATTTTATTCACCAAATCTTGAGTGATAGAGAGGTGCAGCGCGGTATTGATAATGAGCAGGTAAGCAAGTTGAGCGGTCACAACAATGCCCACGATGCGCTTAGTCAGTGCTTTGAAATTCGTCAATGTGTAGATCTCTATTTTGATAGTGTTAGTGTGGCTCAGGCCGTACATTTTACGCTGCAGGGCACGCCGTTAGTAGTGGCTAATGGTAGGCACTGACAAATTAAAAAATTTGAATCGCGCCAATTGCGACCTCCTCGCTTCAGGCAACCGCCCTGCTCCACTCATTGAACGCACTGATCCTGAGATTCCGATAGTGCTCAGCCGGGACCAGATGCCGTTCCAAATTGAATAGATTAGAAGTGGCTGCATGGGCAATAAGGAACCTCTGAGCTTGTTTCATTGATTTGAACTTCCGCATCCCTCGCTCCCTAACCCGTGTAGCTTCATGAGATTGCTTGGCTCGATTGTTCTCATACTGTTGAGTACTATGGATCGTCTCAGGAATTAGCTCCCGATGAGCGGCTCCATAGCTACGCAGTTTGTCAGTCACAATCTTTCTGGATTCTCCACTATGAAATCGTAGCAGCCTATTGAAGAGCCGCTTGGCAGCTGCCCCATCGCGCTTGGCCAGCAGATATACGTCCACCACCTCGCCATCCTGATCAACGGCCCGCCGAAGGCAATGCTGTATGCCGTTGATTCTGACGAATACCTCATCGATGTAGAAGGTGTCACCGTAAGCTCGGTGCTTTCGCTTCAATCGGCGGGCATAAATGGCTCCGAACTTGATACCCCAAAGGCGGATCGTTTCAATGCCAATGCCGCACAATGCGCCGCCTCCCAGGTTTAGCATTCGTACCGGCAAGGGGAG
>Ga0209659_1001363_pt1 | contig 14235 bp, 9 predicted proteins | sample SaaInlLV_10m_DNA_FD_184658 | JGI IMG/M metagenome (GOLD analysis project Ga0209659, IMG submission 184658) | Marine microbial communities from expanding oxygen minimum zones in the Saanich Inlet - SI072_LV_10m_DNA (SPAdes) (version 2) | ecosystem: Environmental > Aquatic > Marine > Intertidal... | reverse complement strand
TCAATTTAATAAAGCTTTTGGGTTTGGAAGCGATGCAACATCATATTACACGTTTGAATCTGCTACAGACATCCTAGTTCCAATTTCACAATTTAGAGACTTTGGATTGCTGTCCGGGCTGGCTCGAATTGGATATAATTATGATCAAAAATATTATGTTGATATCAACGCTAGAGTTGATGCCTCCTCAAAGTTTGCTAAAAATAACAAAAGTGCACTATTCCCATCAATTGCATTGGCTTGGGCTGCATCTGAAGAGGATTTTCTAATGAATTCCAATACGATATCCAACTTACGTTTTAGATTATCTTATGGAAAAACAGGAAGTAACCCTATAGCACCTTATCAGTCTTTGGCGTTGATGACACCGATTAGATATAACTTTAATGATGAACTGGTGACAGGGTATTACGAATCAAATTTAGCTAATGACGATTTAACCTGGGAGACAACTGATCAAGCTAATTTCGGTATTGACCTTGGTTTATTTAATTCAAAAGTGAATTTAACGATTGATGCTTATCATAAAACAACAAAAAACTTGTTGCAAAATGTAACTTTACCCGCTTCTAACGGATTTGTTTCTATAGTGGATAATTTTGGTGAGATCGAAAATAAAGGAATAGAATTTGCCTTAAATGCTGAATTGATAAACTCAAACGATTTTGATTGGAACGTTTCAGGAAATATTTCATTTAATCGAAATAAACTTCTTAAATTAAATTCAAATCTTGATTTTCAATTGGGACCTTCAGTTGGATTCAGTCAAGCTAATCCAATTGTTTTTCAAGAAGGACAGCCTTTGGGTATTTTTTGGGGCGCACAAACCGATGGAATTTACGAGAGCTGGGATGAAGCGATTGCAAGTGGGATAGATGGTGCTGCACCTGGTGAAATTAAATATGTTAATAATCATGTTGATTTGGATACAAATGGTGACCCACTACCAGTTCAACAAATTAATTTTGATGATTATGTACAAATTGGTGATCCAAATCCTGATTTTACAGCTGCAATAACTAATAACTTTAGATACAAGAATTGGGATTTAAGCTTTTTAATTACGGGTCAAAAAGGTGGTGACATTTTTTGGGTTGATTCCTGGGGTCTATACGGTAACCAGCAAAGTACAAACGTTTTACAAGCTTCATTTAACGACTCATGGACTGCTCCACTTTCCGTAGATTCATCAACAGGTACAGTGGTTTATGACCCTTCAGTTGGTCAAATGACAGGAGTTCAACACCCAGCACCTTTGACCGATGCTGGTCAAAGAGCGTTGGCTTCAGACCGACAGGTTTTTGATGGTTCTTTCATCCGACTTAAAAACTTAAATTTAGGATATACCATAAATATGCAAAAAGGCAGATCTCTTAGATTATATCTTTCAGGAAATAACCTTTTAACTTGGACTAAGTATCCTGGTTATGATCCTGAAATTCAATCTTATAATAAAGACCCTCAGCGAAGAGGAGTTGATTTTGGAAGTTACCCCGGAACCCGTCGCTATACATTAGGATTAAGATTTAATTATTAAAAACAATGATTATGAAACAAATATTTTCAAAAATTACTAGTAAACTAATGCTGACAGTTGCTGCAATTACTTTAATAGGGTGTAGTGATGTGTTGGACGAGAATCCTGTAGTACAACTTAGTACAGAACAATTTTATCAGGACGAAACAGACGCTTTGGCTGCCCTTTCGGGAGCTTATGCACGTTTAAAAGATGGTGTTGGTTATTACAGACAGCAGTTTTTATCCAATTTACATGCAGCCTCAGATCAGGGGACTTCAAGTTGGAAACATGGGAATTTTAGACGTGGAACGATCGTTCCGTCCGATCAAAACCTTAGAAATCCTTGGATTGAAATGTATATTGGAATTAAAGATGCCAACAACATCATAGCAAGAGTTCCTGCGATCGAAATGGATGAGGAATTGAAAAACCGTATCCTTGGAGAAGCTAAGTTTCTCAGAGGATTGCACTATTTTAATTTGGTCAGATGCTTTGGCGAAGTACCTTTAAGAACCGAGCCTACTCAATCTGGAGATGAAGGGTTAGCTGTTTCTACAATAGATGATATTTATGAAGTTATTATAAATGATTTTTCTTATGCTGCTGAACATTGTTGGGGGTTTAATGAAACAAGAGGGGGACAAACCAATAACATAGGAAGAGCGACTAATGCAGCTGCTCACGCAATGCTGGCAAAAGTTTATATTCAGATGGCATCTTCAAAGCGAACAGCTACAGAAGGTATTGGAGGGAATAACAGATATTTAGGAATTGCAGAGACTTCTGCAAATTTATATCAATTGGCAAAAGATCACTGTGATGCTGTTATAAATCAAGGGGATTACTCTTTAGTTTCAGATCTAGATCAATGGGTTGGGATTTTTGACCCAGCTAATGGGAATAACCTAGAAATGCTATTCGATATTCAAGGCTCTTCGCTAACAGAGCAAGGTACAGCCGTTTCCAATCTATTTTGCCCAAGAGGGGCAGGCCTCAGTGGAGGAGGTTGGGGTGGTACTAACAAATTATTACCTACATACATCAATTTTCAAATAGACAAGAACGATCCAAGATTTCAAAATGCAATTGTTCGTGAATATCAAGATGCCACAAGATCTTATGTTCTATCACCTGCAAGTACAGGATATTTCAGAACAAACCTTGAAACAGGAGCATCTAATGGGACTTTATTTCAAGTATTTACATCGAAATATATTGATACTAACGCTACTACAGAGTACACTAGTGAGCAAAATTGGCATGTAATTCGTTTAGCTGATGTTTACCTTATGCGTGCTGAGGCGATGGCAGAGATAAGTCAAAATCCAGCCACTGCTAATGATGACATAAATATGCTTAGAAATCGTGTAGGGATGACTGCTTTTGATGCCTCTGGAATGTCTATGAGTGATTTTAGAACAGCCCTTTTGCGTGAAAGAGGAGTAGAATTATTTATGGAAGGTCATCGGTTTTTTGATATCACAAGAATGGGTGTTTATGATGAATATTGTAGAACAGTCTTAAATAATAATATCGGAGCACGTCAACCTGAGGATTACACCTGGCCCATTCCACTTATTGAGACCACAGCAAACGATAATATTAATTAATGTTTAAAACTAAAATAAATTGAAAAAATATCTAGGATTATTTTGTTTGTTTTTGGGCAGTTGGTTTTCAATTGCCCAAGAGCATCAAAAACCAAATATTGTATTTATAATCTCAGACCAGCACAAGCTTGAATCAACTGGGGCCTATGGAAGTAAATTAGCCATTACACCAAATATTGATGATTTGGCTAAAACGGGTATTGTTTTTACTAATGCCTATACACCTGCACCTGTTTGTGCTCCAGCCAGAGCGTCATTAGTTACAGGAATGTATCCTTATGCAAATGGAGCAATTTATCACAAGGCACCAATAAAACTTCCCGATGGGAAGATTAAAAATGTTGGTAGTGGATATTTGCGAGAATCGGGTTATCATGAGGGGATTGTCACTATAGCAGATATATTTAAAGAGCAGGGTTATATTTCTGCTTCACCAGGCAAAATGCACGTACACGGTGAATTACAAAAAGACGTTGATGAGGATTATAAGGCCGGTAATACTATGGGTTTTGATGAGCCATCTTTACGCTACTACACGTACTTTCCTGGCGGGCATTATCAAGACGAAGTAGGTGAAGATACTTATATGAGGTATCGTCAGTTTAAAAAGTATGGAAAGACATACAAAGGGGGTTCTATGCATTTAAATGAGGAATATGTCCCAACTTTAGTTAAAAACGACGAAGATAATTTTGATATGGTTGTGGCCCGTAAAAGTGTTGAATTTATTGAAAAATGCGCTAAGAATGGACAAAATTTTTTCCTTCATGTTGGATTTGAAAAACCTCATGCACCTTTTACAACAACTCAAACTTACTTAGATATGCATAATCCATCGGATTTTGAGTTGCCTGAAACATATGATGACTGGTACAAAAAGGGTAAGTATCCTTGGGTGCCAAATTGGGTACATTCAGGACTTCCCAAAAAACCTGAAAAAGCTAAAAACGTAATGGCCGCTTACAACGCTTGTATTACGGAGATGGATGATATGGTTGGTCGCGTGGTTAAAGCACTTAAAGATCAAGGGGTTTATGATAACACAATTATTATCTACACTACTGATCATGGAGAGCATTTGTTTGAACATGGTTTAAGAGGTAAGCACAATATGTATGAAGATGCTGTTAATGTTCCATTCATTGTATCATACCCCAAATTATTCAAACAAAATGACGTGAACCACTCGTTAATTAGCTTTGTTGATTTAATGCCAACTTTTGCCGAATTAATAAACGGTAATATTCCAGAAACTGCTCAAGGAATTTCTTTAGTCGATGTATTTAAAAATGGAGCAGAGCTTAAAGATAGAGTAGTTTTTTCTGAGTTTAGAGGAGGCGATTATAAACTATTACCTGGCGCAAAAAATGTACCCTCTAGAATGATGCGCCAAGGAGATTATAAATTTATTTACACACATGGAATAATAGATCAGTTGTACAATGTCAAAGTCGACCCAGATGAACTAGATAATCTTATTTTTAATGAGGATTATAAAGATATTTACCAAGATATGTATTTTAAAACTCTGGTAGATTGGCGTTTTCAAAAATATTTTCCAATTAAATGTTCAATAAAAAACAACACCATCAGATGGGAAAAGTCTAAAGATTTTAGTTCATATGCTATATACTATTCTGAGAATAAGAACTCAGATGGAGCAAAACTCATCTTAAATAACATTTCAAAAAATAAACTAAAAGTTAAAAAATTAGGATATTATTGGGTAGTAGGAAAACCTAATCTTACAAAAACATCAAGTTTTTATGGCCAGAACATTCCTGTAGCCGTTAAAGAGTATTCTTACACATTGCCTATTTCTGATGGAGTGAAATATTATTAGTCATCAAAACCTGGGGGGATATGTTTTATAAAGTATTTAGTTTTTTAAAGTTTATTTTCTTCCTGGGTTTTTTTAATATTTTTTACGCACAGCAATCTCCCAATATTCTCTTTATTTTAACTGATGACTTGGGGTATGGGGACTTGGGTTGCTATGGAGCCACTGATGTACAAACTCCTCATATCGATAGTTTAGCTCAAAAAAGTGTGCAGTTTACACGTGCATACGCCAATAGCACGGTTTGTTCTCCTAGCAGAGCTTCTATTCTAACTGGTAATTATCCAGATATGGTTGGAGTTCCTGGCGTAGTTCGTGATATGCCAGACAATACCTGGGGTAACCTTAAAGATAATATTAAAACACTTCCTGGCGAGCTCCAAAAATTAAATTATAATACAGCCCTTATAGGAAAATGGCATTTAGGTTACAAAAGTCCTGATTTGCCAAATGATAGGGGTTTTGATTATTTCAAAGGATTTGTTGGTGACATGATGGATGATTACCATACCCATCTTAGAAATGGTATCAACTGGATGCGTGAGAATCAAAATGAAATACATCCAAAGGGTCATGCCACAGATTTATTCACAGATTGGACATTAGAATATCTTGACAAACAGACAAAACAGAAAAAACCATTTTTTTTATTTTTGACCTACAATGCACCTCATGACCCTATTCAACCCCCAAATGATTGGTTAGATAAAGTCCGAAAAAGAGCGCCTAATCTATCGTTAAAGCGCCAAAAATTAGTTGCACTAGTCGAACACTTGGACCACAATATTGGTCGCGTAATAAATCAAGTTGAAAATTCTAAGCTCAATCTTAATACAATTATTATTATCACTTCTGATAACGGAGGAGCATTACAATACGGGGCTAGTAATTTCCCTTTTTCAGGTGGAAAAGGAGATTTTTTGGAGGGAGGTATAAGAATCCCATGTGTAGTTAAATTGCCTAATTCCAATGAACATAAATTGGTAAACAGACCACTGCTATTAATGGATTTTTTTCCAACTCTAATTCGATTTGCTGGTGGAAATTCGAGGTACAATCTACCATCAAAATCTATTTCTTTTCAATTTACAAACGAAAGCCAAACCTCTACCAGAACTATGATATGGGTACGCCGTGAAGGCCATAAATTTTCTGGTCAAGATTATTATGCCATTTCAAATGGACAATATAAATTACTTCAAAGTAATCCTTTCTCAAAGTATGAATTATTCGATTTAAAATCAGATTCAAAAGAAAGTCAGCCTATAGAAAATGTTGAGATAAAAAACATACTCCAAAAGCAACTTACAAAGCATATCCAAAAGTCTGGGTTAACTCCTTGGCAATAGCATATATTTTACTTCACTTTTCATTCTTGAGTTGATTTTACACCCTTTTGAACGGTATTTCAACTTTATATTAAACATTAAAAAATAAGTTTACAAAAAATTATAAAAAAATCATGAAAAAATTCACACACAAACTAATTATTGCATTGTTGTTTGTCGGCTTTATTTCAACTGCTCAACAAAATACAAATAAAAAAGCTCAAAAAATTGCGAATGAAATGACCCAAGTCTTGGATCTCAACAGAAAAGAGTCCAAAGCAGTTTATCAAGTTCAGCTAAATCGATTCAATGAAAGTAAATCTATCAAGAGTCAGTATTCTGACCAGCCCGAGGTTAGAAAAGAGAAATTAAGATTGCTAGGTAATAGAGTCTACAATGACTTAAAAGCAGTTATTGGAATCGAACGCCTAAAACAATGGAAACAACATAGAAAAAATAAATAATAAACTAACCAAAATTAAAATTATGAAACAAAAAATTACTTTTTTCTTTATTACTTTATTTACGGCTTTTCTGTCTGCACAAACAGTAGAAATTGCTGGCACACCATATTCAACTATTGCAGAAGCTATAACAGCAGCTACAAGCGGGGATGTGATCGACATTACAGGAGTGCACGAAATTGGACCTGCTTTGAGCATTCCAATTACTTTTAGTGGAGCCATAACCCTTAGAGGCACTGATCCTTCGACTGATCGACTTGAAGGGGTTGCTTTTGATCAAACAAACCAGGACGGTTCTGTTACAACGGGTGTTCGAAACAGATTATTAGTTTTGTATCAACCAACCTCGCAAAATGTAAATCTAAGCATTGAAAACCTCACTTTAAAAAATGGAAATTCCACTGGACAAGGTGAAACCAGAGGAGGTGCAGTGTATGTTAATCAAAATTTTAATGGCTCGCTTTCAATTACAAATTGTGTCATTGATGGTAACCAGGGTAATGAAGGGGGGGCTATTGCCTCATTAGGTTGTGATACAACCATCACAGACTCCACCATTAAAAATAGCGTTGGTACAAATGGTGGAGGTATGATTTTTACAAATAATGGAAATAATCCAGATATGGTGGTCAGTATTTCTGGATCACTTATTACAGGAAATACGGCAAACAACGGCGGTGGAGTGTATGTCAATGGGAACAATGGTAGTAGCGCTATTTCATTAAATATTGAAAACACCACCATTACCACTAATTCTGCGGTTAGTGGCACGTCCGGTGCTGGAGGGGGTGCTATTTGGTCGAAAGTTGCCGGCGGCTCTTCCAACGTAGATTTGAAATTGGTTCATGTGACCATTGATAATAACAGTCATAGTTCTGCTGCAAAAAATGGATTGGCTTTTGCTGGTGGTGGTACAAACCCATTCACCAAAGTAGAAATTTATAATTCAATCATTGTCAATGGTGATGATCTAGCTCAAAAAGCGATTAACTGGGACAAAGCCAAATCTGTTAATATTGTAAACTCCATTCTAGGCGGTAGCAATGCCGCAGGTACTGCAGTTGATGGTGTAGCTGCGAATAATTTTTTAAATGATGCTTCACTAAACAATTTACCTGGCAAAACAGCAACGTTTGCTGGATTATCATCTTCTGGACTATCTGATGAAGGAGGACCAACTTCAGTTCTTGCAATATCTGAAAATAGTAATGCTGATGACTATTGTACAGCAACAATCACCGGAATCTCTTTGCCAACAACAGACCAAAGAGGATATACTAGAGAAGGTACACCCGATGCTGGTGCATACGAGTTTGGTGGTACGCTTTCATCAGAAAGTCCAATTGTTTTATCAAATGTGAAAGTTTATCCTAATCCTGCAAGTGAATTCGTTTATGTCGAGGGTATTAATCAAATTGAAAGCATCGAGGTCTATTCTGTATTAGGTGTTTTAGAAAAAACGATTAGAGGTAAAAATTACTTAGACACCTCAAAATTATCAAGTGGTATTTATTTACTAATAATAAAAAATAATTCATCTTCAATCACCAAGCGTCTAGTTGTAAACTAAGACATTATAATTTTTTAAGTTTAAGACACACATCACAATTTTTGATGTGTGTTTTTTTAATTTTGTACTACAAATTTAGACTGAGATGAATTTAATTTTAAGTAGACTGAACCCCATAATATTATTTATATCCATCATAATTTTTAATCAATCGTGTAAAAATCAGACACAAATAAAAACAGAGGAGCAAATTTCACAAATCCCCGGTATGGTTTGGATTTCTGGCGGCATTTATGATATGGGAGCTTCCGATGGTGATCGTATGGCACTACCCCACGAAAAGCCCAAACACACAGTAAAGGTGGATGGGTTTTATATGGACGAGACCGAAGTCACCAATGCACAGTTTTCTAGATTCATTGAAGCAACAAATTATATAACAACCGCAGAGCGACCAGTGGATTGGGAATTAATCAAACAACAATTACCTCCAGGCACTCCAAAACCTCACGACTCACTTTTATTACCAGGCTCCCTATTGTTTAAGAAGACAAAAGAATCAGTGCCTAATCTCTATGACTTTTCGCAGTGGTGGCGTTGGACTATTGGGGCCAATTGGAAAGAACCTGAGGGTAAAGGAAGCAGTATATATGGAAAAGAAAACTCCCCTGTAGTTCATGTGTCCTATGAAGATGCAATGGCTTATTGTAATTGGTCTGGTAGGCGATTACCTACTGAAGTAGAGTGGGAATTTGCGGCTCGTGGTGGTAAGCAAGATAAGATTTATTTTTGGGGCGATTTAACGGATAAATTATCATCCTATGTCAACAGCTGGGAAGGGGAGTTCCCTGTGGATAATACCCAAGCCGATGGCTTTGAAAAAAGTGCACCTGTAAAAACCTATCCTCCAAACGGTTATGGGCTTTATGAAATTTCTGGCAACGTGTGGGAATGGACTAGTGATTGGTATAGCAGTCAGTACTATCAATACTGTAGAGAAAATTCAATAACTAATAATCCAAAAGGACCTAATGAGGCCTTTAATCCCAATAATCCGTATGTAGATGAGCGTGTGATTAGAGGTGGTTCTTTTTTATGCAATGCCTCCTATTGTGCCAGTTACAGAGTATCTTCAAGAATGGCCACCGATCCTAGTACATCTTTAGAACATTTGGGTTTTAGAACGGTGATGGACTTAAAAACGGAATAGTTATAAATTAGTTCAATAACTTCGATAAAGTTCGAACTCTCGTAAGTTTGGGTACCCCACGAAAAGCCCAAACACACAGTAAAGGTGGATGGGTTTTATATGGACAAGACCGAAGTCACCAATCAATAATGTCCAATAGCATTTAAATCAACACTAAATTTATGGTCATTTTTCACAACTATCAGTCGTATTATTGACACCTTTGTTCTAAAAAAAGTTTAAAAGCTGTTCAAAAATTCATTTCCTTGCAAAAAATTATCAAAAAAATATAACATAATATAATGTTAAATATCGTTAAACTATAATTTATATTATTTAATATGGTTTAAAATAACGATTTCGTTTTTTTTAATAAAATGAACTATTTTTACACCAATTTTTGAGCTGTAATTTTTTATTTTTAAGGTGTTTATTCTTTTTTAAAGTAAATAATTTATGCCATTTATTTCAGAAACTGCAAGCAGAGCTGGGAAGAAATCCAAACGGGGTCCTTCTAAATGTAAAGCGCCTAATATCAATGAAAAATTACTGATTCTCCAAGAAATAGTTTTGGATGATTTAATAGAAAATCAAAAAGAATTGAGCAAAACAGAACAAGTGAATTTGTTCATAGCTATTTCCAATTACATTTCCCAAAATATAAATCAATCATTTAAAAATTTACCTCCGAGTCCTCCAAATATATGAATTTGGATGAGTTCGATTTCATTATTTGACTCTCAACTATCCCTCCAAGTTAATGTCTTGATAGATCAACAATCCTCGTTTTATTTTAATACCACTTTACGGTTGTGAGAAACGTCATTTTAACCTTCTTCTACCCCCTCCTATATTCACTCTTCCCATTAAAGATCATTAACAGAATAATTTCGCAAATGGTTTAATTAATCATAATGAAGGACATTATCTTAATACAACCGCGATTTTTTTTGGTTTGACCGTTGGTTGAATTTGTCGTCCCAGGTTATAATGGTTTTGCTACAAATTCATTCGTTTGTCGTAAGGTTAAATGTTCAGTCAAGGATAATACTCAAACAGTCGTAGCATCACTATTTTCTTATAATTTATATAAATAATATAATCTGCTGGTAATAACGAGGTTATGAAATGTTTTTTTGACTTAAAGTGTTAAGTCCTGTCAGTTTTTTGATTTGTTTTTAAACTCATTTGAATAGTTTGTGAACATTTTTAAATCTTATTTTATGTTATTTCGGTCCTAAATAACAACTAAACAATAATTTAACATATAAATTACATGAAACCAGATTTTTCAAAAAATTATAAAATCATACTAGATTTTATCGATTTCTTTTGGTAATAGACAATCTGCTATTCCAATACCGGCTCTTGTTTGTGAAAGACAAATTAAAAATTCCAATTAAGAATTTTTAACCCTTTGAAATGATTTATTTCTTTTTCGAATGGTTTCTCTAAAAGGTATTTGGAATTTATCCCAACAGAAATTCAAAATCATTTGGACTTAAACAATTGAACTGATTAAAAAAAAATATTTATCCAAAATAATTACAACAAATGAAGCATTTTATCTCTCTTTTTCTAACGTTATTTTCTGTAATAACTATTTCCGCACAATCAGTATCTATTTCAGGTACCTCACATCCCTCCATTCAAGCAGCTATAGATGCTGCCAACGCAGGTGATGTCATTGATATTAGTGGAGTTCACACCCTAACGACTGCTTTAGCCATTCCAGATAAAAGTTTTACCCTTAGAGGAACAGATCCAGCAACAGATATTATACAGGCTTCTGCCACTGCCTATGGCGGCGCCGATAGGGTCATTTCTTTATATCAACCTGCTTCACAAAATGTAACCCTTAATATAGAGAATTTGGGAATCAAAAATGGGAATTCTAATTCTCTTGGGATTAATAGAGGTGGCGCCATATACATCGATCAGAATTTCAACGGATTGGTTTCAATTTCCAACTGTGTTATTGAAGGAAGTCGAGGAACTGAAGGTGGTGCTATTGCATCTTTAGGTTGTGATGTTACAATTACAGACACGACCATTAAAGACAACATCGCTACTTCTGGTGGTGGACTGATTACTACAGTAAATGCGAGTAACTCAGATATGGAAATTAATATCTCTAGATCATTAATTTCAGGGAACTCTGCAAACAACGGTGGTGGGATGTATATCAATGGAAACAATGGAAACAATGCTATTGATGTTATCATTGACAATACAACAATTACTGGGAATTCTGCCACCAGTGGAACGAGTGGTGCTGGTGGGGGTGCTATTTGGACGAAAGTTGCCAATGGCTCTTCCAACATAGATTTGAAATTGGTGCATGTGACTATTGATAACAACAGTCATAGTTCCGCTACCAAAAATGGATTGGCTTTTGCTGGTGGAGGTACAAACCCATTCACCAAAGTAGAAATTTATAATTCAATCATTGTCATTGGTGATGATCTAGCTCAAAAAGCGATTAACTGGGTCAAAGCCAAACCTATAAACATTATAAATTCTATAATCGGGGGGAGTAATGCCGCAGGTACAGCCGTAGATGGCGCCAAAGCCAATGACTTTTTAGATGATAGTACAAAAAATAATCAAAAAGGAAAAACTGCAACACAGGCAGGGTTGTCAGGGGGGTTAAACTCAGATGGATTTATAGAAATTACTGAAGGAAGTGCTGCAGATAATCATTGTTCGGTAAGTATTCCGCCATCTACTATCACAATTCCAACTCAGGACCAAAGAGGCTTTACACGGGAAGGTATATCAGATGCGGGTGCTTTTGAATTTGGTGTTATCCATTATACCACCACTACAACAATTTCTTCGAACGAAACTTTTAGAAGTATTGAGGTCGAGTCTGGCGCAACCCTTACAGTTGACTCTTCAGGATCTATGGATATTAGCGGAACACTGACCAATAATGGTTTAATTGTGCTGCAGTCCTCCTCCTCTACATCAGCAGCATTAAAAGCGACAAGTATATCAGGTTCTGGGACATACAAGTATCAAAAACATGTAGCTGGGAGTTCTACAAATGATTTAATTACAGCGCCATTTTCAGGAGAGACGTTTTCAAATTTAGTGGGCAATAATTCAGGGGTGTTAGTACAAAACACTTCACCCACAACGGAGTATTTGTTTGGACCATTTGACAATGATACTGGAGCGTACTTGACTTATGACTCAACGACCAATGCTTCAACAGTACTTTCTGTAGGTCAGGGGTATCGAGCCGGAACGACTAGTGGTACCACATTGGAGTTTACAGGAGATTTTCAAACTACAGATCAGACTGTAGCAATTAATGTGGGGTCAGATGGAACTTATGGCAAGTGGAACTTAGTCGGAAATCCTTTTCCAAGTTATCTGGATTTATCTGGATTTATTTCAGATAACTCAGCCATTTTAGAAGATATGAACAATGCGGTTTATGCCTATGATGGTGATGATAGCGATGGATCTAACTTTACAATTTATCATTCAAGTAATTCCTCTGGCGTAACCATAGCTCCAGGGCAAGCATTTTTTGTTGCTTCATCGTCAAGTGGTGGTGACTTAGTCTTTAATACCAGCCGTCAAACTGCTTCAGGAGGTGATGATTTTTTGCAACGTCAAGCTCAAACTATAGATTCATTTTTTAAACTAAATCTTGAGTCTAGTAATTCATTTACCCATACGGATATTTATTTTAACTCCAATGCTGGCGAAGGTTTAGATGTTGGATACGATGTGGGGACTTATGCCAACTTAGCTTCCAGTTTTAGTATATACTCAAAATTAGCAAGTGGCGCGTATTCGGATACTAATTTTGCTGTACAAACCATTTCAAATGATTTATCTGAAACTGTTGTTATCCCTCTTGGGGTCCACACTAGTGCTGGTGAAAATCACTCGATCTCCATTGACGATGTATCACTTTTAGAATCTATAAATGTTTATTTAAAAGATTACGAAACAGGAACCTTAACACTTTTAAACAACGGCGCCTATAGCTTTAGCACTGACAGTAATCTTGAGGGAATATCAAGATTTGAATTACGTCTTACAAATACCACCCTTGGATTAGAGTCGGATGAACTTATGACTAATTTTAAAGCTGTTTATCAAAATGACGGAGTGATTTTAGTAGGGGATTTCATTTTAGAGGATAAAGTAGAAATTTATGATATCATGGGACGATTGACCCAAACACACACCATTAAGGGTAACCACTCTATAGAAATTACTAAAGATGAATTAGCCATTGGAGTTTATTTAGCTAAGATTAATAGAGAAGGAAACAGTAAAACCATTAAATTAATAATCAACTAAACTCAGACTAATATGAATAAGAAGAACAAAGAGGATATTAGTAGAAAACAGGCCCTTGAAAAGATGGGTAAATACGCGGCCCTGACTGCCTTGGGAACCTTTATTATATTAAACCCTAAAAAGGCACAAGCCTCATCGCCACCCGATCCGGGAGATGATCCTTTTGGGGGAGGTTGATTATGGCTAATTACCAAAGACCGGCCTTTATCAAGAAAAGTGAAGGTTTTTCGATTCTTTACTTTAAAGTATAGCTTTAACACGAAAGTTATAAAGCATTATTTAAAAAAAGTAAACCCTAAAAATTAAATTCAAGTTCTTACTGAAGTTCGAACTTTCAAAAGTTTGGGTCACAAAGGGGATTGCTGAAAAGCAGTCCCTTTTTTATTTATTGACTTGTCCGTCTAATTACGTTTTCAACACAATTAAAACAACTATTATTCAGACAGGAA
>Ga0209659_1001344_pt1 | contig 14329 bp, 6 predicted proteins | sample SaaInlLV_10m_DNA_FD_184658 | JGI IMG/M metagenome (GOLD analysis project Ga0209659, IMG submission 184658) | Marine microbial communities from expanding oxygen minimum zones in the Saanich Inlet - SI072_LV_10m_DNA (SPAdes) (version 2) | ecosystem: Environmental > Aquatic > Marine > Intertidal... | reverse complement strand
TACAACTTTTACCACTTCAGATCTTACAGGTCCAACTGGAGCTACTGGTGCGCAGGGTCCAACTGGAGCCACCGGAGCAGCTGGTACAAACGGTACCAATGGTAGTGATGGTGCAGATGGAAATGGTATTGCATCTACCACAGATAATAATGATGGCACCTTTACCTTAACTTTTGATGACGCTACAACTTTTACCACTTCAGATCTTACAGGTCCAACTGGAGACTCTGCAATAAGCTATTCTCCAGCAGTTGAACCAAATATTGGCGATGAAATGCTAGGTGGGGTAGTTGCATACATATTACAATCAACGGATTCTGGTTATGAAGAAGGGAAAGTAAAAGGATTAATTGCTGCTGCAAACGACTTTTCCAATGGCGGAACTTATACTTTTACAAATGTTGACCCACAATCTGCACCAGACGCCAATGTTTACAACAACAGTTCTGAATTAATTGGTTCTGGTCAAGCCAATACAGATCTTTTTGTAGCATCAACAGGGGGTGTAGGAGATTATGCGCCTGTTCACGCAAATAACTATTCAGTAATTGTAGATGGTGTAAACTATGACGATTGGTATTTGCCAAGTCGGAATGAACTAAAAAAATTATATGCCAATCGTTCTGCCATAGGCAACTTCACCACAACTGGAACTGGGTTATCAGAGATTTATCAATCATCGTCGTCTTATCCAACAGACAATAGAGCAAGTTTTTTTGTTCGTTTTTCTGATGGTTGGTCAAATTTTGAAACACAGCCATACAGAGTTCGATTTGTGCGATCATTTACGCTTCAAGCGCAAACCTCTATTACAGTAGATTCATTTGTAGGAGACCTTGCGGGGAATGCATCATCCTCATCTTTTGTAAAAGGAGGCACAGCAGGACAAATTATGATTTCTCAAGGCACTTCAACACCAACATGGGTAAGTCCAGGAACTTCTGGTAATGTACTTACTTCAGATGGTTCAACATGGATCTCCCAAACAATTCCTTCAAATGGAATAGAAACTGTAAATGGAACAACGAATGAAATTGAAGTTTCAACATCAAATACAACTACTACTATTGGATTACCGGACAACACTACAATTTCTACAAGTTTAACAGTAAATGGATTGTATTTTGGAAATTCTAGTGGAGGAGGAAATGACAACCTAGCCATAGGATCTCAAATGGGCTCTGGTACTGGTCATCGTAATACTGCATTAGGAAAACAGGCTTTAGATTCTTATGCGGGCACAAGTTTTGATAATAACACAGCTGTTGGTTACTACAACTTAAGAGCATTAACAACCGGGTCTGGTAATACAGGGTTAGGAGCGGAAAATATGTTTTCTCTTACTACAGGAAGCTCTAATACTGGCGTTGGAAATCAAACAATGTTGAGTGTAACTACAGGTAACCAAAACACTGGTTTAGGTCAGAGAGCAGGGCAGTCTATTACTACTGGTTCAAACAATACGCTTTTAGGATTTAATGCAAACGTTAGTTCGGGCAGCGCAAATAATGAAACTGTTATTGGCCAGAATACAACAGGCGCAGGTGATAATACAGTTACATTAGGAAATATAAATGTAACTGATGTTTATATGGCTCAAGATTCTGGAGCTACAATACATGCAGCAGATTTAAATCTTGGTGGAACAGCAGTAACAGCAACAGCAACAGAAATGAATTATTTGAATGGTGTAACTTCTAATTTACAAACTCAAATAGATGCTTTAAACTCTGGAGGTGTAACAACTTACAGCGTTGGGGATATAGCACAAGGCGGAAAAGTGTTTTGGGTAGATACAACTGGGCAACATGGTTTGGTTGTTGCTCTTGAAGATGCTGGCGGCTCATCAGCAATGGATTGGAATGCTGGCACTGCATCAAGTGGACTGAATTTAGAAACACTCGCTCAAAGTAGTGGAATATATGCTGGTAGAATGAATACAGCTATAATAATAGCAGCCCATGCGGCCGCTGCAAATAATGGAAACAACTTTGCTGCTAGAGCATGTAATGAATATTCATACACTCAAAATGGAGTTGAATATGCTGATTGGTATCTGCCGTCAAAAGAGGAATTGCATTTGATCAAAACATCTGGAGTAGGAGCACCAAATTTATATTCGTATAACTATTGGTCTTCCACAGAATATGATTCAAATAATGCGTATGCAGAAGTTTTAAGCAATTATGCTAACAACTACGATCAACATAAACCAAAAGATACTGCTGAAGTTATCAAGGTTAGGGCTATAAGATCTTTTTGAAATTAATTATTCCCAAGGATAAAAAATTATTCTTGGGAATAAAAAGTGGAGAAGAGGGGAGTAAAGTCGAACTATTTTGGTGAGGATTTGATTCTGTTTCAGTATAGGTAATTGTACCCCCTCCCGTCTAAGGGTACAAACCTAAAATTACTCAAGAGTGTTAAGTGTGCAACTTTTAGATATTAGAACCGCGCCTATTGTAAAGGGTTTCATTGCTTAAAAGACACTATTGCACAAGAGTTTTGTAATTATTTAAATACTGACCCTCTCTTACTTGTACTATGTAAACACCCTTTTCTAGATTTAACGGCAGCATGTGATTTTTACTAAATGTGTTTTCGATTTGTTTAATTCGTTTGCCAGCTAAATTAAATATCGAGATTTCAAATGCTCCATTTTTAAAAAAATGTATTTCGTCAGACACAATCGAAATGGTGTCTTTTTGATTAAAATGTCCTACACTCAGACTAGAATCGACTGTAAAGTCTGCTTTAAAATTTACTCCGCTAGCATTGTCAACTTTATCCCCAACGTTGGTTGTAATTTTCCAATACAATTCAAGGGTATAGGTTTCCGAAGCAGCAAGTCCGGCTAAAATATCTGTAGTGGAATCCGTTTTTGCCCATTTTTGATTATCACCATTTCCATCTACACCATTGTCTGCCCACGGCAAGTCCAACTCTACAAAACTTGGTAGCGGATCAGGCTCAGGGGTGGTTACGTAAACCCTATAATATAGCTTAGCACCTGTCACGTCTCCACCGTTATTCTTCCATGATTTTATTTCACCGCCCTTTAGCGTAAGTTGTGTTACATTTCCAAAAGAATGTCCTGAGAAGGGAGTTGTACCTCCATTATTTATGCCGCCATGATAATAGTTAGTGGTGCCATTATCTAAAATAGCATAGGTTTGATATATTCCTGCGTCTTGCCCGTATGATTGGCTAAACGCTAGAACAATTAGAAAAAGTAAATAATTTCTCATAATTAAATATTTAAACGTGAAACAAAATTTTCATAACAATATTTTTATTCATTATTCAACCAGCACTTTACACAGTCCAAATTGATGGGTTGTACTGTTTTTAAGTACCGCAAAATAAATGCCTTTTTGAGCTGGTGCTGAAATGGTTAGCAACTTTCCGCCTTTATGTTTTCCATTGGATACTTCTTGTCCCAAGGCACTGTATAATTTATAACTGTATGTGTCTTGGGTGGGAAGGTCAATTTCAATACGTTCTTTTACTGGATTTTTACGTAAGCCTAAGTGCAACAGTTTTGGATTGTGGTTGCTTAGCGTAGCTTGTTGGTTACCGAAAATTTTAAATTCTCCCGGAGCTAATGTAACCACCTGCGCTGTTGAACTTACGCTTAACGTGCTATTATCCATCAAATTATACCAAGTGCCTGTAAATGGAAAATTGGAAGTTACATTTTGGGTGGTAACATCAAAGTTGGCAAGGATAACCACATTTTTAAGTCCGCTAAGCGTTTCATTCCAAACATAAATACGTTGCACAAGATTGTTAGTGCTTAAGGGACTAATACTTGAACTCCCTCTAAACACTTCATTACTCTGTTTTAGGTCGTTCATTCGGCTCCAATCATCGTAGATTTTTTTACGTTGTGTGTTGGCTAGCCAATTGTTTGTCCATTGCGGTTGAGGCTTGGTATCCAAACGGCAACCATTTACCGTACCGTCAGTACACGTATCAAGTGACAGGTCCATACCTAAATCACCAAAGTGCCAAATCATTTTAGGTCCTGGCACCAGTAAACTAACAGCACCAATCGCCGACATTCGGCTAAGCGCAACGTTAAGGTTTTTAACATTATGGTTAGTTTGTGTTGTATTACCAAACTGAAGATTTTTATACATCAGTCGTTCTTCGTCGTGGCTTTCTGCATAACCTACTAAGCGTTCACCGTTAAAACCACGGCTTTCAGATCGTATTCGTTCAATGCTGTTGCTCGAGTTATGTCCCATGCTGAGTTGGTTGTAGGGTTCTGTCATTTTACCCCATAGCATAATGCCTTTTCCTTCATTCAAACGGTAGTCAGCCCACTCTTTTTCTTCAGTATCCCCACCCAAATGCTCAAAAATTACATAATGATTAGCGTCTAAAGACCATGAATAATCGGCGTATTCTTTTAATACAGCAACTCTGTCAGCTTGATAGCTTCCTGTACAACCCTCGTCGCTGCCCGAGCAGTTTTGCGTAAATCCTTTGGTTAAATCCCAACGGAATCCATCGATTTTATATTCTTCAATCCAGTGTTTAATCACTCGCTTGGTAAAGTTTTTTGTCATCGTAGATTGATGGTTTAAATCACTACCTACATTGTAGCTATGTTTGGGCTCTTTGTTAAAATAGGGGTTTTCACTAGAGGGGTCTCCCCAGCCGTTCCCGTCTGGGTCGTCCATCCACATACGTACACCGGGTGCACGTCCATAGGCATGATTAATAGCCAAATCTAGAATTACGGCAATACCATTTTGGTGAAAGGTGTCAACGAGTTCTTTAAACTTTTCGGGAGTTCCGTAAAATTTATCCATCGCCATATGAAAGGCGGTATTGTAGCCCCAACTTTCGTTGCCTTCAAACTCCATTATAGGCATCAACTGAATGGCATTGATGTTTAAGTTTTTAAAATAAGACACTCGATTAATTAGGTCTTGAAAAGACCTATTGGCATCAAAATCACGAATCAACACCTCGTAAATTACTAAATCCTCTTTAGCAGGTTTTTGAAAATTGGATACTTGCCAGTTGTATGCGATTTGTCCTGTTTGTAAAACGGTTACTTCGCGCTCTTGTCCGGTAGGATAGGCGGGAAGATTTGGATAGGAACTTGCTGGAATATATGGGTCATCAAATGGAGACAACACCAAAGTAGAGTAGGGATCTGCAGTTTTAACAATGGCAGGACTGTTGGTTACAGGATTAGTGTCATAAACCCAGTATTGGTAATGGTATATTTCACCAGGAGTAAGCCCAGTGAGCTCTAACCAAAACAAATCTGAATTTGAATCTTTTTTCATTAGGTATGCGCTGCTTGTCGTATAGTTATTAAAACTGCCTGCCACATACACATAGTCTTTGTGGGGGGCATTAAGCACCAAGGTAGCCTTTGAGGTATCGCTATGGTAATTGATACCCTCTTGCAAGCCTGATGGAATGGTTTGTTCGGTTACCGTTGGAGCGACCTCTACAGCTATCTCTAACTCTGCAGTTTCACTAGATCCAAACGGGCTCCCCTCAATTCTTAGGACACCATTTTCAGCAACATTTAAATCAACAGCGTAATTTGGATAACCAGCTTGATTGGTTTCAATAGCAATTCCGTTGTAATATGATGAATAATTCCCTGCTTCTTGGTTTCCCTTTGAGGTCATTACTGCTGTAATTTCAGTGTCAACATTTGCATTAACTAATATTATGTTTCCAGAGTGCGATGTTATATTCATCTGAATCTTTCCAACTTCAATTAAGAAATCTTGTGTTTTTCGTTCTCCAGATCCCTGACTTTCGGCGTTTTTAGCTTTAACCAAAACCCCCATTTGAGTGATACCTGTATCATTGAAAAAAGTTGCTGGCGTTAACGTAATGCTATACGTACCATTTCCATTGTTGGTTAGCTTAAGTGCCTCATTGGAGTTATTCCATTCATCATTACCGATGTCTGGTCCTCCAGTTAGGATTCCGTTTTTAAAATACCATGACCATAGGTATAAGTCGGTTACACCCCATTGTGAAGCATTTATCCCACTAAACGTTAGTGTTACGGATTCGTCTTCATTAAAGGTTTCGGGGCTAACGGTTAGCGTTACATTTTGAACTTGACCAATTGCCAAAGCACAAAAAAAGGTAAATGTTAATATGAAAAGGTTTTTAGACATAAGCACAAAAAAAGGTAAATGTTAATATGAAAAGGTTTTTAGACATAACTAAAAAAGCGGTAGAGTGATGTTTTCACCATACCGCTTCAAAATTTAAATATATTATTTCCCTTCGGCTACAGTGATGGTTTTATTAACCGTGTCTATATCAACGCGATATAAACCTGTTGTACCTACAAAAGCAAAGTTTTTATCGTTATCATCTTTCTCTGCAAATTTTGTATCAATAGTGTAGCCATCAGCTACATAGCTAGGATAGTTCACACCAGAACCCCAGTTGTCTTTCTCTGTGAAGAAACGGAAATTGTTGTTGTCACCGCTATCATTATTAAGATTCATAACAGAACTGTAAACACCGTTTCCTTGACAGGGTAGGTTAACTGGTGAAGTCCATCCCCAACCTGCATCGGGTACTCCTGCCCCAACAGCATACAGATTTAACAAATCACAACCATCAACACCATCTTGTGTAAGGGTTATGGTTTTGGCAACCGCATTGATTACAATGTGATAAGTAGCTGAGACACCCACAAAAGCAAAGTTTTTATCGTTATCATCCTTTTCAGCAAACTTGGCATCTATGGTGTACCCATCAGCAATAAAAGTTGGATAGTTTACACCAGAGCCCCAATTGTCTTTTTCAGTAAAGAAGCGGAAGTTGTTATTGTCACCCGCAATGTTACGTAATGCAATGTATCCAGAGTAAACATTTGTTCCTGTACATGGTATTTGAACAGGTGAAGTCCAACCCCATCCTGCATCAAACGCACCGGCACCTACTGCCCAATATGCATCCAAATCACAATTAGCAGCATTAGTCGGTTGCTTTTCAACAATTGTTAAATTCATTGTAGCGGTATTTGATACTTTGGTCATCCCATTTGAGTTACTAGCATCTCCCACAGAGGCAGTTACTCGTACATATACTTCACCTACATTCCCATTATCTGTTGTAGTGGGGTCATCATCTAATCCTAAAGCCATTGCGAGAGTCCAAAGTTGCTCAACAGTCATGGAGTAGCTTATATTTGTGATTGTTCCTGAATCAAAAGACGCTGCAGCATCTGATGCAAATATTTGGCTAGTAGACACCTCAACTTTATAATCTACTTGAGTTACAGCTCCAAAATCTGGCTTATTCCAAAACAATCTTTCTGCAATGTTGGTACGAGTTTCGTATGATAAATAATAGGTGTCCAACAAAGTGTTAGAGAAAGTAATAGTATCTGACGTCTCTGCCAGTGTGAATTGCGGATCGTCATCTTCATTTTCGCAACCAACAGCTATAAAAAATAATGCTATTGGTAGTATGGTTTTTACAAAAAGGTTTATAAATGTAGTTTTCATTTTTTTATATTTTAATATCCAGTATTTTGAGTTAGGTTAGGGTTTGCTTCTAATGAGCGTTGTGGAATGGGAAACAACTTGTAATAATCTGGAATTGTAGACCCATTAAGAGTATTTCCTTTCCACGGCCAAGTGTAGCTTGCGCCTGTAAATTTTCCATTTCGAATAAGGTCAGAACGACGCACCCCCTCAAAATTGAGCTCGCGCCCTCGCTCATCCAAAATAAAGTCTGCTGTAAGTTCACTGGCGGATATTACAGTAGCACCAGCACGTGAACGCACATCATTTACATATTGTAATGCCGTGGCTGCAGTGCCACCACCTCCTTTAAGCTGTGCCTCTGCATACATGAGGTATGCATCGGCCAAACGAAACAATGGAAAATCGGTGCTTGAAAAACTAGTATTTGTTCCAGTTGGATTGTTAAATGCACTGTTTCTAAATTTTATGGATGGAAATCCATCTGACCATTTTTCATAGCTCTCCATTTCATAGGCATGACCACCTGTCCAAAAGAGATGTGCACGCTTATCAGAAGAAGCAGCTAACCCTGCTGCATCAGCAGCAAATAGCCCATACCAGCCTTTTGAAGCACGGTGTCCTCCCCAGCCATCTGTTGCACCATAATCAGAAAGGGTCATCGTTTCACCTGATAGACTTCCATTTACAATATAAGTGGTGTTTCCATAGCTTTGACTTACATCTGCATCAGCAATTAATGGAAAAATTATTTCTGGTGATGTGTGATTGTCTGCAGAGAAGTTTTGCAAAAATTCTGGAGCAAGCGAATGTCCGCTTCCTGTAATCACTTTTTCAGCATAAGTTAATGCATTGGCATATTGTGTCGTACCCGTGTAGACTTCTGCATTCATATACAACCGTGCTAGTAAAAACTGTGCTGCAGCTTTATCTGCTCTACCGTATGAGTTTGAGTCAGGTAACAATCCTTCCACAGCAAGTAGCTCACTTTCTACATAATTGTAAAGCTCGGTACGTGATACTTCGGGTAGCGGTGCAGACTGACCAAAGTTTTCTTCGTTAGCCAAAACGCCTTTTCCAAAACAATCAATCAAATAATAGTATGCAAGTGCACGTAAAAAACGCACTTCACCTTCTATTTGCGATTTGTTAGCCACGTCAACACCGCTCAACACATTAATAAGGTTGTTCGCTTGCGGAATGGTATAATAAATTCGGTTATACATATAACGGAAAAATTTATTGTTTTCATCCCATTTTGAAGTGGTTGTTAATTGGTCTAGTCCATCATCGCCCCAACGGTTTTTAAGCCCGTCTGCGGTAAAGTCTTGCAGGTTTACAATCCCTCGTAAAAACGGAGACTCCCCTGCATCATCATCAATATCAGAAGAACCTGGACCGTCGGCACCCGAAAGGGCAAAAGAACCGTATAAGCGAGATAAAATTCCGCTAACCGCATTGGGGTCTTGCTTGAGCAATTCCTCAAGGGTCAAGTCAATTTCTGGCTTGGTGTTTAAGTCATCAACACAGCTAACCGCTAATGTTGCTACAAAAAAGAGTAAAAGTATTTTTTTCATGTTCATCTTGATTAAAAGTCAAAGTTTAGTCCTAATGTAAACACACGTGGTCGCGGATAGAAGTTATTGTCTATACCTCCAAAATTTTCAGGATCTTGCCCCGAATATTTGGTAAAAAGGAATGCGTTGTTTACCGTAAACGAAGCTTGGATTTGCGTACCGTTGTTCAACGGTTCAAACGCATAACCTAGCGTTATGTTCTCACAGCGAATAAAACTCGCATCCTCTAAGAAATAATCAGAAAAAGCAACATTCCCTTTCTGATCATAAATGATTGGATTTGCAGCACCGTTGTAAAAGTTTAATACATTACTAAGCGCTTGCGTATTAACAGGCACTGGACGCTCTGTAAACCCTGAGGTTAATCTTCTAGCGTTATACACTTGACCACCGTATTGCCCTCTAAAGCTTGAGCTTAAGGATAACTGCTTGTAGTTAAAGTTAAAGCCAAACCCAAAGGTATAATTTGGGCGCATGGCACGTAAATAACGATCGTCATTTGTAATCACACCATCTTGATTAAGGTCTGCAAATGCATTGTAAACAGGCTCTCCTGCTTCGTTATACATTTGACGGAACACCCAAGCGGCTCCCGCTTGTTGATTTAACGCATGGCGTAATAAGAAGGTTCCCGTTCCAATAGGGAGCCCTCCACCTGCACCAACTTGTTTGATGCCATTAAGATCTGTTATGGTTGTTTTTGCATACGCTCCATTCGCAAACACATTTAAACTGCTGTTCTGAGTGTCTATTGCTAGAACATCTATGCTTACTTCAAAACCTTCACTTTCTGTGCTTCCGATATTATCAATGAAACTACTTGCAGGAGCTTGGCCAGGTGGTACAGGGGCATTAGCGAGCAAGTCATTGGTATCGCGCTTAAACACATCAACCGATCCAGAGAGTACGCCGTTGAATACTCCAAAATCAATTCCAGCATTCAGCGTTGTTGTTTTTTCCCAAGTTAAGTTTGGGTTAAACATTCGCGCATTATACAAGTTTTCACCAGGGAGATATTTGCTTGTAGCAGAGCCAATTTGAAAAAAGGGATAAGAAGGGTAATACCCTACAGCACCAGATATATTGGATTGACCAGTTTCTCCCCAGCCGGCCCTTAATTTCAAATTATCAAATACATTTAGGCTCTCTATAAATGTTTCGTCGCTTAAACGCCATGCTATAGCGGCAGCAGGGAAAATACCCCAACGATTATCTTCAGCAAATAATGAAGATGCATCAGCACGAACAGATAGTGTTACCAAATACTTACCAGCAAAATTTAGATTTGTACGCCCAAAAAACGATTGCAAATTCAAATCAGAGTAATAGCGATTAGTAGGATTATTTTCATTAACTAACACCTCTCTTGCACCTGAGGTTTCGTCATACTGATACAATTCTTTGGTTCCCTCATTCTGAAAGTTTTGGTACGAATATCCTGCCTGAGCATCTAGCGACTGCAACAGTCCATCAAAGTCTATGGTATATGCCAAATATCCTTCAAGAGTTTTGTTTGTGATGCTTTGCTCTTCGCGGTAATTTTCACCTGGATTAAAGCGGCCTACTTTATAAGTTGCGATAGCATTTTGACTAAAGGCTTCACGAATATCTGCATCCGATTTTTCTAACCCAACGTTTACCACAGCACGTAATCCTTCAACAAACGGAAGGGAATAATCTAATTCCATATTGGTCAAAATACGTAGTAGTTTTTCAGGACGTTGGCGTTGCATAAGCATAGCAACAGGGTTCCATGTACCGTCTAAAACGGTTAATCCACCATCTTGTCGTGTACCTTGATAATATCCACCAAATGCACTATTCTCGTCATAAATAGGTTTGGTGGGATCCATGCTAACAATATTCCCTAAAGCACCACCCTCATCGATAGCGTTTTTATTTACATAAAATGCTTTGGCGTTAAAGTCAACTTTCAACTTTTCATCAAAAAACGAAGGGTTTATTCTAAAGGTAGTACTCAATCGTTCGTAGTCATTGGTATTAACCAACCCTTCTGTATTGGTATGCCCTAAAGAAAACCTATATGGTGTTTTTTCTTCTACACTACCCGCCACTGAAAAGTTCACAATCGAACTGTAGGATGTGCGGAAAACAGCATCTTGCCAGTCCGTATTGTACATCACTCCATTAACACCCAAAAGATTTGCATATGTTGGATGATATTCGTTGATAAAACGCTCAAAAGTAGGACCGTCCATTAACTCTAACTTATCGCTAACTTCACTCATAGATGCAGACATGCTGAGGTTGTATTTGGTCTCGCCCAATGTTCCTTTTTTGGTCATTATTAGTATGACCCCGTTGGAAGCGCGTGAACCATAAATTGCAGTAGCCGAAGCATCTTTTAGGATAGAAAAGCTAGCAATATCATTTGGATTGATTAGCGATAATGGATTCCCCACACCAGCTGGTGTTACTACATCCAGCGGTACACCATCAATAACAATCAAAGGGCTGTTTTCAGCTGATAACGACGCTCCACCACGAATTCTAATGTTAGGTGCCGCATCTGGCGCACCACCACTATTGGTAATCACTACACCCGCTACCTTACCAGTCAATAACTGGTCCGACGAAACAATGGCGCCTTGGTTAAAGTCCTCAGTTGTAATACTTGCCACTGAACCCGTAGCATCTTTAACGGTTGTGGTACCATACCCAATTACAACTACTTCGTCTAACTCGGAAGCAGACTCGGATAGTGTAGCATTGAGCGTTGCACCAGCAACGGTAAGCTCTAATGTTTCAAAGCCGATAGAAGAAAACACCAACGCACTTCCATTGGCAACGGAAATGGTATAGTTTCCATCAAAATCGGTAGAAACTCCCGTAGAGGTACCTTTTGCCACTACGTTAACGGAAGGGAGTGGATTCCCTGACTCATCCGTAACAACTCCGCTTACGGTTTGCTGCGCATACAGCCCAAAAGAGGCTACAAAAAACAGGCAAACTAAAGCGTTTTGTATTTGTTTTTTCATATAGTTTATTTTGGTTAATAGATCTAAATAACACACTTCTTCACCCACGAAAGTATGTAAAGTTTGTGTTAAATTACTGCTTCTAAAACGAACAAAACATACTACAACGTTTTCGAAGTTCACGAAAACGTTGTAGTGTTAATAACTTTTATATTACTATTTTTACATCCCTAGAATTATAATATCCGTAATTTACACGTCCTAAAATAGCAATTTATGAAAAAAAAGATAACGATAAAGCAATTAGCAGCCGAGCTTGGCGTATCTGTTTCAACGGTTTCAAAATCGCTTCATGACAGTCCAGAAATTAGTAAGGAAACACGTGAAAAAGTACAAGCTTTTGCAAAGCTCTATAACTATCGCCCAAACAATATTGCGCTGAGTTTAAAAAACAAAAAAACCAAAACCATTGGTGTTATTATACCAGAAGTGGTGCATCATTTCTTTGCCATGGTAGTTAAGGGTGTAGAGCAAGTGGCTATGGAACGTGGTTATAATGTTGTCATATCACTATCCAATGAATCTTTTGAAAAGGAAGTCATCAATATGGAGACATTTGCAGACAGTCTTATAGGTGGCTTTATTATGTCACTTTCTAAAGAAACCCTTAAAAAACAAGACTATCATCACATCCATCAAACCATTCAAGAAGGTATGCCTGTGGTGCTTTTTGACCGAACGGTACCAGAGATCAACTGCGACAAAGTAATTGTAAATGACGAGCAAGGCGCTCTACTTGCCACAAAGCACCTAATTGATCAGGGTAAGAAAAATATTTTGCTTATCACAACTGAGGACTACATCAGTGTAGGTAGGTTACGGACACAAGGTTATTTAAAAGCACTTCAAAAAGCAAATATTCCCTTAAACAATGGGCTTATTATTAAAACCGAAGATACAAACCGGTCCGACATAATATTACCATTATTAGAAAACGAACTTAGGACTGCACTAAAGCAAAACCCAGAAATTGACGGTATTTTTACAGTAAATGAAATTTATGCAGCAGCAGCCATGCGCGTAATTCGCGAGTTCAATTTGAATATCCCCAACGATATCTCGCTTGTATGCTTTACGGATGGTGTAATTTCAAAATATGCCACACCATCGTTGACAACGGTAAATCAGCATGGAATCCAAATAGGTATTGAGGCAGCTAACTTACTCATTGATAGACTTGAAAATAAAATTGAACAACCAAAACCTATCACAAAAGTGGTGGCGTGTGAAATTGTTCGTCGAGATTCAACATAAATTTTTATATTAGCCCCATCAAAACATACACACTTCTTCAATTTTGTTTTGATGAGTTTCAATTTATGTCTTGCATTTGCAAGATATCATGATTTTCATTTGGACATATTTTATAAAAATATAACTGCACCATTTTCGTTTATACGTTTATGGAAAATAAAGTATTTTAAATATGAAGAAGCCTCACTTAAAATTCTGGGACATCTGGAACATGAGTTTCGGATTTTTGGGAATTCAGTTTGGGTTCGCCTTACAAGGAGGATTCATTTCACGAATTTTCCAAACGCTTGGTGCTGCTAAAGATGATATTCCACTACTTTGGATAGCAGCTCCACTTACCGGACTTATCGTACAACCCATTATTGGATATTTAAGTGACAAAACCTGGCATCCTCGATTTGGGCGCAGACGACCTTTTTTTCTAATTGGTGCTGTTCTTAGCTCATTGACATTATTTTTTGTCCCGCATTCGCCTGTGCTTTGGGTAGCCGTTGGCTGCTTATGGATTCTGGATGCGTCCATAAATATCAGCATGGAACCTTTTCGGGCATTAGTGGCAGATAAACTTCCCGAGCAACAACGTTCCTATGGATTTGTGGTGCAAACCCTAATCATTGGTATTGGGACTTGGGTGGCGAGTAATTTGCCTTGGCTTGTTTCCGAGTTGGGCGTTAGCGATGCCGCTGCACCAGGTGTAATTCCTATGAGCGTAAAAGTTGCTTTTTCTATAGGGGCATTTGTATTCCTTACCAGTATTCTATACACAGTATTTACTACAAAAGAATATCCTCCCGAAGACTTAGACGCATTCAAAAAAAGCAAATCGGAGAGTAGTTTAATTGCTGAGGTTTTTGGCTACCTCAGTACTATGCCCAAGACCATGGTAAAGTTAGGCGTGATTCAGTTTTTTAGCTGGTTTGCTTTTTTTGCCATGTGGAGTTTGGCTAACCCTGCGCTGACAGAGCACGTATATAAAGCGCCTGCACCCATTGAAGCACAATTTGATTTT
>Ga0209659_1001334_pt1 | contig 14388 bp, 10 predicted proteins | sample SaaInlLV_10m_DNA_FD_184658 | JGI IMG/M metagenome (GOLD analysis project Ga0209659, IMG submission 184658) | Marine microbial communities from expanding oxygen minimum zones in the Saanich Inlet - SI072_LV_10m_DNA (SPAdes) (version 2) | ecosystem: Environmental > Aquatic > Marine > Intertidal... | reverse complement strand
TCCTTGGTAAGGAAGAGGTCACCGGTTCAAATCCGGTTATGAGCTCCACTTCTACAGTGAGAAATTGTAGTTAGTTTGTTAAACGTAAGCGGTTCAATGCAAAGGCTACGGCCGGTGTCATAGGAGATTGTCGTAATGGCAAAAGAAACATTCGAACGTACTAAGCCCCACGTAAATGTGGGTACCATCGGTCACGTTGACCACGGTAAAACTACCCTGACAGCGGCCCTGACACGCGTATGCGCGGAAGTCTGGGGTGGCGAAATGGTTGCCTTTGACGGCATCGACAATGCGCCGGAAGAGCGTGAGCGTGGTATCACCATCGCGACTTCCCACGTTGAGTACGATTCGCCTGTTCGTCACTATGCTCACGTAGATTGCCCCGGACACGCTGACTACGTTAAGAACATGATTACCGGTGCTGCTCAGATGGACGGCGCTATCCTGGTTTGTGGTGCTACAGACGGCCCCATGCCCCAGACTCGCGAGCACATCCTGCTGTCTCGCCAGGTTGGTGTGCCTTACATCGTTGTATTCCTGAACAAAGCAGACCTGCTGGCTGAAGATTGTGGCGGTACGGACTCTGAAGAATACGAAGAGATGAAAGAGCTGGTTGAAATGGAGCTGCGTGAGCTGCTTGACCAGTACGATTTCCCTGGAGACGATACTCCGATCATCTGTGGTTCGGCGCTGATGGCGCTTAACGGCGAAGATGAAGGCGAGCTGGGTACAAGTGCGGTTAAGACTCTGGTTGAGACTCTGGACTCTTACATTCCTGAGCCTGAGCGTGCGATTGACGGTGCCTTCCTGATGCCGGTTGAAGATGTATTCTCTATCTCTGGTCGCGGCACCGTGGTAACGGGTCGTGTTGAGCGTGGCATCGTCAAGGTCGGTGAAGAGATCGAGATCATCGGTATTAAGGAAACTCAGAAGACAACCTGTACGGGTGTTGAGATGTTCCGCAAGCTGCTTGACGAAGGTCGTGCAGGCGAGAACGTTGGTGTTCTTCTGCGTGGTACCAAGCGCGAAGAAGTTGAGCGTGGCCAGGTTCTGGCTCACCCGGGTACAGTTAACCCACACACCAAGTTCGAAGCAGAAGTTTATATTCTGTCCAAGGACGAAGGTGGTCGTCACACGCCGTTCTTCAAAGGCTACCGTCCGCAGTTTTACTTCCGTACGACTGACGTAACTGGTGCTTGTGAATTGCCTGAAGGTGTTGAGATGGTAATGCCGGGTGACAACGTACAGATGGTAGCGACGCTGATTGCTCCTATCGCCATGGAAGATGGTCTGCGCTTCGCGATTCGTGAAGGTGGCCGTACCGTTGGCGCTGGAGTTGTAGCTAAAATCATCGAGTAATCGACGCTAGTCGCTCCCGTGAAAGCGGGGGTCCAGTGACTTGAGATCACTGGTTTTCCGCTCCGGCAGAAATGACGAAAACGATAAGCCGAACCGCTGAAACAGCAGTTCGGCTTCGTCGTCTAGACAAGAAATTTAGGCCAGTAGCTCAATTGGCAGAGCAGCGGTCTCCAAAACCGCAGGTTGGGGGTTCGATTCCCTCCTGGCCTGCCATTTTATGGCAGGGGCGGCATTCGAAAAGCGAGTGACGTCTTCAAAAGATTTGCAGGGATTCGCTCCCCGGTGGCTTGTGCGACCGAGGAGCTTTCTTGCGAGGTAAGGGTTTTATAAATGAGTGTGGACACAACCGAGAGTCGGTTTGATGGACTGAAGTGGCTTGTCGTATTTGCCCTGGTGGGCGCTGCGGTAGTCGGTAACAGCATGTACGCGGACCAGTCATTGCTTTATCGCGTGTTGGGTATTCTTGCGCTGGGTGCTGTCGCTGGTTTGGTGGCGCTGCAAACTGCGAAGGGTGCCGCTTTCTGGACGCTGGTAAAAGGCTCCCGGACTGAAATTAGAAAGGTGGTCTGGCCTTCTCGCCAGGAAACTGTTCAAACCACGATGATTGTTGTTGTTTTTGTAGTGCTGGTGGCGTTGATGCTTTGGGGACTCGATTCGTTCCTGGGGTGGTTGGTCTCGCTGGCAATTGGATAAGACAGAGAATTAAGGGTTAGTCGATGGCAATGCGTTGGTATGTAGTTCACGCCTACTCGGGTTACGAAAAGAAAGTCGCGACTGCCCTGCAAGAACGCATTGAGTTGCATGGCATGCAGGATCGTTTCGGCGAGGTGTTGGTGCCTACCGAGGAAGTAGTGGAGATGCGAGGCGGTCAAAAGCGTCGCAGCGAGCGCAAATTCTTCCCCGGCTATGTGCTGGTTCAGATGGAATTGGGTGACGATTCCTGGCACCTGGTGAAGGAAACGCCCAGGGTAATGGGCTTTATTGGTGGCACGGCTGACACGCCGGCGCCAATCACTGAAGCAGAGGCAAGTGCCATTTTGCAGCGAGTGGAACAGGGTGTAGAAGCGCCTCGTCCCAAGACATTGTTCGAGCCCGGTGAAATGGTGCGGGTTATCGATGGTCCCTTCAACGACTTTAATGGCGTTGTTGAGGAAGTTAACTACGAAAAGAGCCGCCTGAATGTGGCAGTGTTGATTTTCGGTCGTTCTACTCCGGTGGAACTGGAATTTGGTCAAGTCGAGAAGGCTTGATCTGAAAATGTTGTCCCTGCTTTTGTGGGGATGACGGCGTTAATGGCGACCACGGTCGCCCTGATAGGGGAGCTGAAGTAAGCGCAAGCCGAAACAGCGTTTGAACCCAGGAGAAAAGTCATGGCTAAGAAAGTCGAAGCTTATATCAAGCTGCAGGTGCCTGCTGGTCAGGCAAACCCGAGCCCCCCGGTGGGCCCGGCCCTCGGTCAGCATGGTGTGAACATTATGGAATTCTGTAAGGCGTTTAACGCCGAGACCCAGGGCACTGAGCCCGGGCTGCCGATTCCTGTTGTGATCACTGTTTACAGCGACCGCTCTTTCACCTTCATCAAGAAGACTCCTCCAGCGTCTGTGCTGCTGCGTAAAGTAGCCAAGATCAAGAAGGGTTCAGGCACCCCCAACACTAATAAGGTTGGCAAGGTAAACCGTGCCCAGTTGGAAGAAGTAGCTACCCAGAAGTGGCCAGACCTGACCGCCGCTGACATGGACGCCGCTGTGCGTACCATCGCTGGTAGTGCCCGTTCTGCAGGTATCGACACAGAGGGAGTTAACTAAGATGGCCAAGATGAGCAAGCGCCAAAAGGCATTTAAAGAGAAGGTTAATCCCGAGAAGACTTATCCGCTGGACGAAGCGGTAGGCATGCTCAAGGAACTGGCTACTGCCAAGTTCAACGAGACTTTGGAAGTTGCAGTAAATCTCGGCATCGACGCACGTAAATCTGACCAGGCTGTGCGTGGAGCCACTACCTTGCCTCACGGCACAGGTTCTGACGTTCGGGTAGCGGTATTCACCCAGGGTGACGCAGCTGAGAAGGCCAAGGCCGCCGGTGCTGACCTGGTGGGTATGGAAGATCTCGCTGAGCAGATCAAGGGCGGCATGATGGACTTTGACGTTGTCATCGCCTCGCCCGACGCCATGCGTGTTGTTGGCCAGTTGGGCCAGGTACTGGGCCCCCGTGGTCTGATGCCTAATCCCAAGACTGGCACTGTGACTCCTGACGTGGAGACGGCAGTCAACAACGCTAAGGCTGGTCAGGTACGTTACCGAACCGACAAGAATGGCATTATCCACGGCGGCATCGGCAAGATCGATTTCGATCTGGATTCCATTCGCGGCAACCTTGAGGCAGTACTGGCAGACCTGAGAAAGGCCAAGCCCGCTGCATCCAAGGGCATATACATGAAGAAAATCAGCCTGAGCACCACGATGGGCCCAGGTGTAGTCATCGACCAAGGGTCGTTGGAGTCGTAATTGTTGGCTCGCCCTCACAAGGGGCGGGCTCTCATTGCTTTCCACGGATGGAAAGCGGTAGATCGGAGCGTGCCAATAGGCGTTAACCGATCCACTTTGAGGTCTTTGGACAAGGCAAGGGTATCAAAGCCCGTATAGCTGAAAACTAAAGGCCATCAAAGACCGTAGGTGCCAATGTCGAGGCAGTTGATTGACAGCGGTTTAATTGAGGCAGGTGCCGAAACCTACGCAGATGGTGAACGTGTTCACCACGCAAAAGCAGCAGTCGCATAGATTTGTTACTGCTTAACTTAGCAATCCAGGAGTAATTCCAGTGGCAATTGGACTCGAAGACAAAAAAGCGATCGTAGCTGAAGTTAACGAGACTGCCACCAGTGCAATGTCCCTGGTTATCGCCGATGCACGTGGCGTAACCGTGGATGGAATGACAGCTCTGCGCAAAGATGCGCGTGAAAACCAGGTAACACTCCGTGTAGTGCGGAATACCCTGGCCAAGCGTGCCCTGGAAGGTACCGAATACGAGTGCGTTAATGACTCGTTGGCTGGTCCCTCCCTGTTTGGATTTTCCATGGAAGATCCTGGCGCAGCGGCTCGAATCTTCAAGGACTTCTCGAAAAATAATGAAGCCTTTGAAGTTAAAGCACTGGCGGTAAGCGGCCAGATGCTGGGTGCTGAACAATTGGATGTTTTGGCTAAGTTGCCTACGCGTGACCAGGCACTCTCGATGTTGATGAGTGTTATGCAAGCGCCGGCGACCAAGCTGGTTCAGACAATGAACGAAGTACCTGGAAAACTGGTTCGCACACTCGCAGCAGTACGCGATCAGAAGGAAGCCACGGCGTAAGCCAGGGTTTCAACGTTTTTACAGCTAACGGAGATACAAGTCATGTCAAAAGAAGACATTTTGAATGCAATCGCAGAAATGAGCGTAATGGAAGTTGTTGAGCTCATCGAAGCAATGGAAGAGAAATTCGGCGTAACCGCTGCTGCTGCAGTTGCAGCCGCACCTGCGGCCGCTGGCGGCGACGCGGGCGCAGCTGCTGAAGAGCAGACTGAGTTTGACGTAATCCTGACTTCTGCTGGTGAGAAGAAGGTCAACGTCATCAAGGTAGTTCGTTCAATCACTGGCCTGGGCTTGAAAGAAGCCAAAGGTTTGGTTGACGGCGCTCCTTCCGCCATCAAGGAAGGCGCTACCAAGGAAGAAGCCGAAGACGTTAAGAAGCAGCTGGAAGAAGCCGGCGGCGCAGCTGAACTTAAGTAAGTTCAGCATTTGTTCGACGGGTGACTGTCGGGCACGGACAAGGCTGGTGAGGCATTTGCCCCACCGGCCTTTTCCCGCTTGAAACAAGCAAGATTTTGAGGCCGTAGTTTACGGTCTGAAGAGCCCTGTAAGTAGGGCTGGATTTAAATACGCTGGGGAGTACCGATGGCATACTCGTACACTGAGAAAAAACGCATTCGCAAAGATTTTGGCATGTTGCCGAAGGTAATGGACGTTCCTTACCTGCTTGCGATCCAATTGGATTCATACCGCAAATTCACCCAGCAAGGGGTTGCCCTTGATGAGCGTGGTGCCTATGGCTTACACGCTGCATTCAAGTCGGTTTTCCCGATCGTCAGCTATAGCGGCAACGCCGCTCTGGAATACGTGGACTATGCTCTGGGTACTCCGGTATTTGACGTTAATGAGTGTCAGCTGCGTGGTGTCACTTATTCCTGCGCCCTGCGTGTGAAGGTTCGTCTTATCATTTACGATAAAGAGTCTTCCAATAAGACCATCAAGGACATCAAAGAGCAGGAAGTTTACATGGGGGAGATTCCCCTGATGACCGAAAACGGTACCTTCGTTATCAACGGTACTGAACGCGTCATCGTATCCCAGTTGCACCGTTCGCCAGGTGTGTTCTTCGATCACGACAAGGGTAAAACCCACTCTTCCGGCAAGCTGCTCTATTCTGCCCGAGTGATTCCCTACCGTGGCTCCTGGTTAGACTTTGAGTTCGACCCCAAGGACATGGTTTACGTGCGAATTGATCGTCGCCGTAAGTTGCCAGCTACTATTTTGCTGCGCGCACTGGGCTACCAGGCTGAAGAAATTCTGGAAATGTTCTTCGACGTGAATACTTTCCACACCGCGGGTGAAGGCAATTTCACTATGACCCTGATCCCCGAGCGCCTGCGCGGGGACGTTGCTGCCTTTGATATTAAGGTAGGCAAGAAAGTAGTTGTTGAAGAAGGCCGCCGTATTACTGCGCGGCACATTCGCGAGCTGGAAAAATCCAAGGTGACTGAGCTTGAGATTCCGGCTGACTACCTTTACGGTCGTGCGCTCGCCAAGAACCTGGTTGACGAAAAGACCGGCGAAGTTTTGGTCGAGTGTAATACTGAGCTTTCTGAAGAAGTACTGGCCGTGCTTGAAGAGGCCGGGGTCAAGGAAGTACAGACGCTGTACACCAACGAACTGGACTGTGGTCCATTCATCTCCGACACCTTGCGTCAGGATACTACTCGTAACGAACTGGAAGCATTGGTAGAAATTTACCGCATGATGCGTCCTGGCGAGCCACCGACTAAGGAGTCTGCTGAGAACCTGTTCCAGAACCTGTTCTTCTCTGCTGATCGCTACGATTTGTCAGCTGTTGGTCGAATGAAGTTCAACCGCCGCCTGGGTCGCGAAGAGGTGACCGGCAGTGGTGTTCTTGATAAAGAAGATATCGTTGAGGTCCTCAAGACCCTGATCAACATCCGTAATGGTAAAGGCATTGTCGACGACATCGATCACCTGGGTAACCGTCGCGTTCGCTCTGTGGGCGAAATGGCTGAAAACCAGTTCCGCGTCGGTTTGGTCCGGGTGGAGCGCGCCGTTAAGGAACGTCTGTCCATGGCAGAGTCTGAGGGCCTGATGCCCCAGGATCTGATTAACGCCAAGCCAGTGTCTGCGGCAGTTAAGGAGTTCTTCGGTTCCAGCCAGCTGTCCCAGTTTATGGATCAGAACAACCCGCTGTCAGAAGTGACTCACAAACGTCGCGTTTCTGCTCTCGGCCCTGGTGGTTTGACGCGTGAGCGCGCTGGATTCGAAGTGCGTGACGTACATCCGACCCACTACGGTCGTGTATGTCCTATTGAGACACCTGAAGGACCGAACATCGGCCTGATCAACTCGCTGGCAACTTACGCTCGCACCAACGACTATGGCTTCCTCGAAAGTCCTTATCGCAAGGTTGTGAACGGTAAGGTCACCGACGACATTGAGTTCCTGTCTGCGATTAACGAAGCTGAAAATGTGATTGCCCAGGCTTCTTCTCCTCTGGACAAGAACAAGAAGTTCACCGAGGAACTGATTGCTGTTCGCTACCTGAACGAATTTACCGTAAAGGCACCGGAAGACGTGAATTATATGGACGTGTCACCGAAGCAGGTGGTGTCGGTGGCTGCGGCCCTGATCCCCTTCCTCGAGCACGATGACGCGAACCGGGCACTGATGGGCTCGAATATGCAGCGTCAGGCCGTACCCACGCTATCCAGTGATAAGCCGCTGGTCGGTACTGGCATGGAGCGCTATGTAGCTTCTGACTCCGGTGTTTGTGTGGTCGCTAACCGTCCCGGTGTGATTGATTCAGTTGACGCTAGTCGCATCGTGGTTCGCGTCAATGATAAAGACGTAGGCGTAGACGAGGCTCCGGTTGATATCTACAACCTGACCAAGTACACCCGTTCAAACCAGAACACCTGTATTAACCAGCGTCCTATTGTTAAACAGGGCGACGCGGTATCCCGAGGCGACATTCTTGCCGATGGCCCGTCTATTGATATGGGCGAGCTGGCGTTGGGTCAGAACATGCGCATTGCGTTCATGCCCTGGAATGGCTACAACTTTGAGGATTCCATCCTGGTATCCGAGCGAGTGGTGAAAGAAGACCGCTTTACAACGATCCATATTCAGGAACTGACTTGTATTGCGCGTGACACCAAGCTGGGGTCGGAAGAAATTTCCTCTGATATTCCCAATGTTGGTGAGAGCGCTCTGTCCAAGCTGGATGAGTCTGGCATCGTGTACATTGGCGCTGAAGTTGACGCCGGCGATATTCTGGTCGGTAAGGTGACCCCCAAGGGCGAGACCCAACTGACTCCGGAAGAAAAGCTGTTGCGTGCAATTTTCGGTGAGAAGGCCTCCGACGTTAAAGACACCTCCCTGCGTGTGCCATCCAGCACCAAGGGTACTGTTATCGACGTGCAGGTATTCACCCGCGACGGTCTTGAAAAAGACCAGCGTGCCCAACAGATCGAGAAGAGCCAGCTGGACGACTACCGCAAGGATCTCAAAGAAGAGTATCGTATCTTTGAAGAGGCCACGTTTGCCCGTCTGTCCAACCTGATCAAGAACAAGAGCGTTGTATCCGGCGCTGGCCTGACCAAGGGCACTAAGCTAACCGACAAGGTGCTTAGCGAACTGGAGCGTGAACTGTGGTTCAAACTCAAGTTTTCTGAGAAAGAACTGAACGAAGCTTTGGCTTCTGCCCAGCGTCAGTTGGAAGAGCAAAATACGCTGCTGGAAGAGCGCTTCGAAATCAAGAAAGGCAAGCTGCAGTCTGGCGATGACCTGGCTCCCGGTGTACTCAAAATCGTCAAGGTTTATCTGGCGATCAAGCGTCGCATCCAGCCTGGCGACAAGATGGCTGGACGTCACGGTAACAAGGGTGTTATCTCGGTGATCATGCCTGTTGAAGACATGCCCTACGATGAAAACGGCGAGCCTGTGGACATCGTCCTGAACCCGCTGGGCGTGCCCTCGCGGATGAACGTGGGTCAGATTCTTGAAACTCACCTGGGTATGGCTGCCAAGGGTCTTGGTGACAAGATCAACGTCATGATTGAAGAGCAGAAGAAGGTTGCAGAGGTGCGCAAGTTCCTTGAAGCGATCTACAACAATGGTGCTGGTCGAGTGGAGGACCTCAAGTCCCTGTCCGACAAAGAAGTCATGGATCTGGCGGAGAACCTTCGCGGCGGCGTTCCTATGGCAACGCCGGTATTCGACGGTGCAGCAGAGTCACAGATCAAGGACTTGCTGGAATTGGCTGACTTGCCTGAAAGCGGTCAGTTCACTTTGTATGACGGTCGTTCCGGTGAATCATTCGATCGTCCGGTCACGGTTGGTTACATGTATATGCTCAAGCTGAACCACCTGGTGGACGACAAGATGCACGCTCGTTCTACCGGTTCCTACAGCCTGGTCACTCAGCAACCGCTGGGTGGTAAGGCGCAGTTCGGTGGCCAGCGCTTCGGTGAGATGGAAGTGTGGGCACTGGAAGCTTACGGCGCAGCTTACACCTTGCAGGAAATGCTGACGGTGAAATCTGATGACGTGGCAGGTCGGACCAAGATGTACAAGAACATTGTTGATGGCGATCATCGCATGGAGCCGGGCATGCCCGAGTCCTTCAATGTGTTGGTTAAGGAAATACGCTCTCTCGGTATCGATATCGAGCTTGAGAGCGAGTAACTAACCAACCAATTTGCGGAGGAAATACTTTGAAAGACTTACTTAATCTACTGAAGTCCCAGGGACACAACGACGATTTTGACGCCATTCGTATTGGTCTGGCGTCTCCTGAAATGATTCGTTCCTGGTCTTTTGGTGAAGTGAAGAAGCCCGAGACTATTAATTACCGTACCTTTAAACCGGAACGGGACGGTTTGTTCTGCGCCAAGATTTTTGGCCCGGTAAAAGACTACGAATGTCTGTGTGGCAAGTACAAGCGCCTGAAGCACCGCGGTGTGATTTGCGAGAAGTGTGGCGTAGAAGTAGCTCTGGCGAAAGTACGCCGAGAGCGCATGGGACACATTGAGCTGGCGAGCCCTGTGGCTCACATCTGGTTCCTGAAGTCCCTGCCGTCTCGTATCGGTCTGCTGCTGGACATGACGCTACGTGACATTGAGCGCGTACTGTATTTCGAGAGCTACGTGGTGACCGACCCGGGTATGACTACCCTGGAACAGGGCCAGTTGCTGTCTGATGAGCAGTACTACGAGTCCATGGAAGAGTTTGGCGACGAATTCACGGCCAAGATGGGTGCAGAAGCTGTTCAGGATCTTATGATTCAATTGGATCTGGAGCAGGAAGTTGCCCAGTTGCGTGAAGAGATTCCCGCTACCAATTCCGAGACCAAGATCAAGAAGTTGTCCAAACGCCTGAAGCTGATGGAAGCTTTCGCTAAGTCCGGTAACAAGCCAGAGTGGATGGTGCTTAACGCATTGCCCGTGCTGCCACCGGATTTGCGCCCACTGGTACCTTTGGACGGCGGTCGTTTCGCAACTTCCGATCTGAACGACCTGTATCGCAGGGTGATTAACAGAAATAACCGCCTCAAGCGTCTATTGGACCTGAATGCACCGGACATTATTGTGCGCAACGAAAAGCGTATGCTGCAGGAATCTGTGGACGCGCTGCTTGATAACGGCCGTCGCGGTCGTGCGATCACCGGCTCCAACAAGCGTCCACTGAAGTCACTGGCTGACATGATCAAGGGTAAGCAAGGTCGTTTCCGTCAGAACTTGTTGGGTAAGCGTGTGGACTACTCTGGTCGCTCGGTGATCGTGGTAGGACCAACCTTACGTCTGCACCAGTGTGGACTGCCCAAGAAGATGGCATTGGAACTGTTCAAGCCGTTTATTTTTGGCAAGCTGGAAGCCCGTGGTCTTGCGACTACGATTAAAGCCGCCAAGAAAATGGTTGAGCGTGAACCGCCAGAAGTATGGGATATCCTCGCTGAAGTCATTCGCGAGCACCCGGTACTGTTGAACCGAGCGCCTACCTTGCACCGTCTTGGTATCCAGGCGTTTGAGCCCGTGCTGATTGAAGGTAAGGCGATTCAATTGCACCCCTTGGTTTGTGCGGCCTACAACGCTGACTTTGACGGCGACCAGATGGCGGTACACGTGCCGCTGACTATTGAAGCGCAGTTGGAAGCTCGTGCGTTGATGATGTCTACCAACAACATTCTCTCGCCCGCCAACGGTGAGCCCATTATCGTGCCGTCACAGGACGTGGTCCTGGGCCTGTACTACATGACCCGTGAGCGTATTAACGCCAAGGGGGAGGGCACTCGTTTCGCGAACATCTCTGAAGTGCACCGCGCATTCGTTGCCGGTCATGTGCACTTGCAGGCACGAGTGAAGGTTCGTATTAACGAGGTTGTGGTTCAGGATGAAGGTGATCCAATCGATCGTACCTTTATCGCGGACACTACTGTCGGCCGCGCCCTGTTGTGGGAGATTGTACCCAAGGGTATTGCCTTTGATATGGTCAACCAGGACATGGCCAAGAAGTCCATTTCCCGCATTATTAATCAGTGCTACCGCGCTGTTGGCCTCAAGGCTACGGTTATTTTTGCAGACCGCCTGATGTACACCGGCTACGAGTACTCAACTCGCTCTGGCTCCTCAATTGGTGTTAACGACTTTGAGATTCCCGCTGAAAAAGCTGGCCTCATTGAGAGCGCCGAAGCCGAGGTGCTTGAGATCGAGGAGCAGTATGCGGCCGGTCTGGTAACCCAGGGTGAGAAGTACAATAAGGTGATCGATATCTGGTCACGCGCTAATGACCTGGTTTCCAAGGCGATGATGGAAGGCCTGTCTAAAGAGACCGTGATCAACCGCGATGGCGAAGAAGAGCAGCAGGCTTCTTTCAACTCGGTATATATCTACGCGGACTCCGGTGCTCGTGGTTCCCCCGCACAGATTCGTCAGTTGGCGGGTATGCGTGGTCTGATGGCCAAGCCAGACGGCTCCATCATTGAGACGCCCATCGTGGCGAACTTCCGTGAAGGCTTGAACGTACTGCAGTACTTCATCTCGACTCACGGTGCTCGTAAGGGTCTTGCCGATACCGCACTGAAAACAGCGAACTCCGGTTACCTGACACGTCGTCTGGTTGATGTGGCCCAGGATCTGGTTGTGACTGAAGTCGATTGTGGCACCGACCAGGGTCTGTTGATGACACCGGTTATCGATGGTGGCGACATCATTGAATCCCTGGGTGACAGGGTGCTGGGTCGTATCGTTGCTCGTGACGTGATGAAGCCCGGTTCTGAAGACGAAATTGCGGTGACTGCCGGCACTATGCTGGACGAGCTGTGGATTAAGCGTCTGGAAGAAATGAGCATCGATGAATTCGAAGTGCGCTCACCGATTACTTGTGAGACTCGTCACGGTATTTGTGCCGCTTGTTATGGTCGTGACCTGGCCCGTGGTCATCGCATCAATATGGGTGAGGCTGTCGGCGTTGTCGCTGCTCAGTCTATCGGTGAACCCGGTACCCAGTTGACCATGCGTACCTTCCACATCGGTGGTGCTGCTTCCCGGGCGACTGCCCAGGACAACATTCAGGTAATGAACGACGGTACAGTGCGTATCCATAACCTCAAGACGGTTGAGAACTCTGACGGTAACCTGGTAGCGGTAAGTCGTTCCGGCGAACTTTCTGTACTGGATATTCGCGGTCGTGAGCGTGAGCGTTACAAGCTGCCATACGGCGCGGTGTTGAAGGTCAAGGACAACGACGATATTACCGCCGGTGCTATTGTCGCTAATTGGGATCCCCACACTCACCCGATCATCACCGAGGTGGCCGGTACTGCTAAGTTCAGCGGTATGGAAGAGGGCATTACCATTAAGCGCCAGACGGACGAACTGACTGGCTTGTCTTCTATCTCCGTAATGGATGCTGCTGAGCGCCCCGCGGCCGGTAAGGACATCCGCCCAGCGGTAACGCTTGTGGACGACAAGGGTGAAGAGCTTTGTCTTGCGGGTACCAATGTCCCCGCACATTACTTCCTGCCGCCCCACGCGATGGTGTCAATGGAAGATGGCGCCAACATCGGCGCGGGCTCGGTCATTGCCCGTATTCCACAGGAAGGTTCCAAGACTCGGGACATTACCGGTGGTCTGCCGCGTGTTGCCGACCTGTTTGAAGCGCGTAAGCCGAAAGAACCTGCCATCCTGGCAGAGATCTCAGGCACCGTGTCTTTCGGTAAGGAAACCAAAGGCAAGCGTCGTTTGGTTATCACTCCTAACGACGGCAAGCTGTTGGCCGATGGTTCCGATCACTATGAAGCGTTGATTCCCAAGTGGCGTAACATGAGTGTGTTTGAGGGTGAATTCGTTGAGAAGGGTGAAGTGGTTTCTGAAGGACCGCCCAGCCCGCACGATATTCTCCGCCTCAAGGGTATCGAGGAGTTGGCCAAGTACATCGTCAACGAGATCCAGGAGGTTTATCGTCTGCAGGGTGTGAAGATCAACGATAAGCACATCGAGGTGATTGTTCGCCAGATGCTGCGTAAGGTGGTCATTTCCTCCAGCGGCGACTCTACCCTGATCAAGGGTGAGCAGGTGGAATACACGACACTGCTGGAAGAGAACGAGCGACTGCTGGCTGAGGGCATGGTTCCGGCTACTGGTGAGCGCGAACTGCTGGGTATCACTAAGGCTTCTCTGGCTACCGAAAGCTTCATCTCCGCAGCCTCCTTCCAGGAGACTACGCGTGTGTTGACCGAAGCTGCGGTGACTGGCAAGCGTGACTACTTGCGTGGCCTCAAGGAAAACGTGGTCGTAGGCCGCTTGATTCCTGCGGGTACTGGTCTGGCTTATCATGAGGAGCGCAAGCGCACCCGTGATGCAGACTCCGAGATGGTCGTGTCAGCCCAGGAAATCGAAGCAGCGCTGACTGAGGCATTGCAAGCGGATAGCTAATCAGCACGCTTTCTGCCTGATATAAGGGGCGATGGGGATAACCTGTCGCCCCTTTTTTGTTGCAGCAGGTTAACGCAGACAAAAAAAAGGCCGGCATATGCCGGCCTTTTTTAATGTGCTCAAAACACTTAGCTATTGGCTTTGCGTTCCTTCACTTCAGCAATGACTGTTTCTGAAACAGCCGAGGGACAAGGCAGGTAATGAGAGAACTCCATTGAGAACTGTCCGCGACCTGAAGTCATTGTGCGCAGGTGACCGATGTAGCCAAACATTTCAGACAAGGGAACGTCAGCCTTGATACGAACACCAGTAGTGCCTGCGTCCTGGTCCTTGATCATGCCGCGACGACGGTTCAAGTCACCGATAACGTCACCTACGTGATCATCCGGAGTGAATACGTCGACCTTCATGATGGGCTCGATCAACTGAGCACCCGCTTTGGGCATCGACTGACGGAAGGCGCCTTTTGCAGCCAGTTCGAACGCAATGGCCGAGGAGTCAACAGCGTGGAAGCCACCATCGTAAAGTTCGATTTCGACATCCAGTACGGGGAATCCAGCGACGGTACCTTCGTTCATCATGCCCTTGAAGCCCTTCTCAATAGCTGGGAAGAATTCCTTGGGTACGTTACCGCCCACAACAGAGGACGAAAACACATAACCTGAACCTGGCTCACCGGGCTTGATTTTGTAGTCGATCTTACCGAACTGACCGGAACCACCAGACTGCTTCTTGTGAGTATAGGAATCATCCACTTCCGTGGTAATAGTTTCACGGTAG
>Ga0209659_1001309_pt1 | contig 14547 bp, 12 predicted proteins | sample SaaInlLV_10m_DNA_FD_184658 | JGI IMG/M metagenome (GOLD analysis project Ga0209659, IMG submission 184658) | Marine microbial communities from expanding oxygen minimum zones in the Saanich Inlet - SI072_LV_10m_DNA (SPAdes) (version 2) | ecosystem: Environmental > Aquatic > Marine > Intertidal... | reverse complement strand
AAAACAGTAATAGAACAGTATCACCCTCGCTCATAATATGATCATATACAACGTAACATTAAGCATCAATCCTGCAATAGAAACGGAAGTTTTACAATGGCTAAGAGAAGAACACATTCCAGAAGTTATGGAAACCGGATTATTTATAAGTCACGATATGTACAAAATCGTGGAGGACCATATCAGTAGAACATCAAATTCGTACGCTGTTCAATATAAGTTAGAAACGTGGAAACATTTTGAAATCTACACCCTAGAATATTCAGAAGGCTTGAAACAAAAAACACAAGATAAATTTGGGGAAAACGTATTAGCTTTTCGTACGTTTCTTGAAAAAATTTAGAATACGCTCTGCCCCTAGACAGATAAGCACACTGTATAGAATACTAACTGGCATCATAAATCGGGCGGCACCAATAGGTCCTGTAATAGCGATGAAGTAAAAAATTATGAGCCAAAGGAGCAAAGTGTTTCTATTCTTAGAGATAGAAAACAAGGCAATGAATAATTTCATAATGCTCAAAAGGAATAACACCACAAAAAGAACAAAAACTGTTTTGTTCCTATAAAGAGCCGTTTTGAGTTTTTGCCATTCTCGAGCATATAGGAGCTCGGTTAAGCTTTGTTCTTTATCGTTTACACCAAAAAAAGTATAAAGCTCGAAACGCCCGGGGTCCAAAATCATTTTTATCATACCAGCAAGGTGAACCTTTGCATAAGCTAAAGGATTACTTTTTAATTGGTCAAAAGCAAGTTTGGTCACTCCTTCTTTATATTTTGCATATTCTTCTGCGTTTCGTGGAATCTGAAAGGTGTTTTGATTTACGTAAGCGTCTCCCTCCTCCTTTCCTTCGGCACTAGTCACCATTAGTTTAGAATTATATTGACCTAAGTTTATAGTGGAGATAGAACTGTACTCAAACACTTGAGTGTTTTGCATATTTACAAACGAGCCAACTATGAACACAATAAAAGGTAATACCATGTATAAATACCATTTATGGTGAACATTTTTAAAGTATATCAATAAGACAGGAGCTAAAATTAAACTAGGAAGTAATACCGGTTTCAAAAGTAAGCCAATAGCCCAGAGCAAAGAGAGACCTTTCACCCTAGCTGCCAATGATATTCGAGATTCAAAGCACACACTAACACCCGCTGTTATGATTGCAGCAAGTAGTAAGTCAGCCATTACAAAAGTGGTGTGCAACGCTAAGGTGATGTTAGCAACAAAAAGAAACAAATATAGCATAAATGCCATGCGAGTTTGAGTAAACTTAGCAAGAATGTTGATGCCCAAAAAGAAAATAAGAGCATAGATAGAAACAGAAACTAAGAGTATTAAGAAGTCAGACTCTAATTGAAAAAGTATGAAAATAGGGTAGCCAAGTGTTCGTTTGCCATACAACCGAAAGTCTAATGGCTCATTTAAAACACATCCATATAGTGTATTATAATCTACCATATTATTAGCCGCTAATTTATATTCCAAAGAATCGTTAATTAGAATTTCTGGCGACCATATATGGTACATAACAAAACCTGCCAAACAGGCTACAATAGCTATATGAAATGTTAAAACGAGCCGTTTCATTCAAGTAAAATTTGCCTTGCAATAATAATCTTTACAAAGTCTTTTGTTTTTCCTTAACCAATATTTATACTTTTGTGCAGTTTAATTTTAAATAAAATAAAGAAAATGAAAAAAATTTACATCTTAGTTGTGGGTCTATTGTTGACCTGCGGTGCATTTGCACAATGCTCAGGCTTGTACTTTAGCGAGTATGCTGAAGGGTCTAGCAACAACAAGTACTTAGAGATCTACAACGCGAGTGGTGCAGAAGTTAACATGTCTGACTATGCAGTTGTACGATTGAATGGTGGTTCAACATCACCAGACACATTCGTTATGAATGGTACACTTGGAGCTTACGAGGTTTATACCATTGCAAATGCTTCAGCAGACGCAACGATACTTGCTGTGGCTGACACTACTGGTTCGGCAACTTTTTACAATGGAGATGACGCACTTACTTTAGTTAATGTAGCTACTATGACAGCTATAGACATTATAGGCGTTCCAGGTACAGATCCAGGTTCAGAGTGGGCAGTAGGATCAGGTTCTACAAAAGAGCACACGTTGGTAAGAATGTCTTCTGTAACTGCTGGTCAAACAGATTGGGCAGTAGGAGCAACAGAGTGGAATGTGTATCCTCAAAACACTTGGGATTATGCAGGAAGTCACGCTTCTATTTGTTCAGGAATAAGAAACGCAAGTTATGATGTAGAAGGAGATGATTCTTACAGAGATTTCTGGAGAAACTTAGACCTAGAAGCTCAATTACCTAATACTAACTTATTACAGATTACATCTAGCCCCGTACATACAGCACCTAAAGCTGCTAAATTTCCTTCTAGTGGAGATAGAATTGCTTATCAAGCGGTAACTGTAAAGCCACTTACGACATACGTAGTAAGATTTTGGTATACTATCAATACAAACAACACTGGAAGTGCTACAGTAACTATAATGGAAGGTGACATAAGAGACACTGCTGATATTGCAGCTGCAACAATCACTACCAAAACAGTAAACGATCAAACTAGTGCAAATGATTATGTACTTGACTCGGTTGTGTTTACTTCAGGAAGCACAGATGTAATTTCTATCCTGATTACTAATGAAGGTGAAGAGTGTAGATTTGACTCTTGGTCAATGGACTTTTCTTCTGAACCAATGGCTGGAGCTCCAACTCCTACAGCAAACGCTGCAGATGTTATCTCATTATTTAGTAACGCATATACAGATGTAACTGTAGATACGTGGAGAACTGGATGGTCTAACGCAACACTTACTGACATTCAACTAGGAACTGACGATGTTAAGAGATATACTAGTCTTGATTTTGTAGGTATTGAAGCCGTAGGTGCTAACTCAATAGACGCAAGCGGTATGGATCACATCTCATTTGACGCTTGGACTCCAAATGCAACTACTTACAGAATTAAATTGGTAGACTTTGGTGCAGATAACGCCTTTGGCGGTGGAGATGACTCGGAGCACGAAGTGGTAATCAACAGCCCTGGACTTAGTTCTTGGAACACGCACCAAATAGCATTAAGTGACATGACCGGTTTAAGTGCAACTTCTAACATTTCTCAAATCATATTCTCAGCATTGCCTACTGCAGGTGCTACACTATATGTAGATAATATATATTTCTATCAAACTCCAGAGCCAGCTCCTATGACAGCTGCTGCTGCTCCTACTGCAGATGCTGTAGATGTTATATCATTGTTTAGTAACACGTACACAGATGTAACTGTAGATACTTGGAGAACTGGATGGTCAAATGCTACACTTGAAGATATTCAAGTAGCTGGTGACGATGTTAAGAAATACTCTGCGTTAGATTTTGTTGGAATAGAAACTGTAGGTGCTAATTCAATAGATGCAAGCGGAATGGATTACTTCACTTTTGATGCTTGGACTCCAAATGCAACAACTTACAGAGTTAAGTTGGTAGACTTTGGTGCAGATAACGCCTTTGGTGGTGGAGACGATACTGAGCACGAAATAGCATTTGCAAACCCAACACAAGAAACTTGGACAAATCATACGATTAACCTCAGTGATTTTACTGGATTGACTGGTAAGTCAAACATTTCTCAAATCATATTCTCAGCTCTACCTACTGCAGGTACTACGCTTTATATTGATAACGTTTACTTCTCTAGAGACCCTGTGTTAAACTATACGGTTTCTACAATTGCAGACGTGATTATGCTTGATGCAGACCTTGCTCCTACAAACGAAGATGCACTTTACGAAGTTACAGGTGTAGTTTACGGCGGAGACTTAGATGGAAATGCTGGTTTATCTTTCACTATAATAGATGCTACTGCGGGTATCAACGTATTTAACTTTACTGATGTAAGTGATTATGTTGTTACAGAAGGAGACGAAATTACCGTAAGAGGTAAAATTGATTTTTACAGAGGTCTATTAGAAATAGTTCCAGACAGCATCAAAGTAAACAGCCAAGGAAATGCATTAAAAGCACCAACTGCTGTAGCTGCTCCATCTGAAGCTACTGAGTCTGATTTCATAGTATTAGAAAAAGTTTGGATAACAAACGATACCACTACAATATGGCCAGACAATGGCAATGTAGAACTTACAAACGAAAATGCTGACACATTCCAAATCAGAATAGATAGAGATATCCCAGGTATAGTAGGTGAACCAGTTGCCTTTGACACAATGACTATCACTGGTATCGGTGGACAGTTTGATTTCTCTGCACCTTATGATGAAGGTTACCAAATATTCCCTAGAGGATTAGGTGACATAGCTGAGTGGGTGGCTACTTCTGAAGTTAAATTCAGCGTAGATATGAAAAGACACAAAGCAAGTGGAGCTACTTGGGGCACAGTAAACCTTAACGGTACGTTTAATAACTGGAATGGTTCGGATATCGTGATGACTGATGACGATATGGACGATGTATACGAAGTAACTGTAACTGTACCTAACGGTGAAATTGAGTGGAAATACACCCTTGATGGTTGGAACGCTCAAGAAGAGTTCGCAGGAGGAGAGTCTTGTACTAAAACTACTGGTGAATTCACCAATAGATATATAGAAGTAACTGCTGACACAGAAATACCTGTAGTATGTTATAATAAGTGTATCACTTGTGAAGAGGCAGAAGCAAGTGTTAATGACATTGCTCTTAACCAAGTGACAGTATACCCTAACCCTACTCAAGGTAACTTGACTGTGGAGAGTAATGAAGCTTGGACTTCTTACGAGGTGTACAGTGTGTTAGGTCTTAAAGTTGCTGAAGGACAAATGGTGAATAATACACTTTCTGTACAATCATTAACTGAAGGTACTTACTTATTGAAGTTGAAATCAGACACAAATGCTGGTGCAGCTCGATTTGTAATCAACAGATAATAGTAATTAGCATTAAGCTAAGTGAGGGGCAAAGTTTTATGACTTTGCCCCTTTTCTTTTATCTAAACTTAATGACTTATTTGTGGTTTTAATACTTGCTGAGAATAATATTAGACCTATCTTTGCAGTCAATTATCGCGGGATGGAGCAGTGGTAGCTCGTCGGGCTCATAACCCGAAGGTCACAGGTTCGAGTCCTGTTCCCGCAACTTTCCAAGCCTTTCACTATGTGAAGGGCTTTTTTTGTTTTATCGTCTAGCATTTCACGTTTCGCCTGTTTTCAGGGGCTGACGTCTATATTGTTTGAAACAAATTTACATAAACTGTCAGTAAATACTGTCAGTAAATACTGTCAGTAAATCCCCAAAAAATCCGAACTATTTTTCTTATTCAACACCCCCTTACCCTTTAAAATATCGGTTTCCTATTCGCAGTCTTTGCTCAGTAGGGGTATAGAACCCTATGGTTATCTCTGTAGCTCAAAGTAAACCTTAACTTGAAATAGACAGCTTGAAGAATAAGTGCTCTTGGATATCGATGGTATTTGTACATTTTGTGAAACAAAATTACTTAGATCCAAATACGTTTAGATTAATGCGACAGAACCATTATTTTAGCGGTATGAAAATTGATAGATTCAAAACAAGATATTCTCCTTTTTTTAGATTTCTACTGTTTTTGATTAGATGCGATTCAAAAGGTGATGGCACATATCATCTAAATGCTCTCTCGGCATTATTGGTTATTACTCTAACAATCACCTCCTGTTCTCAAAAAGAGTTCAATACAGAAACGCCTTACGCTATTCAGGCTAAAGAAGTAAGAAGCTACTACAAAGCTTTAGATATTCAGAGCAGGTTGAAACAAAAAGGAGTGGCATCGTACATTGTCTTGGAAGAAACAGCAGACGGTAATTGGTACAGGGTGTTATCTGGGGCAGAAAAATCCATTGAGGATATTACTAGTTATAAGAATGAAATAGAGGAAGGCATTCCAATCAATTTTGAAATTATTAATTTTCAAAAAATTGAGGATAAACTCATCTTAAACTTTAAAGACAGTTTAACGGAAAGAAAGAGGCTTAAATCTAAAAAACCTAATGTACCCGAGAAGATTTATGAGTTGATTGACAAATTTCCTGAAGATAGAAACTTTATAGTAAAAAGCTTTTTCGTTTCAAGTTCTCCTGACTCTATTGGTGATATTAGAAAGTATAGAGCAGCATACGAAAATATAAATGATGATTTACCAAGGGGCGTTTCTCTAAAGGGACTTATGAAAAAATCACTTTGTATAGCCGAAGTAATTTATGAAGACAATCTTTTTGGAGACAGGGTTACCGTAGATATAATTAAACTAAGGGAGAATTTAGATATAGAACCTAGCAATACTGGCGTCTCAAGAGCACAAGAGATTGCTAATTATTTTGCAGAGATCGTTCTAGAAACGGGAAAGTACAAGTTTGAGGACAAATTGCAGATAGAGGTGTCTTCTTTTCAGAAATTTTCTGGTTATAAGGTAACTATCCAACCTAAAAAAAACAAAGACGTCTTAAGAACATATTTTATTCTGGTATCAAAAGACTTGAATTTTTTAGTTTTTCTACAATCTACGGACAAAACTGATGATGAAATTATTCAGATAATTGAGGAGCTGGGACAAAGTGAGGGATTGGGTTCATATGATGAATTCTATAACGCATTTTATACCTTACCTGCACTCTGCACTATCAATGATAAATTTGTGTCAATCTCTTCTGAAATGCTTACAAACAGATATGCACGTGATAGGGGATATGAAAAATGGGCAAAAAAAATGGTTGGTCATTGGGTTACAAGAGCTAACTTCAATGGAGTAATAAACAATAATTGGGCTCTGTCATTCTTTGACATACTGAATGAAGATAAAGTAAATTTCATATACAATGATTTATATATCAAGTCACATAAATCTAGTCGCAATAAGGACATAATTGATATGTTGGGTGTAAAAGGAGTTATAAGTAACGATAAATATCCTAGTGAGCTATCCTTTCCTAAAAATCGATTTATAGTGGCGATTAATAATACTAATTATGGGAGACTTAATAGAAAAAAAATGCTAACGCTTGCAGAATGTTTGCAGCTAAATTAGTGACTTTGAATGCTCGATAATCTTTATTAATTAGGTTTGAAGGTATTAATATTCAACTACTCGCGAATTATTAATGTATCCAGATTCACCACCTCTAATCTATAATATTTGCTTGCCAAATTCTATTAGCATTAGTTAGAAAAGGATGAGGAGCATTATAAAACGAAGGATCAATTTTCTTTTGACTTTCTTCACTATAACCTGGAATTTTAGTAGTACCTCTAATTATATACTTTTCTCCATTTTCCAATGTAATTAGTTTCATTGTCGAAGAAGACACATCAGACCTACAAGCTTTCCTATATGCAAAAGTTATTTCGCCATAATTATCTTGGTCTAAATCAGATATTACTATTGAGCTATCAATAAAATATAGAGATAAGTCGTACTCGCAGTCCGCTTCAATATCATAGACTTTTCTTAATTGCCTGACAATATCATTTTTGATTACGTAATGATAAACAAAAAGTTCGTAATTCTTTAACGTGAACAAAACAATGTTCTCACCATTAAGATCGTGCCATATTCTTTTGAACGAAATCTGCCCTTGATGCGGTAATTTTTCAGGATTGTATTTTGAAACATCTAAGACTTTAAAGGAAGAAGCACCATATTTGATTTCTGCCTCTAAAGAATCAATTTTCAACTTATTGTTTTCAATCTCACTCTGTAGTATGGTAATTAGCTTTCCCTTAGATAACAGCTCTTTTTCAAAATCAGAATTTTCCTTCTTTATTCGTTCTACCAATAAACTCTTTTCTCTAATTTCATTATTTAAATCAATAATTTCAAGTGCATTTCTTTTTTCATTCTTGAGTTTTGCTTTTGTTTCACTTGATAGGGCTAATCTAAAACTATCAACCCTATTTTCAAGTGTTATTATTTGTTCTTTTTTAGATTGAGCTATTGTAACAATGTTGCTGAATAAAATTACTAAAATGAATATTTTCTTCATACCCCAAATATATGAGTTTAACCCCAAGTTTTGTTTAGGGGCTAAAATTAGGGTAGGGGGTTTCCTATTCGCAGCCTTTGCTCAGAATGATAGTATAACCCGATGGTTTGCTAAATTAGAGGACAATTTGTACTTTTGGTTTATGAAATTATTAAAATCTATTGTCCTTTTATGTTTGCTTTTTACAGGGATAATTAATCTTCAATCTTGCGGAGAAAACTTTGTAAAAATTAATTATTCCTTGGTAAAATTTAACAAAGAATCAAAATTGTATACCTATTTAGATGAGCCTTTCACAGGAGTGGGAGTAGAAACTACAAAGTATGGACCAAGACATTATTATTATGAAAAAGGGATTTTTAAAAAAAGAATACAAGGGATTTCTCACAATGGAGATGGTAATATCGATGTGATAAAACAAATAGGATACAGAGATTTTTGTGAGGCTAAAGTGGGTGATATAATATATGAAGGTTTTTATGAAAACGGCAGCTCAATTAAAAATAGGTATGTTATCCAAGAGATTTTGAGTAAAGAAGATTACAGTTTGAAAGTAATTAAGAAAGAAATAAGTTACGACAAGGAGGGAAACATAACTTCTACTAAAACCAAAAAAGATGATTTATATTGTCAAAAATCTTACAATTGATAATGTCATTTAATCATCCAAATATTAAACCTATCCATACCCCAAATATATGAGTTTAACCCTACGTTTTGTTTAGGGTGCTAAAATTAGGGCAGGTGGTTATGCTTTGTCTGAAGCTATCTACGCCAATTATTTAGGCAAGCAGAAGAATTTTATTAGTACACTCTTTTAGGTTTTTAATTCGTTTAGTCAGCGAGTCAACTAGTAATAGCCTAGATTTAATAATATCTTTGTTTCGTGAAATTTATTGTATTCTCTTTACTCCTTATCTCAAACTTACTTTCTGCACAGGACAGTACTTACTATCTATCTGCTTATAACAAGTCCGATGACTCATTGAAGTTTGAACTGAACCAAATAATTAAGAATCATACAGAATTTACGTATACTTCATCATCGACAGATGTATGGGATATCCTAAAGCACACCGACAGAGATACGGCAAATGCAAATAATGTAATCCTACTATATTCAGGGAGAAGTGCAGATGCTGCACAAGAATACAACAGTGCTGCTGGCTGGAGTAGGGAACACGTTTGGGCAAAATCTAGAGGAGACTTTGGTACAAGCAATGGTGCAGGAACAGATGTGCATCATTTAAGACCTTGTGATGTTAGTGTCAACTCCACAAGGAATAATAGGAATTTCGATACGTGCATTACCTGTGTAGATGTTATAGATAATGGCTTTAATACAGGGTCTAAACGTGATGCTGATTTATGGACATTTGAACCGCCTGATGCAGTTAAAGGAGATGTAGCTAGAATGATATTCTATATGGCTGTCAGATACGAAGGAGAGGGCTCTGAGCCTGATTTAGAGTTGACTAATACATTACTTAACAACACTGACCAAAGTCCCTTACAAGCTCGCTTAAACACTCTTCTTCACTGGAATAGGATTGATACAGTTAGCAACTGGGAGCGTAATAGAAATAACATCATCGATAGCTTTTACCAGCACAACCGCAATCCTTTTATTGACCATCCTGAATTAGCTGAATATCTGTGGGGTGATAGTATTGGCTATACTTGGATGCCGACATTGGTGGATAAAAGTAATAGTGCCAGTATTTATAAGAATCCTAATATTGAGTTTACGATTTATCCCAATCCTATTACAAGTACAATACGTATTAAGACAACTAATTTAGTACTAGAAAATGTTACAATATACACTAGCGAAGGAGTAGAAGTATTGTCTGATGTGATTGAAGGAGAAGAAACAGAAATAAATCTAAAAGGTCTGCCAGATGGAATGTATTTCATCAGCATAGGAGATGAATTTAAACAGCACTTTAGGGTGCTTAAAATATAAAGAGGATAGTGCTAATGCATAAAGACGCTTTTAATAGTTTATCACTCGATGAGAAAGCCGACGTTCTTTTTCAAAAAGATTCATTTGTTGATACTAGAGTTTACTATGGACAAACTATAAGCCTATATCTTGTCAATGGATTCTACGTCGAAGTATGGTATCTACCTAATGAAAATAGAATAGTCGATATTACCTTACCGACGTCAAATCAACTAAGTCTTTATAAGACTCCGTTAAATCTTAATAGCCTACTCTGACTTTTGCTCTGTAAAAGCCTCTCTACCTCCGTACTTTATTCCAGTATTATTTGCCATATCTATATCTGCCTACTATAGATATATACCTTTTTGTAGGTAATTGGGCAACTGGATGCATAAAAAGTCTTTGCTTAGAATGGGTGTATAACCCGATGGTTTGGGTTGGTGATATTTCAATTTTTAAAGTTCCACATAAATCTTAATTTCGTGTTATGTCAATAAATAATAATTTTCTTATCGCCAGTCTGTTGCTATCTGTTTTCTTCTTTAATTCTTGTGAAAAGGATAAGGAGCCATCAAACGAAGAGCCATCAAACTATTTTTCGTATGATGGCGAGAACTATGTTCTTAATCAAGGATTCATCGAAGAATTTGGAGAGAATGAAGATGGCAGCTATGATTTTGATATAGTGTTGGCTTCCCCCACTATTCAATACATTCCGTCTGATGCTGAACTTAGCGGCATAGGTGATATTGTTTATTTAGATTTAAATACATCTTCTGCGAATGGCTTAGTAACTGGATCATATAATTTTTCAAGTGAGAGAGGTGAATTTACTTTCGTTGATGGAGAAATTTTTATTAAAGGTGATGTTTCAGCCGAAGAAGCGGAGATAGAGGCTGAAATTGTCGGTGGAAAAATTAATGTATTAGTTGTCGATGATATTACGACTCTTGATTTTGATTTGACTACACGTACAAATAAAAACGTTAAAGGAAGATTTCAGGGAACTCTTACTCCCTTTTAATTTTAAATCAATTTTCTTGTTTACCCCCCCCCGTACCCTTTTAAAATATCCGTTTCCTTTTTGCAGTCTTTGCTCAGAATGGGTGTATAACCCGATGGTTTGGGGTGAGTGGTTATTCTATCTCTCGATCATTTTGATATTCTGTGACTCTTGAAACAGACCCGTCTTTGTTATAATAGGTACACTTTCCTTCCCAAATGAAACCAAGAAAGTTTCCCTGCAAATCTCTGTTTAGATACCCCTCGCTTTCTATCTCTACTTGCTTGGAATTATCAAAATAAACGATTCGTTTATCTGCTGTTATCTCTTCGTCTAACATCGCCAGCTTATATGTTACTCCATTTGTGGTAGTAATATTCCCAATTATCTTTTCATTGCGGTGGCTTCTCACAATTCCAGTTAGTATGCCATCCTTTACATCTCTTAGTTCTTTAACTGCTGTTTTATCTCTCCAGGGATACACTAACATACCTGTTAGTGGTTTACCTTCATAATAAGCCTTTTCTAAACCTTCTATTTCCTTAACTTCAATATCGTCTAGTTCTACAAAAACTAAATCCGAATTATTAGATGTTTTTTTATCGGACGAGCAGCTAAATAATAGTATCGCACATAAAACATTTGTTAAAATCTTTTTCATACCACAAATATATTAGTTTAACCCTACGTTTTGTTTAGGGTGCTAAAATTAGGGCAGGGGGTTATGCTGTATCTGAAGCTATCTACGCCAACTATTTAGGCAAGGATAACTCTGATAGCGTTAAGAGTAGTTTTAACGCCTTCTGAGAGCTCTTTTCTTCTACTTCGTTATCTGCCCATATTGTCTTCTAAAAGCCCTGTAAACGCCTTCCTATGCCTTCCTTTTAATTTGTTAGCTGTTCCTTTCTGTCTACCTCTGTAATTGATACCAGTATTATATGCCATATCTATTATATACCCTAGTTAGATATTTATCGTAATGGGGGACAGCTCACTAAAAGCTCTCCAAAGTAAGATGACGAAAAACTTTCTCCCCTATAGTAGTAGTAGTAGTAGTAGTAATATTTTTTTTATCATATATTTAGGACTTAAAATCGTCACCTCGTCACCAGGGTCTAGTAATCAGGCAGTTAGTCAAAAAAAACGTCACAAAATCGTCACTAAATCGTCACAGATCGTCATAAAAAAGGGGAAACCCGAAGATTTCCCCTAAATAAACAATTTAACAATCTTGGTTTTCTACCCAAAAAAAGATTTTTTAGCCTCAGCCATAAGAATTCCGTCACTAATAATCGGAAGAGAGGTCCACATAATTGGTTTATTAAATTGTACATTTTGGAGAATATATACCTTCGGGAGGTATAAAAATTGTAAAAGAACTAGAATAATTATATTCACAAAATCTACTTCTTCTCCGAGTGGAGGATATAAAACCTATTCTGATAATGAGTTTGATTAAATTCGTTTTTATTACCCGACATTCGTATTTTTCTTGAATATTATTTGATAAAATAATAATTTTACATTAAGATGTTTGAACATATCCTCTTCGTTCAGCTCTGCCATCTCTAATCCTCTGAGGTAGGTTAACGGACTTAAATATATTTGTACGATGAAATTTGCTTTATCAATACTATTAACATTCATAGCTATAATTGCTTTGGGACAATCTAAAAAGCAACAAATAGAGGAGTTGCAAACAAAATTAAATCGGTCACAACTTAATGAAAGGTCTTTAGAAGAAGACATTAAACAGCTAAATGATACCTTATTAAAGTTTGAGAATGATAAAAATTTATTGGAGAACGGAATATCCTACCTAGAGAATCTAAACTCTGAAAATGAGAAGAAGAAAAATGCATATGCTGCCCTCTTGAATAAGATTCAAGAGGAGAGTGATTCTTACGCTGCCCAATTGAATAAGATTCAAGAGGAGAGTGCTTCTTACGCTGCCCAATTGTATACGATTCAAGAGGAACTGAAAAGTAAAAAAGATTCAATTAAATATCTATTATTAGAACTGAATTCTATCACTTCAGATAATCTTGATAGCGAAATTAATAACCCAAAGTCTAAGCTTAATCCAAATGATTTTCTGAATAACTATGTTGTTAATCGTAAGCCATTAAATAATAATACTTTTTCTTTTCAGTTAGTAAAAGTTTTAACCTACAGAGACGAGGTTTACAATAGAAATTATGAAGCTCCGAGTATCATTGACGCTGATAATTTTTATTTTCAATATATTCCCGAAGGAAAAAATATAAATAAGGTTACTGAGCAAGCTTTAATATCTCAAAAACCTATATCGTTTTTTGGTAGTTTAATGCCACAAGTTGAGGTGTTGAAAAATAAATTGGTTACAATTAAATATAATGACGGGAGTGAAGAAAGTCTTCTTTATAACTTTAAAAGCGAAAAAAATAGTTTAAATGAGAATTTACGAATAACCCTAGCATCAGAGGAAGTAAATAATTCATACAACGATAATGAAGGAGATATTACTTGGGAGATTTGTCAAATTAATGGCGAACATTACATTTCATTGACTTATTATCAGCTTCAGAGATTGAAGGTCCCCCTTGATGATGAATTGGAAAAAGTAAATTATGTTAGCAATGATGTTACATATCAAAAAAGTTGCTATTTAAGCGATTTACCCTATGCCTATTATAAAGACGATATAAATATAACCGTAGAAAAAATTTGGTTAACTCAAAAGAAAAATAGGTTTGTAGAAAAAGATACTAAGATAAATCCAAATAAATGTCGCTATCTATTTAAGTTGATTTAAAACTTAGATTTCACTTAACTACCGGCATATCCTCCTCAATCAGCTCGGCTATCTTAAGTCCTCTGAGGTAGGTTAGACTAACATTAATTACATTTGAGTAAACTAACTTATTATGAAAAAAGTATTTGCCATATTGTGCATTTTAGGAACAGCTTACCCTTATTATTACATCTTTAAATTTATTGAAACAAATAATTGGGAATGGTCTACATCATTATTTTTTGAACAAATTCATCAGAATTATGCAATGAGTATTTTAACAGCTGATTTAACTATTGCAGCCACCTCTTTTTTTATTTTTCTTATTCACAGATTAAAAGCAAAAGCAATCAGTAAAAAACAGTTCATAAAGTATTTTATTTCTTTATTTACAGTTGGCTTTTCATTAGCTCTACCTTTATATCTGTATGATAATTATGAGAAGAATAACTAAACCACCGGCATATCTTCTTCAGTTAGCTCAGCTATCTCAAGTCCTCTGAGGTAGGTTAGACTAACTGAATCCGTTCGTTTGAATTTAAAATAAAACATAACTCAACTAACTTCAGTATATTCGCTCAACACAAATCAAGATCCAGTTGAAATGAAAAAATTTAAAACTATTCTAATATTGACATTAATTCTCGATATCATTCAATTTATACCTTTGGTGATTGCAAAAATGGGAGGTGAAATGAAAAGCCAAATGATAAGCGACTTTAATATCGAAGGATTAGCTAATAGTGCACCAGCCTTAGAAGTTTTTGATATTA
>Ga0209659_1001286_pt1 | contig 14732 bp, 9 predicted proteins | sample SaaInlLV_10m_DNA_FD_184658 | JGI IMG/M metagenome (GOLD analysis project Ga0209659, IMG submission 184658) | Marine microbial communities from expanding oxygen minimum zones in the Saanich Inlet - SI072_LV_10m_DNA (SPAdes) (version 2) | ecosystem: Environmental > Aquatic > Marine > Intertidal... | reverse complement strand
GATTGTGGGGCACGTTTAAGGAGATGGATGAACTGCAGCGTCGCATTCAGCTGGAGGCCTGGGCCTTTGCGCTGGGCGGGACGGTGTTGGTCGGCACCACGATGAACATCCTTAACGCCAATGGTATTGGATTTGAAAATTACCCCCACGGGTTGGAAATGGGAGGAGCTTACCTCTCGGTGTTCTTCTTCTGGTGTGTCGGAGTCGCTCAAGCCACCGCGCGCTACCAATGAAAAACAGACTTCGAGACCTCCGGGGCGAGCGCTCCTTGTCCCAAGCTGTCCTTGCGACCCAGCTGGGAGTATCGCGCCAGACCGTCAACGCGATCGAGACCGGTAAATATGACCCGAGTCTGCCGCTGGCATTCAAACTCGCCGAGGTATTCGGGAAGCCGATTGAAGAGCTTTTCACTCCAGAAGACTAGGTCCGGAATCCGGACAATAGGTTGAGTGTTACTTCCCGGGGAATAGATTGGGTGTTTAACGCCTATCACCGCATGGGCTCGATCTCTTCCGCCCTGAGGGGATCGTGTTACGTGGCCCTGCGGTTTCGTTGCCATAATTTCTACTCACCCTATTGTTCCACGCTGTGACTTTCTTGCCTACTCGCTCTTCGTTTTCCCGTTTGTTAATCCCCTTGGTCGTGCTGGGCACGATGGCTCACGCTCAAATCAAACCGCCCAGTGGAGGGGCGATTCTGGAGGAGTTGCAACGGCTTCGGGAAACCGGGCGGGTGCTCTACCTCGCGGCGCATCCGGATGATGAGAATACGCGCCTCATTGCTTATCTGGCGAACGGTAGGCACTACGCCACGGGCTATTTGTCGCTCACGCGCGGCGATGGCGGGCAGAATCTCATTGGTCCCGAATTGCGGGATGCGTTGGGCGTGATTCGCACGCAGGAGCTTTTAGCGGCGCGGCGGATCGATGGTGGCCGGCAGTTTTTCTCCCGCGCCAATGACTTTGGATACTCCAAAAGTGCGGAGGAGGCCCTGACGGTTTGGGATCGCAAAGAGGTGTTGGCGGACACAGTGCGGGTGATCCGTCAGTTTCGTCCCGATGTGATTGTGACCCGATTTTCGCCCACCCGTGGCGGCACCCATGGTCACCACACCGGCTCGGCGGTAATGGCGGTGGAGGCGTTCGCACTGGCCGGTGATCCGATGGCGTTTGCCGATGAGTTGGGTCACCTCGCGCCGTGGCAGCCCAAGCGGGTGGTTTGGAACGCTGGGGGTAGAGGCAGGCAAGTGCCTCCCGGTGCGGTTTCGATCGAAGTCGGTGGTTATAACGCCGTGCGCGGCGAATCATTTGGCGAGATCGCGGCGCTCTCGCGCTCGCAACACCGGAGCCAAGGATTTGGCGCGGTGGGCACGCGCGGTAACGCCCGGGAGCATTTTTTGCACCTCGAGGGTGAACCCAGCACGGATGATTTGATGGATGGGGTGGTCGATCGCTGGGCGAGCTATGACGGTGGTGCTGAAGTTGGGGCTCAGTTGGATGGGATCATCGCAGAATTTGATTCGCGCCATCCCGGCAAATCCGTGCCAGCGCTACTTGCCGTGAAGCGAGCCATGGCCTCTCTACCTGCGGACGACGTGGTGGTGGCCGAGAAGCAGGCGCAGTTGGACCAAATTTTGGCGGCGAGTCTCGGCCTTTATATTGAAGCCACTGTCGCTACTGCGCGGGTGGCCCCAGGAGAGGCACTCCAGCTCACCCATCGGGTCGTGCAACGGGAGTCCTCGGACCTCGAAGTGACCTGGCGAGGCATCCGCTATTTGGCGGAAGATGAAACGCTCGAGGTAGGCCGACCGCTGCGTGTGAACGAAAATGAATCGGTGGAGGCGTCACGTAACCTACCCATGGATACAGCCCTGACCCACCCCTATTGGTTGGAGCTACCGAGCACCCCGGGCATGGCGCAAGTGGCCGACGCTCCGCTGATCGGCACGCCCGAAAACCAAGCGGCCTATGCAATGGTCTACGACTTCGTCATCGACGGCCAAGTGCTCGCCTTGCCCGTGGCTCCGATGCAGGTCATCCGGGACCGCGTGCGCGGAGAGTTGCGCGATACGTTGCAGGTCATCCCGCCGGTTGCCGTGACGTTCGTCCGCCAGTTGGAGCGTTTTGCTCCCGGAGAAACCCGGTCGGTGACCGTGCAGGCCACGGCGGCCCGCTCTGATTTGAATGGAGCATTAAGTCTCATCGCTCCCGAGGGTTGGACCACGACTCCGGCGACGCAGGCGTTTGCGTTACCCTCCGTGGGGGACAAAGCCGAAGCCACCTTTGCCGTGACCGCGCCGGAGCGTTCGGAATCCGTCAAATTGCAGGTGAGCGCGACGGTGGGAGGGCGACAGTTTAACCGCACGCCGCAGGTCGTCGCCTACGATCATATTCCGGTGCAGATGATGCAGCCGACCGCGTCACTGACGGCGATGAGTTTTGACCTCGAGATTCGCGGAAAGAACGTTGGGTTTTTGGCGGGGGCAGGGGACACCACCGTGGAAGCTCTCACGCTGATGGGTTACAACGTGAAGCTGTTGACCGACGCCGATCTCACCGCCGAAGGGTTGGCGGGGCTCGACGCGGTGGTGCTAGGAATTCGGGCCTTTAATACGCGCCCCACTTTGATGGGGTATCGCGAGGTGCTATGGGACTTTGTCCATTCCGGCGGCAACGTGTTGGTTCAATACAACACCACGAGCGGATTGCCGCAGGGTGACCTTGGGCCTTATCCGTTTCGGCTCAGTCGCGATCGCGTGACGGACGAAACCGCCGCGGTAACGGTGCTCGATCGGGAGCATCCGGCCATGTTGCGACCCAACCGAATTTCCCAGGCGGACTTCGACGGTTGGGTGCAGGAACGTGGATTGTATTTCCCGAGTGAATGGGATGCCGCTTACACACCTCTGCTGAGCATGGCCGATCCGGGTGAGGCGCAGACTAAAGGTAGCCTGCTAGTGGCCCAACACGGCGACGGTTACTTCGTTTATACCGGACTCTCCTTCTTCCGTGAACTCCCCGCCGGTGTCACGGGCGCCTACCGCTTGCTGGCGAATCTGATTTCGCTTTGAGCCAGGAAGGGCTCAGGAAAATAGGACCCAATTCGAAAACGTGACTCGACGTTCCCGTGAGGTTGGGTTCCCCGTGTAGGCAATGATTCGACATGGTGGACAAGGATTGCGGGCACAGGCCGCGAAAGCAGAGGGCGGGGCAGACGCCCAACCCGTGGAGAACCCGTTCAAGCGGGTGGCGGCATACCTGTTTCGTTACAAGGGGCTGTTTGCCCTCACGCTGGCTCTCGCCGTAGGGAGCACACTCTTCCTCGTTTCGATTCCGCAGGTCATCAAGTGGATCGTCGACGATGTCATCGGTCAGGGGCGCAAAGACCTACTCTTGTGGGGTGTCGCCGCGCTGACCGGGTGTTATCTCTTGCGCGACGTATTCAATTCGTTGCGCATTCGTGTGAACAACAACCTCGAGCAAAAGGTGCTCATCGACCTACGCGGTGATTTGCATTCGCGGCTCTTGGATTTGCCGGTAGGTTACTACGACAAACGCCAGACCGGTGAGATCGCCTCGCGCGTCATTGAGGATGTGCAAAACGTCGAACGCGCCCTTCTCGACGGCACCGAGCAAGGGACCGTCAGTCTGATGACGTTGATCGGGATCAGCACGATCCTGTTTGTGCAGCAGCCGTTGTTGGCCGCTATAGTGTTGGCCCCGCTGCCGCTCGTGATTTTCTTGGGCCGACTTCACTTCAAGGCGAGTCGCCGCTTGTGGCGGGATGCGCTGAATGGTCTGTTGATGGAGAACATTTCGGGCCACCGTTTGATCAGTTCTTTCGCCCTAGGTGATCGGGAACGCGGTCGATTTGGTGATGCCGCCCGCAAGGTGCAGGATACCACCCTGCGCGCCATGTATCGATGGTCGCTCCATGGTCCGGGCACGAACTTTTTGAGTAGCTTGGGCGCGGTGGCCGTGGTCGGTGTGGGAGGCGCGCTGCTGATGGAGAGCCAGGCGACCGGTGGCGCATTTTCATTTGGTGATTTTGTGAGTTTCTTTGCCTACGCGGCATTGGTCTACGAACCGGTCAGCCGACTCAACCAACTCAACCAAATGCTCGCGGCGGCCAAGGCCTCCAGTGATCGGGTGTTTGAAATTCTCGATCATCCGCTGGAGATCGAACCTCCCGAAAACCCGCAACCATTTCCCGCCGGCGTGCCAGGCATTCGATTCGAAAAGGTCAGCTACGGCTACCCGGATCGTCCGGCGATCATGGAGGGTTTTGATCTCGAACTTCCGGCGGGAAAAGTGACCGCGCTCGTGGGCCATACCGGTGCCGGTAAGACGACGTTGGCGAACCTCATGCTGCGTTACTACGACGTCACCTCGGGCGGGGTAAGCATCGGTGGGGTGGATGTGCGTGACCTCGGTCTGACCGAACTGCGGCAACAAGTCGGGCTCGTGGCCCAGGAGCCGTTTCTTTTCAATGGCACCGTCGCCGACAATCTTCGTCTGGCTCGCCCCGAAGCATCCGATACCGATATTGAATCCTCGCTCAAAGCGGCGGCCGCATGGGAGTTTGTGAACAACCTTCCCGAAGGCATCGAGACCCAGATCGGCGAACGCGGCGTGCGCCTTTCGCAGGGCGAAAAACAACGCCTCACCATTGCCCGGGTGATCCTGCGGAATCCGCCACTCGTCATTCTCGATGAAGCGACCGCGAGCGTGGATACGATTACCGAGGCAGCCATCCAACAGGCGCTCGGATCACTTGTGCAGCAGCGCACCACGCTGGTGATCGCGCATCGACTTTCCACCGTGCGCCGAGCCGATCAAATCGTGGTGCTGGCCCACGGGCGTATCCTCGAAAAAGGCACCCACGACGAGCTGCTCAAGCTCGAAGGCGCCTACTCGAAACTCTGGCGCGCCCAAGCCCAAGCCGACCAACAGGCGTTTGAAGCACTGGGCGAGCTGTAAACCGTAAAAATGGGGTGTTTAACTCAGTCTGTATGAACGGATTGAATAGGCCCGAATGTCCACAAAATATTTGCATTAAGGGGATTATGTAGTTTTACGATTGCTTTACATAGGTGTGATTCTGAGTTTTCGGGGCCGGCGCAAATAGGGGCTATCCCTCAATTGTGTAGATTCTCCTGCCTCCAGCGCGTGAATCGGCGTTCACACAACTCCCTGTTCAACTTATGAAAAACCTAATCTTGGCGCTCTTGTTGAGCGCTGTGACACCTTTGTTGTCTACGGCTTCTGATTCCGTCGAGCTCCTGCCCGGCAAGATCACTGGAAGCATTTCCCTCTCCTCAGAGGTCCTCAAAAACGGTAACGTCAACGCCTACGCGACTGACGGTTCCGGCTCAGCCAACGCCTCCTTCACGGGTTCGACCTATTCGATTCTCGTGCCTGCAGGAAAGACCTGGAAGCTCAATTTCACGCTCTATCCTGAAGTGCCGAGCGGTTCTTACGGTTACGTTTCCGTGAATCTGCCCACCCAAATTTCGGTCGGCGCCGAAGAGGAGATTTCGAACAACATCTCCCTTAGCTCCGCCCGCGTTCTCGCCGACGTGCAAGTTGCCAATGGCACTTTGGATGTGGTTTCGAATCTCCGTGCGCACGGAAACTCTGGAGGCTCCAGTCCAACTTACTTCAGCTACTATTCGCAGAACCTCGATTATGCGGTGGTTCTCCCGATGGCTAATATATCGATTAACGGCAGTGCCACCGTTACCAGCACGGACGGAGATTCCTCCGCCCAGACCTTGGCCAGCCAGTCGATCACCGTCCCTGCCTCCGGCGCTACCGCCACGTGGGAATTGGACGCATCCTTCGCGGCCGGCGCGATTGTGGGCGACATCACTTTCTCGGGTGCCGCGACTCCAACCAGCGGCAATATACAGCTCTATAATTCCTCCGGAACATCGCTTGGGAATAAGAGCTATCAGGGCAACGGTTCTTACGAATACACCAACCTCCTGCCGGGTAACTACCGCCTCTACAACTACGCCTACTTCACCGGCTCCCAGCTCTACTTCTACCGGAACAACACCGTCGCGGAAGCAGGGGTCATCACCCAAGTGGACTACACCGAGAATCTCGGGATGGCGCTGTTTGACTTGAACCCGACTGGCTTCCTCAGCCTCGACGATATCAACGGCGGTTACGTGCAAGGTCGTTGGACCGCCCCGAGCCCGAACCCGGCTGGCGAGTCGCGCAACATTTACGGTCAATTTGACCAGACCACCAAGCAGTTGTCGGGCGCCGTCACTTCCGGTGAATGGAAATTCGACCGCATCAACATCAACGGTTACGACTATTCCACTCCCGGTGAATACCTCAGCTATGCATTAGGCATCTACGACTATCGGGCACCTACCCACACCTTTGTCGGTGGCGACACGCAAACCGTCGGAAGTTACGATTTCGATACCACGCAAACAGAGCTGACCTTTGACGTGATCGAACCCGCGGGTGCTACCGAGGAAATCCTTATTTCCAGGGCGAACATCAACGGTCACGTTACGACTTACGAGAATGGCTCGGCTAGCCAACAGCTCAGTATCAGCGCCTCCGTTTGGGGCACGACCAAGGCGCGCCAACGCGTGCGCATCGTCGGCGTCCCTGGCACCTACAACCTGCAGACCTACGGTTATGTCGAAGGCTCCCGCGTGAGCTTTGGTAACTTCTCGCTCGAGTTGAAAGAGCCTCTGCCTACTCCAGTCGGCACCGATGTTACGGTTGAGGCTGGAACGGGTGTCGAACTCGTCTTCGATAACGTGGTCGAGGCCGGTGTTTCCACTGCGTCCCAACTCCCCGTGGGTCCGGCTCTGCCGGCCGGCTTCAGCCCCATTGTGAACAACGATGTGAACGCTTATTACAGCATCAGCACGACTGCCACGTTCGACGGTTATGTCGACGTCACGATCGACTACTCTGAAGACGCGGTTGCGGCCGAAGACGAAGCCGACCTCAAGTTGTTCTACTTCGACGAGGCCAGCGAAACCTGGATCGACGTCACCATCGAAGTGGACGAAGTGAACAATACCATCACCGGCACCGCGCCGGAGCTCGCGTTGTTCGCCATCGGCATCTCCAGCCCTCCTACGGTGGGCGACATTCAAATGCCCGCCGAAATCGTCGCGGGCGAAGAATTCACCGTCACGGCTCAAATCACCGACGCCAACTCCGGCGACCAACACACCGCGATCTTTGATTGGGGTGATGGCACGACCTCCGAGGGCGTGATCGATCCGGCTACCGGTATTGTCACCGGCACCCACACTTACGAGCAGGGTGGCGATTTCGATGTGAGTCTCACGGTCGTTGATGCCGCCGGCAACGAAGTGACCGAGTCATTTGAAACCACGGCCACTGGAGGTTCCGATTCAACTCCTCCGGTTATATCCATCGAAACGCAGGCAGCGGCCGAAGCTACCAGCCCGGACGGAGCCGTGGTCGACTTCTCGATTTCCGCTTCTGACGAAACCGACGGTTCCGTCACCGTTGAGACATCGATTGCATCCGGTTCCGTCTTCCCGGTTGGCACCACTGTCGTGACTGCAACTGCTACCGATGCGGCGGGGAATGAAGCTTCCGTTGAGTTCGACGTGGTCGTCCAAGACACCACCGCTCCAGAACTCAGCGTTCCAGCTGACCTCGTCCTGGAGGCCACCAGCGCTGATGGTGCGGTTGCTTCGTTTGATGCCTCTGCCAGCGATCTCGTCGATGGCGTCGTGACCGTCGAGTCCAGCATCGCTTCCGGCAGCACGCTGCCACTCGGCGAAACGACGATCAGCCTCACTACTACGGATGCCGCCGGTAACGTTTCGGAAGGCAGCTTCACTGTCACCGTCGAGGATACCACCGCTCCGGAAGTTAGCAGTGTGGCACCTTCGATCGGCACGCTCTGGCCAGCCAATCACAAGATGGTCGCCGTATCGGTCACGGTTGATGCCAACGACGCCGGTGGCGAAGTCACCAGCAAGATCGTTTCCATCACCAGCAACGAGCCCGATAATGGCGCCGCCGATGGCAACACCGTCAACGATACCGTGATTACCGGTGATCTGACCGCCAACCTTCGCGCCGAACGCTCGGGCAAGGGCACCGGCCGGATTTATACGGTCACGATCGAAACCACGGATGCGGCAGGCAACGTGACCAGCAGCACGACAACCGTGGGCGTGCCACACGACCAAGGCAAAAAGTCGGAGAAATCCGCGAAGTCTGAAAAGTCGGCCAAATCCGAGAAGTCGGCCAAGAAATCCGATAAATCAGCCAAGTCGGAGAAATCGGACAAGAGTGCGAAAAAGGGCAAAGGTAAGTAAGCCGGCCCCCGCAGTTTCTTAACTGCTCTCAATTATTCCGAGCCCGCCCTAACCGGCGGGCTCTTTTTGTTAAAGCTTCAACCGATCAACAGGCCTTGGCGGTGTAAGGCTAACCGCGATCGGTTGAGCGTAGTGCCGTGCTTCAGCCGGCATTTCTGACGCCGGCTGAACCACGGCGTTACTTTAGCTAACTCCGCTAGTTACAGCGGAAGGTGATATTGACTACCGCCCGAAGTGCTGATCGGCGAATTTGAGGTATTGCTCCCAGTCGTAAGCGGTCACGTCGTGTTTTCCGGTGCGTAGATGGTATCCGATATAATCACCGATGGGGGTGTCGGGGGCGGGTTGGTCTTCGACGGTCAGGCCGGTTTTCCCAAAAAGCGCGTAGACGGCTTCGGCGTGTTTACCGGCGAGGAATTCACCGCGGGGGTCCGCCCATACATCTTCGGTGGCGCTGGCGATGTAGACGGGTCGTGGGGCCATCAGAGCAATGAGCATGTGTTGGTCCACGGGTAGAGCGTCCTCGTTTTCGTTATACGCTTGGTGGGCATCATTGAACCAATGCGGGAAGCTGGTATTGATGCGCTGCACCGTCTCACCGAAGCGACGGCGGGCGAGGGCGGCTCCGCCGCAACCGGAGTTGTTGGAGATGATGATGGCGATGCGTTCATCGCTCGCGCCGGCCCAGAGCGAAGATTTTCCTAAACGTGAATGACCCAGGACCGCGACGTGCTCGTGATCGATGGTCGCATCGGTTTCGAAATAGTCCATCGCGCGACTTAGGCCCCAGACCCATGCGCCGATCGTGCCCCATTCGTGGGCATCAGGTTGGGTTTGCCCGTCACGATAAAACAGGGGGTGAATACCGTTCTGAAATCCGTCGTCAAAGTCCGGATCGAGGTCACCGCAATACATCGTCGCGACGCCGTAGCCACGGGCGATCGCCGCTTCGATAGCCCAGCGCTTGGCGGAGGTTCCGCGGGCCACTTCGCTCGAGCGATGATCGATGACGCCATCCCGATTGGTGGCGCGCATCCAGTTTTGATTTACGGGCACGGCGGGATCGGGGGTCGTCGTGTGATTGCCGTTAAAGTTGAGCCCGACGAAAAGCGGCGCTGGACCCTTGGCATCGTTGGGGAGATAGATCAAAAGGTCCGCGGCGACGTGGTGATCATTTGCCCGGAAGTGCATGCGCACTTGTTTGCGCGTAGCCCGTCCGTCGTAGGCCTGATCGTCACCTTCGAGTAGTTCGAACTGCACGTCGATGTCGGCCGATGGCGTGCGACCAAAGACATGATCCTCGAAGAGGCCGAGCACCTCGGCGCGCCGATGACTTTGCCACGCCTTCGCGTTGGTGATGGGCTTGCCGGCAAGACTCACCAGAGGGTCGGGTAGGGCGTAGGCAGGCACCAGGGCTTCGTCGTAGTTGAAGCCATCCGGTTGGGCATCGGCATCGGGGATGAAGGTCATGGCGGCGAGGGAGGCGGCTAACAGCGGAGCCACGGGGGGAACGTTGGGGTAGGACATGGGGTGAAAAAGAATACGTCTGCGTTTGGGTTACGTGGCCTGGCGGTTTTTTCGAGCGACCCAAAAACCGCCGAAGAAAAACACGATGCCGACCGCAATGAAACCCCACGGTCGCAATTCCAGACCGCCGGGGAGCAGAACACTTTGAGCGGCGTTGTCGGGCTGATAAAAAACGGTCACGCCGGAACCAACGGGCATGCGGTCGACGAAGGATTGCACCTGATGTTGTTGGCGCGTTGGGCCGTGACCGAAACTGATGCGGTCGCCCGTGTAAGCCCGACCAAGGACTTGGTAGTCGTAGGTGAGTTGGGCTTCGTAAACCTTGTAACGATTGGATCCGCTGCCCGACTTCTCGGTTTTGTAGGACTCCTCCACGTCCGCGCTACGAATGATGCCCGGGGTCTGGGGCCAGTTGCGACTTTCGTAACCCAGCCAAACTTTGTTAGCTCCGTAGGCGGTTACGAGGATTCCTGCCAAGATGAGGATCGGCGGCAGGTAGCGAGCGGCTACGGGGAGTTGGGTTGAGACGGTATGCGTCGACATGATCGGGGGAGTTGCGATCAGTAGAACCGGAATTTTGGGAAGGAGGCAATGCGGCTATGGCAGCGCGTAGATTTCTACGAGGGCGATACCGTTGTCGTCGGGTGCGCCGCTGATGTGGAGGGTGTAAGCGCCCGGTGCTAAACGCGTCACCAACACGGCGTCTCGAGTATCGGTGAGCGCGAAGGCCCCGACGCCGGCGGCAGCGGATTGTGCGATCGGATCGCTGTTCCAATCGTCGTTGGAGGCGATCTCTGTGGTCGAACTAAAGAGGGTGATGCGAGGGTCGGAAACGGGATCAGAAATACCGAACCCGGTAAGGCTTGGCCCCACACCGCGCAGGAGCACGCGCAAGGGATTTTCGCCGGTCACGACAAACCCCGCAATGAGCGTGTCGTCGCCACCTCGCACACGAGCGCGCACGGAGAGATTAATCATGCGCAGGGTGTCGGCGGAGCCAGGTCCGTTGTGATCATAGACTTCGGCCAAAGCGACTCCGGTAGCGTCACTGGCGTCGGCTACGTGTAGGGTGTAACTCCCGGCTGGGATCGTCTCGAGTGCGGCGGCATCACGGGAGTCGGGCGTGAGTGCGAACGCGCCGAGTTGCGCCGCGGCGGTCGCGAGGGTCGTGGAGTTGGCCGCTTCGCTCCAGTTGTCGTTGGTAGCCAGTGATTCGTTGCCGCGAAAGAGGTTCAGGGTGGGGTCGGCTAGAACCCCGGTGACGCCAAAGGGCTGCAGGCCAGGCCCGATGGCGCGGCTGAGAATTGAATGGGGTTCTGTCCCAGCGATCACGAACCCGAGGATGAGGCGTTCGTCGCCGCTGCCGGCGAAGGTGCGGGCGGAGAGATTGGTGAGGCGTGTAGGGCGTGACGTGATGCGCGTGCGCAGGGTGAGCGCGGGGCCGGGAGCGAGCACCTCGAGGGCGTGCTCTTCGGTGTCGGAACGAATCGTGAACGTGTTGCCGTCGGAGAGCAGAGCGGAGGGCGGCACGGCGATGACATCGTAATCGTAGTGGTGGTTCTTGCCGTCATTGGGGTGAGTGAAGTCATTGAGCTGCCACGGCTCGTGAAACCCGTCCCAGCCGTTCCAGGTGCGGTAGTGTAAGCCGACCTCGGCGATTTGGTTGAGCGCGATGGAAGTCGGCAACGTCAGGGTGAGGGAACGTTCATCGAGTGCCCCGGTGCGCATGCCGAAGGCAGGAGGGAGCTCGTCGGCGCCGATCAGCCGGACCGAGAAATCGGTGCGTTCGAGGGTGAGGTCTTCGACAATTGGGGTGACAAACCACAGGCCGTTTTGGTCCTGGATGCGCGCGACAAGTTTAAGGTCGGCGGCGGGTTGATCGGGAACTTGAGTGGCGTCCCAATAAATTGAATACGGTGGCGCAGTTACGCTGCCGACGTGGTCACGCAGCATCGGAGACGCTCCGCGACTGGGAACGAAACGGGATTCATGCCAATCGAGTCCGACGCCATCGCCGTTCTCATCGTAACCGTCATACCATGCGATGACGTCGATCTGTTTGATGCCTGAGGCGGCTTGAGCGTCGACGGTGACGGTTGGGGTTTCGGTAAGCGTCGCACCGGAGACGGGGCTGGTGATTTGGCCGGTTGGGGCGGTGACCTTCGCGGGATCGTAGTAGATCCTCAGGGTGAGGGCATAGAGCCCCCACTGACCCCAGCCGGTGGTGAAACTGTGCGTGCAGGTGCCTTCGAAGGTGTTGGGGCCGGATTGCAAGTGGGCGAGAGGAACCTCGATGGTGGGGTTGTGTTGGGTGTAATAGAGTGACTCGAAGACCTCGGTGCCAGGGAGTAGCGGGCGGGGCACGTCGAGCCAGTCGTGGCCGTTAAAACGGAGCTGGCGGTCGCGGGTGCGCAGGTGGCCGCCCCAAACATCCAACACAGCCTCGGCGCGCACCGCGTGGGTGAGGTCGAGCGATGGTGTGGCGAGAATCGGATTGGGCAAAAAGGCGAGGGCGCCGGGATCGGTCGCGGCGGGGTTAGTGACGCGCCAGTCGTTGCCGCCGTTGGAGGTCGTGTATTCTCGATAGACTTCGCCGGGCTGGGGAAGGGCGTAAACTGAACCCGAGATCAACGCGATCAGCAGCCCCAGTTTGCTCTGACGGCGGAGGCAGCGAGATAACGAAACAGCAAAGGGCATGGGTTGCACACTAGATCGGCTCGGTGGAGTCGGCGCGAGTGCGCAAATGGTGAGGATGTCGCGGAACCGCTCGTTGGTTCGCGAGAAGCGTAGATTACCGACCAACTGAAACTGTCGGGCGTAAAGCCCGACCCACGTTACCTCTCAGGTGGGTCGGGCTTTATGCCCGACAGTTTCACCCTGAAGGACTTTGTGAACGTAGCCGCGTTTGAGCCTAGCGAAAACGTGGAGCATTGAACGGGAAAACCGCTGAGAGTCAGTGTTCACCCGCTATCGGCTCAATTGCGGTTGCTTCGTCCGACCTTGCCGCATCGCCCATCCAGCCCTACTGCTTTGCTCCTCGGACCTCGAGCTTACCCCTTTCTGTATATTTCTATGAAATTGTTTCTGTGTTGTTTTTTTGTGCTGACTCTCGGCCTCGGGCAGGCCGAGGCCGCGGATCGCCCGAATGTTCTGTTCATCGCCGTCGATGATCTCGCGCCGAGTCTGCGTTGCTACGGTGATCTGGTCGCGAAGACACCGCACATCGACCGGTTGGCAGCCACGGGCGTGCGGTTCGATCGCGCCTACAACCAACTGCCATTGTGCAACCCGACGCGCGCGTCGGTCATGACCGGACTGCGGCCCGACGAGATCAAAGTCTACGATCTGGATGCGCATTTTCGGGATACGGTTCCGGATGTCATCACGTTGTCGCAGCAGTTTAAGAACGCGGGTTGGTTTTCTGCGCGGGTGGGGAAGATTTACCACTACAACGTTCCGGCAAGTATCGGAACCGATGGTTTCGATGATGCGCCCTCGTGGCAAATGACCGTGAACCCCGCGGGCCGCGACAAGAACGAGGAACACCTCATCTACAACGCGGAGCCGCATCGTAAAATTAGCGGTGCGCTGAGTTGGCTGGCCGCAGATGGCACGGACGAGGAACAGACCGATGGCATGATTGCCACCGAAGCGATCCGCCTCCTGACGGAGAAGCAGGATGGGCCATTTTTCCTCGGGGTGGGATTCTTTCGCCCGCATACGCCGTTCGTGGCCCCAAAGAAGTATTTTGACCTCTACCCGCTCGAAGATATCCGACTGCCCTACGCGCCCTCTGATGATCGCGACGACATTCCGACGGCTGCCTTTGCCCACAATAACCCGATCCCGAATTACAGCCTCGATGAGCTGACGCTGCGGAAATCGCTCCAGGCCTATTATGCGTGTGTTTCCTTCATCGATGCGCAGGTGGGTCGCCTCCTCGCTTCGCTCGATGAGCTCGGTTTGACCGACGATACGATCGTCGTCTTTTGGAGCGACCACGGCTACCACCTCGGCGAGCACAACGGCATCTGGCAGAAGCGCACGCTCTTCGAGCAGAGCTCGCGTTCGCCGCTCATCATCCGGGCACCCGGAGTGGCGGGCAACGGCACCGCGTCACCGCGGGTGGTGGAGTTTGTAGACATCTATCCCACCGTGATGGACCTCGTCGGATTTGAGCCGACGCATGAGCTGTCGGGGCAAAGTTTGGTGCCCCTGCTCGCCGATCCGATAGCGGATTGGGACAGCTATGCGATCACGCAAATCCTACGTCCCGCTGATGACCGACTTTCGACGCCGGTAATGGGTCGCAGCATTCGGACCGAGCGGTGGCGCTACACCGATTGGGAAGAGGGGGCGCGCGGCGAAGAACTCTACGACCACTACGCCGACCCGATGGAGTTCAACAATCTTGCCATCGACCCGGATACCGAGGCCCAAGATGTCATCGCGCGACTACGTCCCTTACTCGCCGCCAAGGCCAGCGGGACCATTCCGACGAGTCCGTTCAACCAGCCGCGCCTCTGAATCCGGTGGTGAATCGCCGGAGCCACGCTGCTTGAGTCGCTGCCGCCAAATCCAAAGCTTTTCCACCTTCGTGCGGGCCCAGGGGGTTTTGCGCAAAAATGTGAGACTCGATTTTATGCTCGGGTCATAGGTGAAGCAGCGGATGTTGATGCGCTCGCCCAAGTCCTCCCAACCCAACTCCTCGACCAAATCGGTCACGATCGTTTTGAGCGTGATGCCGTGAAGCGGGTCCTTGGATTTGGGTTTTTCGTCCATGCGATTCTAGAGAACCGGTTCCGGTGTCGGGCGTAAAGCCCGACCCACCTTATTTGGTTAAAGTGTGTTTGAAAGTGGGTCGGGCT
>Ga0209659_1001281_pt1 | contig 14759 bp, 11 predicted proteins | sample SaaInlLV_10m_DNA_FD_184658 | JGI IMG/M metagenome (GOLD analysis project Ga0209659, IMG submission 184658) | Marine microbial communities from expanding oxygen minimum zones in the Saanich Inlet - SI072_LV_10m_DNA (SPAdes) (version 2) | ecosystem: Environmental > Aquatic > Marine > Intertidal... | reverse complement strand
ATACGGAATTACTGTTAGGTTCTGTTCCGGAAATGGACTCGAAATGGCTTGACCGGCTTCTGGACAGTCGCGGCAAAGACAACCTTGGTGATGCCGCCATTGCCAAGATGAATAAAAAGTCATAGCTTGATCCTATCACTGCGCCCGATTGCTGAGAGCTAACATGCGGATTGCGATTGCCGGTTTCCAACATGAAACGAATACATTTGCTCCAACTCCAACAGAATATAATGATTTTGTTATGGCAGATTCGTGGCCGGGATTGATAACAGATCAGGCCGTCATCACGGCAACCCAAGGCATGAACCTGCCCATTACAGGCGCCATAGAAACCGCACATGCACATAATACCCCCCAGCATCAGATCACTCTGATACCGCTATTATGGTGCGCGGCTGAACCGGGTGGTTATGTGTCCGATGATGCTTTTGATCGGATATCTGCCAAAATATGCGATGGGATAGCCGCCACCAGTGGTTGTGATGGTGTCTATCTGGATTTACATGGTGCGATGGTGACATCCAGCCATTTTGATGGCGAAGGCGAATTACTGCGCCGGATCAGAGCCTCAATCGGGCCGGATATCCCGATAGCTATCAGCCTTGATCTTCATGCGAATATCACACAGCAAATGGTTGATCTGGCTGATCTGATCACCGTCTATCGCACCTATCCGCATCTGGATATGGCCGCAACAGGGGCGCGTGCCATGGCCGGATTGTTGCGCTTACTATCTGGCGAAAACATCTATGCGGCTTTTCGGCAAATCCCGTTTCTGATTGCCCTGCCCGCGCAATATACCGGCCATGATCCTTGCCGGTCTATTTATAACCACATTGGGCATATATCCGATAACGCGCATGAATTTGCCGAATTTGCTATGGGGTTTAGCGCCGCTGATATTCCCGATTGCGGTGCATCGGTGCTGGCTTATGCGTCAACGCCGGAACAGGCGGCGGCGATGGCCAGTGACATATCGGAAATGGTGATTGCCCGCGAAGCTGATTTTGATCCCATGCTAATCGACCCATATCCAGCGGTCATACAAGCCATGGCATCACCGCATCAAAAACCGGTTATTCTAGCAGATGTTCAAGACAATCCGGGCGCTGGCGGCAGTGGTGATACCACCGGTTTGCTGAAAGCACTATGCGCGGCGGATGCTGAAAATGTTGTATTCGGAGTCATATGCGATCCGGATTTTGCCCGCGCCGCACATGATACAGGAACAGGCAATAACATGACACATGCGCTTGGCGGCCGGTCAGGTGTAGCCGATGATACCCCATTCGAAGCGTCATTCACCGTTGAAGCCTTGCATGATGGCATATTCACCTATACGGGGGCGATGTATGGCGGCGGCCATGCCGAAACAGGCCGCAGCTGTCTGGTGTCCGTCACCGGCGCCAGAGATATCCGGCTTGTGGTCAGCTCATACCGAACCCAATGCCTAGATCAGTGCTTTTTTACAAGCTTTGGTATTGATCTGTCCGCCGCCCGCATCATTGCCTTAAAAAGCACTATTCATTATCGCGCGGATTTTGAACATCTGGCCAGCCAGATTATCCATGTCGCGGCACCGGGATTGTTTGAATGCCGGTTGAACCGTCTGCCCTATCGCCACTTGCGCGGCGGTGTCAGAATAGGGTGATAAGATTAAATAATAATCAGGGATTAGCCGGACAGGATTAACGTGACGCGGTAAGCTCGCCCCACATATCTTCTATCCAGCCTTTGATGATTAATGCTTCTTCCCACCGGTTAGACATCTCAACCCCGTTATGATCTGTCATCGCATATTCTGGCGGCCCCAATTCACAAAGAAACAGACATTCGCCATCATCATTACGATCAAGCCAGCTGGTTAGCCCTTCGCGCCACCAGACTTTAAACAGATCAACCCATTTCTGATGCTGGGGGAAATCAAGCTGAAGCTGAATTTGCTGGCGGCTAGCCACCCGCCCCTGAAAACTGTCTGACCGTTCCAGAATGCGGCTGATCATGTTCATTTCATCCCGGCTCATTGGTAATTTGAATTCCCGATCAACAACAAAATGCGATAAATCCGCACAAAGCCGCATTTCCGGAATAGCATCAATCAGACATAGAGTCGAAAACAGATCATTGGTGATGCAATTCCGGTGAGTTTCAAACTGGATAGGCATACCAATACGGTCAGCCATGTCCATCCATGTTCTGATCACCGGTATCATGCCATCAACAGAAAGCGGCATGACCTGTCCGATAACATCAACAAACGGTGCGCCAAAATCCTTAGCCATGATGAGCGTGTCTTCGAGGGAAGCAATGGTTTTCGGGAAAGCAACGATTAACGGCGTTAATCCGTATTTGGCCATAATCGGGGCGACTTCTCTGGCTTGCGCAACATCACCTGCCCCCAGATCAATAGCCATGCCATCGTAACCGGCCTCAGCGACTTTGGCACAAACCGCATCATAGCTGAGGATATCCCCTGTCTGATCATGTGGCTGCATCGCCCAGAGTGAGGTATAGGTTTTTAGTGATACCGCCATAATGACCCTTTATGTTGCTAATGATCCGGTGGCCTGGAATTCGGGCTGATTATGCTTCAAGCGTGAAATGGCCACCATTTTTTTTCGGTACAACCCAGACTTCGTTAGATGGATACTGGCTTTCATCCTTTGACCATAGCTTTTTGAGAACAGCAATCTGAAACTCAATCCAGCCCATCCGGTGAACCGGCCCGACATTTGTTTCAATTTTGTTGTTCAATGCTTTCAGTTTCCAGAATGGAACAGATGGAAAGCTATGATGCGCGGTATGATACGGCATCTGCCAGCATAACCAGCGCATGATGAAATTGGTTCGCGTTGACCGCGTATTGTTCATAATATCATGTTCATGGGAAAGCCCCAGATGTTCAATCGTATTCTGCAATTGATGCACAGGTTTGCACAGAAGCATTGGCAGAACCCAGAACGTCAAGGCTTCCCATCTGGCGAACCAGAATGATGCACCGGCAATAATGATATAACCCAGAATATGAATGCGGGATTCCATAATCACTTTAGCTTTTTCGTTATCATGAATATATGGCTCAATAATGATGCCTGATGCCCGCCGGATAATACCCAGAAACCGGTTGCGCCAATAAGACAGGCCAATCATCCATAACAGATATGAGCTGAGGGTATAGGGCTTTCGCACCAGCTCACCGTCACCGCTCCAGTCTTGTGTATAGCGATGATGCGAGTAATGCATGATCAGATCAAAATCTCTGGGGAAAAACATGAAAAAACCAATAAAACGGCCAAACCATTCGTTCAGCCATTTGGTACGGAATACCGTCCAATGTGACAATTCATGTTGCCCGGCATAAAGAAAGTTAAGCGACACACCAAGCATAAAGCCAGTTAGCAAAACCCACCATGTCCCCATCACCATGTAATGCCCGACACATATAGCCGCTACCAACCCCAGATGACTAAGCATTTGCAGGCCGCCCATCAGATCAGACCGTTCGTTCAGCCACCGCAATTCTTGTGGCGTAACAACCTTACGTCTTGAAAATACCTCTTCCATCATCAATCCTCATGCCGCTATAATTATGACCACATTAATGTTCAAATAAATATCAAAAATATATTTTAAATTGATAAAACCGATTTCGTATGTATACCAACACAAATACTGGATAATTTATTTAAGAAAGGCAAGGCCATAATGTCAAAATCGATGTATTGCATTATTTATCGGGAAAAAGGCGACGCTTCTAAAGTGCTAGAATGGGTTGAGCGCCCCATCCCAGAAATAGCCAGTGGCGAGGTTCGTGTCAGGTTGATGACATCGGCGGTTAACCCGTCTGATGTCAAGATGCGTGGCGGGACAGGCAACAATACGGCGGCCATGCCATTCCCCGAAATTATCCCCCATAGCGACGGTGCCGGTATCATTGACGCGGTGGCCAATGATGTCACCACCCATGCGGTTGGTGATCGGGTTTACGTCTATAACGCTGGCTGGAAACGCGCTTTTGGATCAGCCGCCGAATATATCAGCCTGCCAGCCGGACAAGTTATCCCCCTACCTGCCGAAGCCAGTTTTCTTCATGGTGCCTGTCTTGGCATTCCCGGCATCACCGCCGCCCATGCCGTATGTTCGGGCAAATCCGTGGATGGCGGCACGGTTCTGGTTAGCGGCGGCGGCGGCGTGGTTGGACGTTACGCGGTTCAAATGGCGAAAGCGGCCGGGGCTAAAACCGTGATTGCCACAGCATCAACCGCATTAAGCATGGAAACCGCCCGTCAAGCCGGTGCTGATCATGTGCTGAATTACCATATGGATGATTTAGCCACCGCTATCATGGATGCGACCGGCGGTATTGATCACGCCATTGAATCTGAATTTGGTGTTAATGCCGATATGCTAGCCGCGGTTCTAAACGAAAGCGGTAGCATTACGAGCTATGGATCAGCATTGGCCATGCGGCCAGAATTGCCTTTCTATCCGCTTATGTTCAAGAATATCACCCTCAACATGATGCTTGTCTATCTGCTGGATCAGGCTGACCGGCGGCGGGCGGTGAATGCGATTGACCATTGGCTAAGAAATCACAGTATTTCCGAACACATCGCGCTTCAATATCCATTAGCCGATACCGCAAAAGCACATGAAGCCGTGGAAATGGGCGGCAAATCAGGTGCCGTTGTTCTCACCATGACTAACAACATGACCAACCATCAGTAAGAGGCCATTATGACAACACATATCACCGGAACCCCTAATACGGGAACACAGCATATCTTCATCACCGCAGGCGGATCAGGCATCGGCCTTGCCATGGCAAAAGCGTTTCTTGATACCGGCGCACAAGTGGCGATTACCGATAGCAACCCCGGTATGCTTGCCGCCGCCAAAGCCGCGCATCCGGCGCTGCATATTTTTACGGCAGACGCAACCAGCGAGGATCAGATGCAAGCCGCATTTGATACGGTGATGAATATGTGGGGGCGGCTGGATGTCATGATGGCAAACGCCGGAATAGCAGGCCCTACCGCGTCAATCGAAGACGTTAAGTTAGACGACTGGCAACGCTGTCTGGCGGTAAATCTGGACGGCAGTTTCCTTGCCGCCAAACTAGCTACTCCTGTCATGAAAGCCCAGAAAAGCGGGGTTATCACCCTGACCTCATCAACGGCTGGACAATGGGGTTATCCATACCGATCACCTTATGCCACCGCAAAATGGGGCATTATCGGGTTGATGAAAACACTAGCCATGGAATTGGGTTCTTCTGGTATTCGGGTCAATGCCATCTGCCCCGGATCAGTAGAGGGCGAACGCATGGATGGCGTGATTGTTAGAGAAGCCGCCGCACGCGGCATCACGCCAGAAGAATTGCGCCAAGGTTATGCCGATTGTGCCTCATTGCGGCGTTTTGTTACCGCCGAAGACGTGGCTGACATGGCTGTGTTTCTGGCATCACCGCAAGCCCGATCAATCACCGGTATGACCATGTCGGTTGACGGTCATACCGAAAAAGTCACGCTTTAAAAACGGATCACCCTTTGCCGCGCCATGGGATAAGAATGCTGATCAGCTTACGCATCATCAAATCAAACATCAGCCCAAGCAGACCCATGATCAGAATAGTCACCCAGATCAGCTCATAGTCAGAAACGGTTCTGGCCACGTTTTCAATAAAGCCAACGCCGGTGGTGCCGGCCAGCATTTCGGCCGCCACCAGCGTTCCCCAACACACACCAATGGCAATCCGGACACCAGTCAGGATTTCCGGCAAGGCATTAGGAAGTATCACATGACGAAGAATCTGGCGATTAGATGCCCCTAGAGAATGGGACGCTCTGATTTTGGATAATTGTGTTCCTGATGCCCCCGTACGGGCAGAAATAACCATAATCGCGAATGCCACCATAAATAGCAGGAATATCTTACCGTCATCCTGAATACCAAAAATAGTCAGAATTAGCGGCGCCCAGGCCAGCGGCGGTACCGGACGGTACAATTCAATCATGGGGTCAAAGAAGGATTTGAAAAACCGTGACACACCCATATAGATACCTAATGGCACACCCAGCATGATACCAAAAGACATGGCAACCAGAACACGGAACAGCGAATCCCAGATATGACCATCCAGCATCGGGATGCTACCCATATAAACCTCGCCCTTGGCAAAGGCTAGCATATGGTCTTTGTAAGTCGGAACAAAACGCCCCACATCATCATGTTTGCCATAACTACCGGGCAGAATATCAACTAAACTGTCAGGAACAAAAAATCCCACCACATCAGATATCGGCAACCATTTAAACCATAATAAACGTGTTCCCTTAAACCCGCCGCCTTCTTCGATATTCGGATTGGCCAGCGTGGAAAACGTCGCAATGACATCTGTTGGCTTTGGTAACCAGCGGCTTGATCCCTGTTCAATACAAATCGTGCGGGTTTTGACAACACCGGCACCCGGCATGAATAGCGCATCAATAATGCCCAGCCCACCTTTGGCGGCGTTGATTTCATCAATCATAACCGCTACCGATGTATTCACATCATCAAGCGTATTGGCAGGGAAAATCATACCATCATCAAGCCGCTTGAATACGCGCTCAACCGATTTCATATAGCTTTGGCGAATATCAATAACATCATCACCAGCAGACGTATTTTCCAGATTATCTTTGACCAATTTGATATCCGCACGGGTATTTTTAATCAGCTGATTAGCCGCGTCCGGCATATTCCGCAAGGTCAGGAATTCTTTTGATATTTTGGTTACATCTTGCGCGATGCCGTCAAACATAACGCCGCGGGGGGTCATGGGTAGCATGGGTATTTCTTCTGGCGTGACACCCCATGGAGATTGCGCTAATGCGGCTTCGGTCGGGGTTAAGCCCGCGGAACCTGATTTTATGCGATCCGTAAGCCCGTTAATATCATTCACTATCATTGACAGACTGGAAACGGTTGCCGCTTCAATGCTGTCCGGATTGGAATAAACGGCAATCAGCGATCTGGTCTGGGTGATAATCCCGCGTATCTGTTTTTCTTCTTGTGCAGAAAAAGCATCAACAGGAAAACTAGCCTCAATATCATCCAGTTGTTCATTGTTACGGACAACCAGATCAGTTGATTTAAAATAGCGTGACCCGATAGGCAGCTGGGCAACAATCGGTGATAGCGATTCATGGACTTTGGCAATCTGGCACAGCTCATTCGCGGCTTTCGGGAAATAGGCGCGTGCCATCCCCCATGAATAGTAAAACCATAACAGCAAGATGGTAGCCACGCCACAAACCGCCCAGTACCAGCCGCCAGTCGTGCGTTCAGGATCACCAAATACTTGTTCTTTTTCTCTGATTCGGGCGGTTTTAACGCCATGATAGATCGACCACAGCAAAGTGATGACCAGCCCCAGAATAACAACAGCGGCGATGCCGCTCCGATGATAGGATATCCACTCAAACACCGCCCATGATCTCCTCTTCCATATCCCAAATCATGGTCAGGATTTCTTCTCTAACCTTGGCAAAATCGTCTTTCTGTTTAATGTCGCGGAGCGATTGCTTCAACCCCTCTGCGGCAAAGTCCAGACGATATTCTTTATGAATTCGCCCCGGTCGCGGTGCCATAACAAACAGCCGCTGACCAAGCAGTAATGCTTCTTCGACCGAATGCGTGATAATGATAATGGTTTTACCGGTTTCTTTCCATAATTCCAGAATAAGCGATTGCATTTTTTCCCGCGTCAGAGCATCCAATGCGCCAAGCGGTTCATCCATCAGAATCAGATCAGGATCATTTACCAGACATCTGGCCAGTGCCACACGCTGTTGCATGCCGCCGGATAGCTGATAGGTTGGCGTATCACCAAATCCGGCCAACCCGACTATATCCAGCCATTTATCAACCAGTTTTTTTCTGTCGGCCGCAGGCATATTTTTCATCCGCAGGCCAAAATCGACATTTTTGCTAACTGTCAGCCATTCAAATAATGCGCCTTGCTGAAACACCATTCCGCGTTCAACGCCGGGGCCGGTTATGGTATTGCCGCCCAGTTGTAAATCACCTGATGAAGGGTTCAGAAATCCGGCGACCATGTTCAGGAGTGTTGTTTTACCACAACCTGAGGGTCCTAATACCGAAAGTAACTCGCCTTTTTTGAGGGTAAAGTTGATATTTTTCAACGCTTCGACAACCGCGCCATTACCCGGTGCGGTGAAGGTCATACATAAATCATTGCAAACTAGATCAGACATAAAGTGATCAACCGTTTTATCTTAATTAATTAACTTAAAAAAACAGGGTCTCCGGCAGAGACCCTGTTCAAAAATTGGATTGGCCTATTCCATGAATGAGCCGTCGATAACGGCTTCAAGGCTACCGCTATAATTGCTGATGTTTGACTTCTGGAAGACAACACCAAGGCTTTCAGCGGCTTGACCGGCAATACCGCCATCACCGAAATAGGTTGCTAGCTGTTCTTCGGCAGTCGGGAATACAAAACCGGCCATTTGATTCTTGGTGGTTCCGATATCCATGCCTGCATCCGCCGCGACTTTAGCGATTTGTGCATCAGACCCAGTCCATTCGGCGTTTGCTTCATGGGTGACTTCCAGAAACGCCCGGAGAAGATCAGGGTTTTCAGTTGCGAATTTTTCTGTCACGGAAACAACGTCAAATGATCCGATACCGGCATCTGTTTTTTCTTGTGAGCTCATGATCGGGGTGCCGACTTCGCCAGCAGCCTTAGCGGAAGCGCCACCAAAGATACATGCCATGTCAACAGAACCGTCAGCCAGTGAAACCGCGCCATCTGCTGGTGCCTGATCAACGATAGACATTGTTGAAATATCTACATTAAGAGCGGCCATTTGCTTGCGGAAAGAAAAATCGGCCATTGTGTTTAATGGAACAGCAACGGTCTTGCCTTCAAGCTCAGACGCATTGGCAGAAGTGATGCCCAGATTGTTTCCAACGAAGCAATCATTGGCTTCATAGATCACGGCGATAGATACCATTTTAAGCGGTGCGCCCTGCTGAATAGCGGTCACGAACGGTGCCAGACCTTGTGAATAGGCGATATCAATATCACCAGCCAGCATGGCTTCTGTCATGGCAACGCCTGTGGAAAAATCGGTCCAGTTGACTGGAACGCCCATAGCATCGTCATATGCTTTATCGACTTTAGCGATCTGGTTTGGGGTTGCCCATTCCAGAAAGAAAGCAACATTAACGCCTTCGTGACCACCTGCTTGAGCAACAGAAACGGCACCAAGACTTGATGCGCCAACGATAGCGCCGGCTAGAAACTTATTTACGGTTTTCATACTTAACTCCCTTATGAATGTATATGTTTACAAAACATCAATTTACATCAACAAACAAGCAAAACTTTTCTCATGCAGTTTTATCAACATTATCTGAAAATATTGCACCATTATTAATTAGTTGTTCAATATTGGTGACAGCGACAAAAAATACCTTTCCAATTCGGTATATTTATATCATTGTCTAGTTCATATATATTAATATTACCCTGCTTTTAGGAGAACGCCGATGGACGGTAAATTTTACGATAATGATATATCGCAAATTGTTGAACTGGATCGCGCCCACATATGGCATCATTTGACCCAGCACAAGCCTTTTGAAACTGGTGAGCCGCGCATAATTGTCGAGGGCAAGGGTATGCGTGTATGGGATCAAAAAGGCAAAGAACATATCGATGCTGTTTCTGGCGGCGTATGGACTGTCAATGTTGGTTATGGCCGGGAAAGCATTGCCAATGCTGTTCGTGACCAGTTGATTAAATTGAATTATTTTGCTGGTTCTGCTGGCTCGATTCCGGGTGCTATTTTTTCTGACATGTTGCTGGAAAAAATGCCGGGGCTGTCACGCGTTTATTATTGTAATTCCGGTTCTGAAGCGAATGAAAAAGGCTTTAAGATGGTGCGCCAAATTGCCCATAAACGTTATGGCGGCAAAAAGCATAAAGTTCTCTATCGGGATAGAGATTATCACGGCACTACCATTGCCTGTCTATCCGCTGGTGGTCAGGATGAGCGCAACGCGCAATACGGCCCCTACACACCGGGCTTTGTTCGCGTGCCGCATTGCCTCGAATATCGCGCCCAGTGGGATATGACTGGCGAAGAATACGGCAAACGTGCCGCTGATGCTATCGAAGACGTGATTCTGGCCGAAGGCGCGGATACTATCGGCGCATTATGCCTTGAACCGGTTACCGCTGGTGGCGGCGTGATTACCCCACCGGCTGGATATTGGGAACGGGTGCAGGAAATCTGCAAAAAATACGACATCCTGCTTCATATCGACGAAGTAGTATGTGGTGTTGGCCGCACTGGAACATGGTTCGGATATCAGCATTATGGCATCAAGCCGGATATGGTGACTATGGCTAAGGGCGTGGCATCCGGTTATGCCGCCATTGCTTGCCTCGTGACCACCGAAGAAGTGTTTTCCATGTTTAAGGATGACGCTAGTGATCCGATGAACTATTTCCGGGATATTTCAACCTTTGGTGGATGCACCGCGGGGCCTGCCGCCGCTATTGAAAATATGCGTATCATCGAAGACGAAGGCTTGCTGGATAATACGATGGCAATGGGCGCATATATGGTTGAAAACCTCAATGCTCTGGCCGAAAAACATGCCGCGATTGGCGATGTTCGGGGCAAAGGTCTGTTCTGTGGTGCTGAGCTGGTTGCTGATCGGCAAACAAAAGAGCCAGCCGCCGAAAAAATGGTGCAGGCTGTTGTTGCTGATTGTATGCAGCAAGGCGTAGTTATTGGTGCAACAAACCGGTCATTGCCGGGGTTCAATAATACCCTGTGCTTTAGTCCTGCGCTTATTGCTACCAAGGACGATATCAACGAAATCACCGAAGCGGTTGATCAGGCACTAGGCCGCGTATTCGGATAATTTATCATCACGGATAGGAGAGCCGAAATCATGTTCTCCTATCTGCTATATCTTCACATGTTTGATACAGCATCTTTACCGATGCCAAATTCAAAAAATATGACATTATTATTTTCTGCTTTATGACCCATTCTGGCATATCATCTTTTCTGACATCTGTTACACCTGTTTGCCCCCAATGGTTGATTGATCAGGCGCGGCAAAATGCTGGTGCTGATTTTGTTGTGGCTATTGTTGGCGCCAATACCATGGTGGCAATGGAAACGGCAATGATGGCCAGCCAGCACGGTATCGCAACCCCGCATTTGATTGGTGATACAGATATCATTCATGATCTTGCCCGCCAGCTCAACTGGGATATTGGCGCCATTGGTATCACCGCCGCATCGGGTGAGGATGATATTGTCATGGCGGCCATAACGCTGGTTCATAGCGGCGCTGTCCATGCGGTCATGAAAGGCCATGTTCATACCGACCGGTTTATGTCCGGCATGCTGAAACGTGATCACGGCATTCGGGGCGATACCCGCATGGTGCATATCTTTGCCATGTTTCCGGCAGATGGTGGAAAGCCGCTCTTGATTTCTGATGCGGCGGTCAATGTTGAACCTGATATGAAAACCCGCCAAACCATGTTGACAGAACTGGTGCGAGTGGCGCAATCGCTAGGCCAGACGCGGCCAGCCATTGCGATTATTTCTGCTACCGAAACCCCGATTGCATCCGTGCCATCATCTATCGCCGCCCGCGAACTAGCTGATTGGGGACGCGCGCATATCAGCAATGCAGATATATCAGGGCCGTTGTCTTTTGATCTGGCTATCAGCCCGGATGCGGTGGCTATCAAAGGGCTGACCGGTGATCCGGTGGCCGGACATGCTGATGCGCTGATCATGCCGGAATTAACATCTGGCAACGCGCTTTATAAATCGCTGGTCTGGTTCAAAGGCGCTTGCGCCGCAGGTGTTGTAACTGGCGGCAAAGTCCCGATTATGTTAACCAGCAGAGCAGACCCACCATCCGCGCGATTAGCTTCGGTTGCACTTGCCGCGCAAATATATTCTAATTAGTCTTTCTTTTAGTGGAATAAAACTTATGCCTGATGACAAGAATTTGAATTTATCGCCTAAACCATCTGACCGGATTGCAAAAACAACCTGCTATATGTGTGCCTGCCGATGTGGAATCAATGTCCACATGAAAGGCGATGAGATTCGTTATATTGAGGGCAATCGCGACCATCCTGTGAATCAGGGGGTATTATGCGCCAAAGGATCAGCAGGCATTATGCAGCATCTATCGCCAGCACGTCTGCGGTCACCGCTTAAACGGGTGGGAAAACGCGGCGAAGGCAAGTTTGCGCCGATTTCATGGGAAGAAGCGATGGAAATGGCAACTTCATGGCTAAAACCCATTCGCGAAAATGACCCTAAAAAACTCGCCTTTTTCACCGGCAGAGATCAAAGTCAGGCTTTAACCGGCTGGTGGGCGCAACAATTCGGCACACCGAACTTTGCCGCGCATGGCGGATTTTGTTCGGTTAACATGGCGGCGGCCGGAATTTATACCATTGGCGGTGCATTCTGGGAATTCGGCTCACCAGACTGGGATAGAACCGAATTATTCCTCATGTTCGGGGTCGCCGAAGATCATGATTCGAATCCGTTAAAAATGGGCTTGGGTAAATTGAAAGAACGCGGTATCCGCACGGTTTCGATCAATCCGGTGCAGACAGGTTACTCAGCGGTTGCCGATGACTGGGTCGGGATCACCCCCGGCACGGATGGATTGCTGATCATGTCGCTGATCCATGTGTTGATGAAAACCGGCCAGATTGATCTGGATTATCTGATGCGTTACACCAACGCACCGTGGCTGGTTATCCGCAATCCGGGACAGGCTGATGATGGATTATTCTTGCGCGATAAAGACAATAAACCGCAAGTCATTGATTCCAAAACAGGCAAAACCGTTGCCTTTGACACCGCCGGTATTCGCCCGCAACTGAAAGCAGAAATCAAGGTAAAATCTGGCGGCGTGGCTACGCCGTCTTTCATGCTTATGGTTGATGAATGGCTTGATGAAACATACACCCCCGAAGCCACCGAAGCCAGAACCGGCGTGTCGGCTTCACGGGTTTACGGGTTAGCCAAATCGATTGCTGATGCCGCGTTTTCGCGCGAAGTCGTTATTAATGAGCCATGGGTGGACTGGAAAGGCGAACGTCACGAAACCATGATTGGCCGGCCAGTATCCATGCATGCCATGCGCGGAATATCCGCCCATTCCAACGGCTTTCAAACCTGCCGTGCTTTGCATATTTTACAGATACTTATCGGTAGTGTGGAATCCCCCGGCGGTTTCCGCTTTAAGCCGCCCTATCCGAAACCGGCGCATATTCACCCACGTCCGGCCGGTAAAGCCGATCAGGTGAAAGCAAATACCCCGCTTGCCGGTGCGCCATTGGGCTATGTTTTATCGCCTGATGATCTGCTTGTTGATGCTGATGGCACGCCTAGCCGGATTGATAAAGCCTATTCATGGGATGCGCCATTATCTGCCCATGGTTTGATGCATATGGTGATTTCCAATGCCTATGCCGGTGATCCCTATACGGTAGATGTGCTGTTCATGTACATGGCAAATATGGCATGGAATTCCAGCATGAATACGCGCGGCGTGATTGACATGCTGACCGAAACAGACCCGGAAACCGGCGAATACCGTATTCCGAAAATTATCTATTCAGATGCCTATTCATCGGAAATGGTCGCTTATGCGGATTTGATTTTGCCGGACACCACCTATCTGGAACGCCATGATTGCATTTCATTGCTGGATCGCCCGATTTGTGAACCTGATGCCGTGGCTGATGCTATCCGCTGGCCGGTGGTGGAACCGGATCGGGATGTGCGCGGATTTCAATCCGTTCTGCTTGATCTGGGGGCAAGACTTGGATTGCCCGGTATGGTCGATGACGATGGTAAGCCGCTTTATGCGGATTATGCGGATTATATGACCAATCATCAACGCAAACCCGGCATTGGCCCTCTAGCCGGATTCAGAGGCAGTGATGGCACCGCCGCCGGACGAGGCGCGCCAAATACAAATCAGATACAGCAATATATTGAAAACGGCGGATTCTGGTCAGAAGAATTACCAGAAAACGCGCGGTTCTTTAAAATGGCCAATAGCCATTATCAGGATTTTGCCGTCCGTATGGGTTTCTTTGATAAGCCGGAACCATATGTTTTCCAGATTTATTCAGAAGAATTGCAAAAGTTCAAACTGGCCGCAGAAGGCCATGGCAAGGTGCAACCGCCGGATCATATGCGGGATCAGATTAAAACCTGCTTCACGCCGTTACCCGTTTGGTATGAGCCATTTGAGGGAAGCGCCGTTGATGCCAAAACCTATCCTATTCATGCGCTGACACAGCGTCCTATGGCCATGTATCATTCATGGGGATCACAGAATCCGTGGCTTCGGCAAATTCATGGGCATAACCCGTTATTTATTCCGGGCAATCTGGCACGCTCGCTGGATGTCACGGATGGTGACTGGGTATGGGTAGAATCGCATCACGGCAAGATCAAGGTTCCGGTTGCCGTCATGGAAGGCATCAATCCAAATACTGTCTGGACATGGAATGCTATTGGCAAACGGCGCGGGGCATGGCAACTGGACAAAGACGCCCCCGAATCCCGCAAAGGGTTTCTGCTCAATCATCTGATCCATGAATTATTGCCGATGAAGGGCGATGGCTTGCGCTGGGCGAACTCTGATCCGATCACTGGTCAGGCGGCGTGGTA
>Ga0209659_1001277_pt1 | contig 14769 bp, 9 predicted proteins | sample SaaInlLV_10m_DNA_FD_184658 | JGI IMG/M metagenome (GOLD analysis project Ga0209659, IMG submission 184658) | Marine microbial communities from expanding oxygen minimum zones in the Saanich Inlet - SI072_LV_10m_DNA (SPAdes) (version 2) | ecosystem: Environmental > Aquatic > Marine > Intertidal... | reverse complement strand
CGTTTTTTATAAATTACCTAAATTAAATTAGTAATTAGCATACTTTAGATAATACATATTATCATCTTGGTAATAAGTAAGAACAAGTTATCATGCTTTGTGGTTTATTTTTGTTTAAACTGTAAGTCCTTAATTATATAAAAATATGCGTCCGAGACTATTTATTTTTCTTGTATTGATTTGTAGTAATACGATTGTCAATGCACAGACTAACGTTGCTTCATTCTTTAGTGACGGCATGATACTACAGCAACAAAAAAGTATTAATATTTGGGGAATTGATTCGGCAGGAACGAAAATACATGTTGTAAGTTCATGGGGCGAAACTTCCCAGACAACCACATCAACAAATGGCAAATGGAAGCTACAATTATCAACTCCTGTAGCTGGTGGCCCGCATTCGATTACGATAAAGGGGTCATCTACCATAATTATAAACGACGTATTGATTGGTGAGGTGTGGATATGCTCGGGGCAGTCTAATATGCAATTACCTCTTAAAGGAGGATTGGATGGTAATTTCATTGAAGGTGGGCTGGATGCAATTGTGAATTCAAAAAACGACAGAATCCGTTTCTTTACCGTCAAACAAAATACAAGTTTAAAGCCGTTGGACAATGTAAATGGTAGATGGGAAAAAGCAAACCCCTCAACATCAGGGTCTTTCAGTGCTGTTGGTTACTTTTTTGCTCATCAAATTGAGAAAGTGTTAGAGGTTCCCGTTGGAATTATCGTAACAGCCTGGGGCGCTTCTTCAGCAGAAGCTTGGACAGACTCAAGCACATTAAACGATTTAGGTTTAGGATCAGCTGAAAAAATGGCCAAAATGAAGCAACAAACGCCAAGTGTGTTATACAACGCCATGATACATCCACTTATTGGATATGGCATAAAAGGAGTTTTGTGGTATCAAGGAGAAGCAAATCGTCCTAATGCCAATGAATATGAAAAAATAGTCAATGCTATGGTTACTTCATGGCGAGAACAATGGAATATTGGAGATTTCCCTTTTTATTATGCCCAGATTGCTCCTTTCAATTATGGAAAAAATAATTCTGCTTTTTTAAGAGAAGCACAACTCAAGAGTAGCCAAAGCTTACAAAATGCAGAAATGGTAGTTACGCTAGATGTTGGCGATTGCACCCAAATCCATCCATCAAAAAAAAGGGAAGTTGGCAAGCGTCTGTCATACGTAGCACTAGCTAAAAATTATGGTATTAGTGGATATGATTTCAAGTCACCCACATTAACAAATTACTTTATTGAAGAACAAGAGATTATTTTAACTTTTTCAAACCGTGTACACTTAAACAAGAATGTAGATCCCTCAGAAAATTTTGAAATAGCAGGAACTGATATGTTGTTTTATCCAGCAAATGCAGTTATGACGAGTCACTATCATAAAGATCAAAAAATCAGGGTTTTTTCAGAAAAAGTACCCCATCCAAAAGCGGTGCGTTATGGATTCAAAAACTGTGTATTACCAACGCTTTTTGGGAGGAATGGCCTTCCTGTTTCATCATTTCGAACCGATAATTTAAATTCCAATGAATAGGATATTGTTTTTTTTACTCCTAAGTAGTTTTGGATATACTCAAAAATATCAACCGGAGTTTTCTACTGGAGGGTTTTACCAGACAGATAAAAGTGTGCGCGAAGCTATTAATTTTAATGTAGGTTGGCGCTTTATAAAGCAAGATGTTACTGGTGCAGAAAAACATGATTTTGATGACAGTGCATGGAGCGTTGTAAACCTCCCTGATGGCTTGGAACTTTTGCCTTTAGCTGCCAGTGGTGGTGTAAATTACCAAGGACCAGCATGGTATCGAAAACAATTTAGTTTGAATGAAACCATGAGATCCAAAAAAGTCATACTTCATTTTGAAGGGATTATGGGTAAATCTAAAATATGGGTAAACGGTGCTATGGTAAAAGAGAACTTTAGTGGTTATTACCCCATACATATTGATGTCACTGAATACGTGGATTTTGAAAAACCAAACACAATTGCGGTTCTTGCCGATAATAGTAATGACAAAACCTACCCTCCAGGCAAATCACAGGAGCAATTAGATTTCACCTATTTTGGTGGTATTTACAGAGACGCTTGGCTGATAACTCATAACCATACTTATGTCACTCATCCTACTGCATCGGAAAAAGTAGCAGGTGGAGGTGTGTTTGTTCACTATGAAAACCTTTCTGAAAAATCAGTTGATGTTTTTGTTGATGTTGATGTTAAAAATGAAGGAAAAAAGAAAACAGTATTTGTCCAGCTAGACCTACTAGATAGCGATGGGAACGCAGTAGTATCCTCAGTTAACGAATACCAACTTCCAAAAAAAAATGCTGTACAAACTCATGCGCAATTTACGGTTCCTAATCCCAAGCTTTGGCGTCCTGACGACCCACAATTACATGATCTTCGTGTAAGTTTAAAAAATAAACGCGGTGATGTGTTGGATACTTTTATAAAAAGGATTGGTATTCGAAGTGTTGAAATGCGAGGACAAGACGGGTTTTATCTCAACGGCAAGCCTTACCCGCAGCTTTTGATAGGAGCTAACAGGCATCAAGACTTTGCACATATTGGGCATGCACTTCCGAACAACCTACATTATCGCGATGCATTAAAACTACGTCAAACGGGAATGCGTGTCATTAGGTCGGCACATTTTGTTCAGGATCCTGCATTTATGGATGCCTGCGATGAGTTAGGCTTATTGTTTGTTGCGACGATTCCAGGATGGCAGTTCTGGAATAAAGACCCAATTTTTATGGATCGTATGTTGGATGATGTGCGGAAATTAATTCGTTTGGAACGTAACAGGCCGTCAGTATTTATTTGGGAAATTATTCCTAATGAAACGCATTTTCCTGAGAAATTTGCTCAAGAAGCTACAAAAGCTGCAAAAGAGGAATTTCCATTTAAAGGCTTATACACGGTAGCTGATGCGCGTGAAATGAGGGGAAAAAATCAAAAATATTTTGACATGCTTTATTCCAATGATTTGGTGTCAAAATATCCTAATAAAAGTATATTTAAGCGCGAATGGGGCGATTTTGTTGATAATTGGGTAGACCATAACTCTGTGAGCCGGGTAGCAAAACAGTGGGGTGAGACAGCTCAAATCCGCCAAGCATTGCATTATTTTAAAGAAGAGTGGATAGAAAATGGTGAGCCCAAAACATGGCCTTCCCTAACAATGTCCTATGCTGCTAGCAAATCATTAGTTGGTGCAACCATGTGGCATCCATTTGATCATCAGCGAGGATATCACCCCGATCCCTTTTGGGGAGGGATTATGGACGCCTATCGCCAACCAAAATTCTCATATTATCTACTTAAAAGCCTCCTTCGAACTAGCGGTCTTGAAAAAGTTCCCCAAGTTGATGCAAAGCCGTTCGTGTTTTTAGCACATCTTATGACTCCCTTTTCTCCTGAAGATGTTGTAGTGTTTACCAACTGTGAGGAAGTAAAACTTACAATGTACGGAGAAGAAATTGGCGTAAAGAAAGCCAAAGATGCAGCTAACCCAGTACCAAGAATACCGGTTATTTTTAAAGATGTTTTTAAATATACAGATGTTAGAAATAAAAGTAAAAAGGGTTACGGAAAAATAAATCAGGAATATGTTGAGGGTGCGGTAATGAAAGCTGAAGGAATTATCAATGGAGCGGTAGTAACAGAACACAAACGTTGGCCGGTAGGAAGAAAGCGAAGGCTTGTGATAAAAGTAGATGATTCTGATATTCAGCCCATGGCAGATGGTAGCGATATTACTACGGTTGTTGCTTATTTAGTAGATGCGGGTGGAGCTATAAAAAGATTAAGTGACGAATACGTACGCTTTACGGTTGAAGGTGAAGGTGAGTTAATTGGTGATACAGCTAATGAAATTAATCCGCAAAAGATGCTTTGGGGAGAAGCGGTTGCTCTAATACGTTCAAGCACTACAGCTGGAAAAATTAAAGTTAAAGCAGCAATACTGAAAGAGGGGATGAATATACCAGATTTTGCTGAAATTGAGTTTAGTACTGTTGAGGCATCACAAAATTTATTATACAACGAATTGCCGGATAAAGACGCAGGTGAAAAAATTCCGTTTTTAGTTGACCAAAATGAAGATTTAGAAAAATTAAGAAATGAGTTGCGTAAAGTGCAAAAAGAGCTACAGGAGTATAAGATCAACGAGGTTGGAAAACAACAACAACAATTTATTCAGTGAAATAGTAATGAAAATTATATTACGTATTTTTAGTTTCTTCTCATCTATTAAGGCTTTAGTGCTTTTCTTTTTTTCTGTTTTGAGTTTTTCAACCGCACAACAAAAACCAAACGTGTTATTGATTAATATTGATGACATGGGATGGAAAGATGTAAGTTTTATGGGCTCTGATTTCTATGAAACCCCTAATATTGATGCATTATCTGCAGCGGGTATTGTTTTTAATAATGGCTATTCTGCTGCCGCAAATTGTGCTCCAAGTAGAGCTTGTTTACTAACAGGTTTATGGCCTCAAAGACACGGTGTTTTTACGGTAGGTTCATCTCAAAGAGGTGACATAGAAGACAGAAAAATTATACCAATTAAAAACACCCAATTTTTATCAAATAAATTTAAAGTGATACCACAGTATTTGAAAGAAGTGGGCTATAATACATATCACATTGGTAAGTGGCATATCTCAAAAAATCCTATGGATTTTGGTTTTGATGTAAATATTGGAGGTAGTGATGCAGGGTTTCCTAAAAGTTACTTTCCCCCGTACAAAAATGTCGATGTCGAAGGATCTGGTGCAGCTTATTTAACAGATGTACTCACCGAAAAAGCAGTGACTTTAATCACAGCATCAAAAGAACCATTTTTTATGTACTATGCTACGTATGCTGTTCATTTACCCATTAATCCAATACCAGAATTAGTGCCAAAATATTTAAAAAGAGAATCAAAATTAGGGCAAACCAACGCGAAGTATGCATCGATGGTTGAAAATCTAGATAAAAATATTGGTGTTTTAATTAAAGGTTTAAAAGATGCGGGGAAATTTGAAAATACGGTTATTATTTTTACATCAGATAATGGAGGCTTGTATGGAATTACAAGTCAAAAACCATTGAGATCGGGAAAGGGAAGTTACTATGAAGGAGGAATCAAAGTTCCTTTTTTCTTTGTTTGGCAAAACAAAATTTCAAAAAACACAAGATCTGATTTTCCTATCTCAAATTTGGATATTTTACCCACAATACTAAGTATCACATCAAATGGAAACAATAAAAATATAGCAGATGGAACTGATTTGTCCTCATTGTTATTAGACAGGAAAAATCTGATGGAACGACCTTTGTTTTGGCATTTCCCAATTTATCTGCAGTCAAAGAAGTGGAAAGGATTTGTGAATGAAAACCGAGATCCTTTGTTTAGAACGCGACCAGGTTCTGCTGTGAGATGGGGTGATTGGAAGTTGATTTATTATTATGAAAATGACGATTTAGAATTATTCAACTTGAAAGAAGATATTAGCGAAACCGAAAATATTGCCACACTGTATCCAGAAAAAGCCATAGAATTAACGAAGACATTAAAAAAATGGTGCCTACAAACAGGGGCACCTATTCCAAAAGAACCAAACAAAAAATATAATTTTAAGTCTGACAAGAACATGTAAGAATTATGAAAAATATAAACCAGAAAAAGACAATTCTATTGGTATCCCTATTGTTTACGCTATATTCATGTGATGGCGATAATACATTCAAAAATAGCGATGATCAAGAAGAAATAATAGAAAATACTTTGAAGCGTTTTGTTCCTGATGGTTATACAAAAACATGGGAAGATCATTTTGATGGTACAAAAATAAATACTGCTAATTGGACGGTAGGATCATTAAGAGACCCAGAAACAGGACATATTGTACCAGGTGCCGATGGAGATCATTTGCTTAAAACCAAATACAGTGGTTATGTTACTAAAGAGGATAGTTATTTAAAAGACGGCGCTTTAGTGTTAAGAAATCAAAAAAGATCCTTTACAGGCACAAACCCTGCGGGCAATTACAATTACACGAGTGGTTGGGCGATGTCCATGCACAAAGTATATTTCAATAAAGGATATATTGAAATGCGAGCGCAGTTTCCATCAGGAGATAAGGTTTGGCCTGCACTTTGGCTAATCGCTGAAGATTTAGTTTGGGGCCCCGAGTGGGATATGTTTGAATATTTTGGTAAAAATACTGTAGGTGAAGATGTGATGGGAATGCATTTATTAGTTGATGAGTGGCCGAATCAAAAATGGGACACAGGCTATATTTATAATTTTGATGCTACATATGACTGTGAAGCATGGCACGTTTATGGATTTGAATGGACAGCAGAAAAGGCGGTTTGGACTGTAGACGGAAAAATAAAAAGAGAGTTGCTAAAAAGTAATTTAACTCCTAATAGAGCAAATTTATGGCCCAATGAAGACATGTATATTGTATTCAATAATGAAGTTCAAACCAATGTAACTGATCTAACTACACAATGGCCAAATTACCTTAAGATTGATTATGTTGAAATTTATAAGAAAGATAACTAGAACTGATATTTTTATTGGTGCAATGAAAAAGTTTTTCGCTACTGTGATGTATTGCTGTGTAGTTGCATTCCCATTAATGGTAAGTGCACAAGAGCAAAAACCAAATGTTATTTATATCCTTGCAGATGATTTAGGCTATGGCGATGTAGGGTATAATGGGCAAGAGCTCATTGAAACACCTGAGCTTGATGAACTTGCTCACAATGGAATGCGCTTTACTAATCACTATTGTGGAAACGCAGTTTGTGCGCCAAGTCGTACTTCTTTGTTGATGGGGCAACACCCAGGCCATGCCTATATCAGGTCAAATAGTCCAGGTTATCCAGATGGGCAAACACCAATTCCAGCAGATTCGGAAACCCTTGGTAAACTTATGCAGCGTGCGGGGTACAAAACAGCTTGCATTGGCAAATGGGGATTGGGTGGTTTTCATGACACAGGCAATCCCAACAAGCAAGGGTTTGATTATTTTTATGGTTACATAGATCAAGTGCTAGCACATAATTATTACCCAAAGTATTTATGGGAAAATGGGATAAAGCAATTTCTTGACAACGGAAATGGCAAACAAAATGACTACAGCCACGATTTATTTACAGAAAAAGCCATTTCATTTATCAAACAAAATAAAAATGAACCTTTCTTCTTATACCTAGCCTATACTATACCGCATCTCAAGTTACAGGTTCCTGAGTTGGCACAATACATAGACAAAGACTGGCCCCAAAACATGAAGATTCAAGCGGCTATGATTTCTAGAATGAGCAGGGATGTTGGGGTTATAGCTGAATTATTGGAATCCTTAGGATTAGATAAGAATACAATAATCATGTTTAACAGTGACAATGGTGCACATGGAAAGGCTGGAACAGAAGCATTTTTTAAGCCCTCAGGCAAATTAAGAGGTATAAAAAGAATGATGTATGATGGTGGAATTCGCTCACCGATGTTTGCCCACTGGCCAGGAACAATTGAAACAGGTAGTGTTAGCAAACATATTTCAGCATTTTGGGACATGTTACCAACCTTTGCTGAGTTGACAGGCGAACCTATTAATGGGAGTACCGATGGAATATCGATGCTACCCACGTTATTGGGTAATGACGCAAAGCAAAAAAAGCATGAATTTTTATATTGGGAGCTTTATGAGGGTAGGCCCAATAGTGCTGTTCGATTTGGCAAGTGGAAGGCGGTAGTCAAAGACAGACGAAAAGGACTTAATATGGAACTTTATGATATAGAAAAAGACGAGGCAGAGCAATTTGATCTTTCCCGACAGCATCCAGAGGTGGTAGTCAAAATACAGAATATGATGCAAAAAGCACATGTAAAAAATCCCTTTTGGGACAAATCATTTTCACCGCTATTCAATACAGAGGCAGCTGCTGAGTTTAATGGTGTAAAACCCGACCCTAGCAGATTTTACAATCGCAAAAAAAAAAAATAAAAGCCTATGTTTCATACTTCTCGTTTTTTCACCACCATTTTCTTTTTTTCCTTAACGGTATCAACAGCCTTTTCATTTGCTCAGAAACCGAATATACTTTGGATTTATGCAGAGGATACCTCTCCATGGATGGGATGTTACGCTGATGATGTTAACGTTGATGCAACTCCAAATATTGACGCGATAGCGCAAGCAGGGGTACGTTTTAACAGGGCGTATGTTCCGGCACCTGTTTGTTCTGCTACAAGATCTGCAATGATTATTGGTCAGTCAGCAATTCGTTTTGGCGCACATCAACACCGATCATCTAGAACCCCTAAAACGCGTATTCCACTTCCTCAAAACTACAAGCTACTGCCTGAGTTGCTTTCTGAGCAAGGGTACACCACTTTTAACTTTGGTAAAGCAGATTATAATTTTGCTTGGAATCAGGGTAAAACCTATAATCACAAGCTCAAAAAAAGAACCGATTTCTCTGAGTTAGTGAATAAACAGCCGTTCTTTGGTCAAATTCAACTTAGGGGAGGCAAAAACAATACTGAAAACATAAATAAAGAAATTAAAGTTGATCTGAATAATGTTGCTGTTCCCGCGGATTATCCAAATAACAAAATCTTTAAAGAGGTAGTGGCCCAACACTATGAAGCAATTCGAGTAGATGACAATATTATAGGGAAGATTATACAGCAACTAAAAGACACGGGGCTTTACAAAAACACCATCGTAGTTTATTTTTCAGACCACGGCGCCAACAATCTTTTGCGCCACAAACAAATGCTCACTGAGGGTGGATTACATGTACCATTTGTAGTTATGGGGCCAAATAAATATGTTCCAAACGGTAAAGTTCGTAATGATTTGGTTAACATGCTAGACCTTTCTGCCACTACATTATCTTGGGCAGGAGTTGATGTACCAAATTGGTATGAAGGGCAAAATTTATTTTCAAAAAACTTTACACCACGAGTATTTGTTGCTGCACACAAGGACCGATTAGATCATACGATTGACAGAGTAAGAACGATAAGAACTGAAAATTACAGATACGTTCGAAATTATAAATTAGATCGTATTTTTTTGCAACCGCAATACAGGGATTCAAAAAACTTTACGAAAAACCTCCATTATTTGTACAATTCAGGGAGGCTTTCGAAAGTCCATAAAGAAATTTATTTTGGTGAACGTCCTGCAGAAGAACTCTATAATGTAAGTAAAGACCCTGCAATGATTTATAATTTGGTTGGAAATCCTACATTTAGTTTAGAACTTGAAAGGCATCGTAAGTTGCTAGACGAATGGTTAGCTGTTGGTGACATGGGTTCAGAAGCTGAGCCTATTGCAAATCTTAAAGCAAATGGAGATGGAAAAAAATGGGGTGAAGGAGTTAATCCAGAATACGAAAAATATCGTGTGGATTCTGATGGTGATGGCTTGTCTGACAGATGGGAAATAGCAAATAATAGGGACCCTCAAGATGGACTACTGTATTTTGCCTTTGACTGTGGTGGTTGGCAAACCGAGGGTTGGAGATCGACAGATATTTCTTCCAATTTGGCGGGTAGTTTGGGCTATCTGGACTTTAAACTTGATAGCAAAAAGGGCACTATTTATAAAGAAGGATTACAAATTAGAGAGGCAAATCATCAAAAAATCATTGCCATTAAAATGAAATCAAACGCCAACTTGAAAATTTTTGTTGCAAATGATCATGGTGACTTGGGTAGTGCAGAATATTCGGGTAATTCATCTTTTGAAGAAGTTTTGATTCCTCTGAACAAAAACATGAGTTTGAGCGGTACGGCAAAGCTAAAAATTTCGTTTCGAGGCAAGAAAAATGACTTGGTTGAAATAGATTATATCAAACAAAAATAAAGACATTGAATATATGTTAATCAGCACAAAATCATGGGTAATTTTTAGCACCTTACTATTCCATTGTTTTATTTATTTTGAATAGCTGGTATTGAACCATCCATAAAAACACGACATGATAAGACATATTTTAATTTTTTCTCTCATCTCTTTGTCTTTTTTAGGCACATCACAAGAACAGCCAAATGTATTGTTGATTATGGCAGATGATCTTAACGATTATGTTGGTGCTTTTGGTGGACATCCTGATGTTAAAACACCCAATATGGACCGCTTGGCAGCATCGGGCGTACAGTTTTCTAATGCACATACCAACGTACCTGTTTGTCAGCCTTCTAGAAACAGTTTGTTTTCAGGCGTATACCCACACGATTCTGAAGATTTTGGCTGGACAGCTATGTCAAAACAACCTGTGCTTAAGCACAACAAAACCATGATGGAATATTTTGCTGAAAACGGCTATCAAACACTTGGTACTGGCAAGTTAACTCATGGAGCACCTCAACAACATTGGCAAGAATGGGGCAATAATCCCAAACACAATTATGGCCCTTTTTACTTTGATGGTGAAAAAATTGGCGTATTGCCAACGGTGCCAGATCCCTACCGTCAAATTGGAACCATAGACGGTTCATACGGACGCATTTCTGCGGCAGGTGTATCTAGTGGTAAATATGGAGAAATCGGATTGGTTTATGGGTGGGACAAGAAGCCGTACAGATTTCAAGGCAACGATGACAGAGACCTACTTCAAGGAGAATTACATGCTCAATGGGCCATTGAAAAGTTCAAAAAAATTGCAAATAACAAAACAGCAAAGCCTTTTTTTATGGGTATAGGCTTTGTGAGGCCTCATACACCGCTTCATGCCCCCGACGAATATTTTGATATGTATCCAATCGATGAAATTGAGCTTGATAATTGGCTCGACGGCGATGAGTTGGACACCTTTTGGAAAGAAAATTTTCAAGGAGATTTATCACTTGAGGGTGATGTAAAAACAGTTTATGGATACAGAGGAGGAAATCTTAAAGGGCCATTGCTGTTAAAAACATTGGTAGATTCTTATGGGGGAGACAGAGAATTGGCTCTTAAATATTTCCTGCAAGCTTACTTAGCATGTATCACATTTGTTGATGATCAGGTTGGTAAAATATTAGATTCTCTAGAGTCAACAGGTTTGAATAACAATACCATTGTTATTTTGACGAGTGATCATGGTTGGCATTTAGGCGAGAAAAATCATTTATTTAAGAATTCTCCTTGGGAAGAAAGTACACGTATTCCATACATTCTCCGCATTCCTAATAGCGAAGTGAAAGGTGTGGTAAACCATCCAGTGTCACTAATTGATATTTTTCCAACATTAATTGACTATTGCTTCCTATCAGGTAACACCAAAAAATCAAATTCCGGTGGAAATTTGGGCGGGTATTCCTTGCGCGCATTTTTAGAGAATCCTAATACGAAAAATTGGGTCGGTCCAGATTATGCATTGACGATTATAGGAAATTATGGTAATCAGGTGCCAAAAGAAAAGCAGAATTACACCCTGCGCACAATTGATTACAGATACATTAGATATTCAAATGGTAAAGAAGAGTTGTATTGCAACAAAAAAGATCCATACGAATGGTACAATGTGGTCAATGAAAAAAATTATAGAAAAAAGCTAAAATTGTTGCGAAACCAACTTAATCAAATATTAAAATAAACATGGAGTCTAAATTTTTTTTAACATTAATTATGTTGTCGGGTTTGTTGCTTTCGGCTCAGCAAGATAAAGACAAACCCAACCTGATTGTTATCATGACCGATGACATGGGTTATGCAGATGTTGGGTTTAATGGCTGTAAAGACATCCCTACACCAAATATTGATTCCATTGCTTACAACGGTGCCCATATAGTTAATGGTTATGTGTCATTTCCAGTTTGTGGACCTAGCCGAGCTGGTTTTATCACTGGGAGATATCAAGACAGATTTGGCTTTACAACAAACCCTACTATTGATCCGACAAATGATATTGCTGGTCTTCCACTTGATGAAAAAACAATAGCTGAGGTTTTACACAAAGAGGGTTACAAAAGTGCTATTGTGGGAAAATGGCATTTGGGCACACATCCAAATTTCCATCCTCTTAAAAGAGGCTTTGATTATTTCTATGGTTTTTTATCTGGAGGGCATAATTACTTTATGAATCAATTGACTATTGAAAATCTTGAAAATGTTAAATCCAAATGGGCTTGGTATAAGACCAAGCTACGGGAAAATCATAAAACACTTGAATTTGAGGATTATAAAACCGACTACTTAACAGATGAACTCAGTGAGGCAGGCCTTCGCTTTATTAACAAGCAAGCTGAAAATAACCAGTCCTTTTTCTTATTTCTCGCCTATAACGCTCCACATACACCTATGCATGCGACTGAAAAATATCTTTCAAGATTCCCAGACATCGAGGATAAAAAAAGAAAGACTTATGCAGCTATGGTTAGTGCTGTAGATGATGGTGTCGGCAATGTACTTCGAACCCTTAAGGATAATGGAATCGAAGAAAAAACACTAATAGTTTTTTTATCTGACAACGGAGGTGCACATAACAATGCTTCTCAAAATACACCGCTTAGAGGAACTAAAGGAAGTGTTTACGAAGGAGGTTTAAGAGTGCCATTTGCCATGCAATGGAAAGGCGTAATTCCTGCAAATACAAGTTATGAAGAGTCCGTTTCGTCACTAGACATTATGGCGTCAATAGTTGATATTTTAGACATTAAAACAAATCCAAAAAAACCACTAGACGGTGTTAATATAATTCCATATTTGACAGGTAAAAAGAAAGGAGCGCCACATGAATATTTGTTTTGGCGCAAGTGGGAGCAAAATGCGATGGCTGCCATTAATGCCGATTATAAGTTACTTAAAGTAAAGAAAAACGCAGAGACAGAATTTTACAACTTAAAGAAAGACGTTTCAGAAAAAGAAAACATCAAGGGTTCTAATTCTAAAAAGGTGCAAGAAATTCAAAAAGAGTGGGACAAGTGGAATGTACAACTTAAAGACAGAGTGTTTCCAACTCTTGGAAATGATAAATGGTGGTTACGAATCCAAAGTAAATCTCATGATTAAATACGCATTACTTTTTCTATTTATTTTTAATATCTCAAACTTAACTGGGCAAGAAAAACCCAATGTGTTAATGATTGTTTTGGATGACCTCAATGATTATGTGGGTGTTTTGGATGGGCATCCACAGGCAAAAACCCCTAACATTGATAGGCTTGCTAAAGAAGGTGTTTTGTTTACAAACGCACATGCCAATGTTCCTGTATGCCAACCATCCAGAGCAAGCTTTATGACAGGCATTTCTCCATTGCGCTCTCGGATGTGGGGTTTCTCCAATTGGTTGAAAAATGATTTGTTGGCGCAAGCAACCACCCTTCCTGAGTTTTTCACTGCAAACGGATATGTTAGTATGCAATCTGGAAAGGTGTTCCATAGCCCAAAAAAAGGTGCTTGGAGCCTTATGGGTATTAAAAAAGATTATGGCCCCATAGCATTTAATGGTAAAAAATCAGTTCCGCATCCCTCATCTCCAAAAGGTATGCGTGAATTAGGAGCTCTTGATGCAACATTTTTCTCTTTGGCAGACATCCCAGAAGTTTCATCTTCTGATGATGCACCTGGAGCAAAAGGATGGTATAATGGTAGCTGGGGAGGTAAACCATTTCGTTATGTAAATGATACAGATAGAGATTTAATGACGGATGAGAAAAGTACTATTTGGACCAAAAAACAATTGGAAAAGCTTGAAAAAGAGAACGCCAGCGATCCCTTCTTCATGGCCATTGGTCTTCACAGACCCCACACCCCCTTAGTGGTTCCGCAAAAATACTTTGATATGTTTCCATTAAAAAAGATTCAAACGTCACAAATAAAAGAGGAAGATTATGCGGATACTTTTTTAGAAAACAACAACCTTAAGAAAGGTGGAATGTCAAGAGGTAGAAAGGCATATATAGGTTTAGTTGAAGGATATGAATCAAAGGAGCTTGCACTTAAAAAATACACACAGGCCTATTTGGCAAGCGTTGCTTTTGCTGATGATCGTGTTGGGGAACTGCTTGAAGCATTAGAAAATTCGAAGTTTGCCAACAATACAATTGTTATTCTCTTTAGCGATCACGGATACAATTTAGGGGAAAAAAAATATCTATGGAAGTACAATCTGTGGGAAGAAACGACACGCGTACCACTAATTATAAAAGCACCAAAATACAGCGCAAATGCAGGAAATAAAGTAAACCATCCGGTTTCATTACTAGATATTTATCCCACAATACTAACCCTTACAGGAAACAATGTTTCAAACCTTATACTAAACGAAAAAAACCAGTTAGATGGATTCAGTTTAGAGCCATTTTTAAAAAATCCTAAAACCAAATCGTGGGATGGTCCTGATGCGGCATTAACAGTAATTGCAAGCTGGAGGTCTCAACTCCCTGAGCGACAACACCTATCTGTAAGAGGAAAAAGATATAGATATATTAAATATGCGAATGGTAATGAAGAGCTTTATGATCACAAAAAAGACCCTCACGAATGGTATAATCTATCTAGTAGTGCTGAACATAACACTGTCAAACAAAAACTTTCTAGTATTTTAAATCAACAGTTGAAAATTGTAAAATAGTTCATACTTATAAGTTTATTATCATTGTCGCATTCAATGCGCTCAAAAAGACTAATTTTCCAATAAACATCACCATTGACCATGAACACCAATGAATCCGACATCATTGTAAAATCCCCTGGCCGCATCAACCTAATTGGCGAACACATCGATTACAATGGTGGGCACTTAAG
>Ga0209659_1001274_pt1 | contig 14790 bp, 11 predicted proteins | sample SaaInlLV_10m_DNA_FD_184658 | JGI IMG/M metagenome (GOLD analysis project Ga0209659, IMG submission 184658) | Marine microbial communities from expanding oxygen minimum zones in the Saanich Inlet - SI072_LV_10m_DNA (SPAdes) (version 2) | ecosystem: Environmental > Aquatic > Marine > Intertidal... | reverse complement strand
TGCATTGACCGTCAACGAAGCCCGTCCGAAAGAAGATCGTCCTCGTGGCGGTGGATTCGGCGGCGGCGGCGGATTCGGCGGCGGTGGTCGTGGCGGAGATCGTCGTGGCGGTGGCGGCGGAGATCGTCGCGGCGGCGGCGGCGGTGGTTACGGCGGTGGCCGCGATCGCTACTAAGCATTCGACCGGATTATCCATCCGATCTTAATTTCAAACGGAGTCCTGTATGGACTCCGTTTTTTTGTGCCCCGGTCCGAGCGAATGAATTCACGGCCGGGGCAGATCGGGCTTCCGCCCCAGCGAATAAGTGTTCTAACCTGTAATCATGCGCCGAATTTTTCTGCTGTTGTTTGTATCAGCCCTCCTTTTACCTGCCTTGGCTTCGGCCCAGCGCGAGAAGTTGCCTCCGCGCGATTTGATTCAAGTGGAGCTAAAGTGGCCCAATGCCGAACGGACTTCCACCGGTTTGTGGACGGTTCTGTTGGAAGAGGGCACGGGTAGATTGCCCGCCCGAGGTGACACGGTATCGGTGCTCTACAAAGGCAGTTTGCTCAACGGCACGCAGTTTGACTCGGCCGAAGACCGGGAGGATCCCTTCACCTTCCAACTGGATCGCGGCAAAGTTATTCCCGGTTGGGAATACGGCATGCTCATGATGCGCGAAGGCGAGAAACGTCTCATCATCGTGCCTTACGAAATGGGTTATGGCACCCGCGGACGAGCCCCTGATATTCCCCGCATGGCCACGCTCGTCTTCGAAGTGGAGATGTTGAAGGTCACACCGCGGGAGTAGTGTAGGCGGCAGCGGCCGCCACGCGATGGGCGCGCAGGGTGCTGTAGACGTAGCAGACCAGTCCCAGCCATATCAGGGAGAACCCGAAGACGCGCATGCCGCTGAACACTTCCCCGAAAATCAACCAGCCCATCAAGAACTGGCAGGTGGGGGCCACGTATTGGAGCAAGCCAATCGTCGTGTAGGTGAGTCGGCGGGTCGCGTAGGCGAAGAGCACCAACGGAATCATGCTCATGATACCGGTGCCCGCGATGGTGAGATCGATTTGACGAGACATCCCGCCAAACGCCCCGCCGCCCTGGGCATGCGCCCAGATGAGGTAAGTGAGTGCGACGGGTGCAGCGAAAGTCATTTCTAGGGCCAAACCATTGATGGCGCTCGCGCTGGATTGTTTGCGACCGACCCCATAAAGGCTCCAACTCGCGGCGATCCCTAGAGCGACCCAAGGTGGATTATCGACCTGGGTGAAAAGCACTGCGACTCCGAGCCCGGCAAGGGCCAGTGCTGCTTTTTGCAGTCGATCGAGCCGTTCTTGGAAAACCACGCGGCCCAGAGCGGCGTTCAGTAAGGGCACTAAAAAGTAACCAAGACTTGCCTCGATAATTCGGTCATTGAGCAGTGCCCAGACGAAACACCCCCAATTGATGGCGATCAATACGCCACCGCGCAGATGGGCCATGCGATTCCGGGAATTGCTCCAGGTTCCCCGCAATGCGCCCAGCCGGCCCCGCATAGCTTGAAACCCCACTACGACCAGCAAGGTCCATAAAACGCGGTGGGCCATGAGTTCCACCACCGGGATTCCTGCCAACATCTTCCAATATGCCGGGAGAGTGCCCCACAGCAGATATGCGGTGAATGCGGCGCCGACCCCGCGGCGGGCCTCTGATAAGTCATTGGAATCAGGAGAATTCAGTGTCGTCACGATTTGATTCTGCTAACGGACCGTCAACCGTGGTGATCAATGTTGGAGGAATTGGGTCCCCTTGAGGAAAAAAATAAATCGCAACCCGACCGGACGTTGGTGAAATTCAGGATATGAGTGATGAGCAAGATCCCCCTGCTTTAAGTCTTCGTCCGCGCAAAAAACCGGAGGGCGAGGAAGCAGCATCTGACGCCAAAGACACTCAGGCAGAAAAGCCTAAGCTTTCGCTGAAGTCGAAAACCAACGGTGACGCGACGGAAGCGCCCTCGCTTTCGCTCAAACCAAAATCTGCCGAACCGGCCGAGAAAGCTCCCGCCCAGGCCGAACCCGTGGCGGAGCCGGCCAAGCCCCGCGCCAAGCCCAAGCTCTCGATTAAACTCGGAGACGACGCGAAGCAGGAACCCGCCGCGCCTGAACCCGAGCCCGTGGCCGAATCCAAACCGCGGTTGAAGCCAAAACTTTCCCTCGGCACGGATGATGCCACCGAGAAGCCCGAGGCAGAGAAACCGGCCGACCCAGCGCCGGCGCCGGCTCCCGAACCCCCACCGGCGGTTTCGGAACCACCAGCTATCGCTGAGGAAGCGCCCGTGACCAAAACCGCTCCGGAAGTCGAGCACAGCGATGAATCCAATCCAGCACTCGACCCAGCGGTGCTTGAAGCACTCAAGAAAGCCAAGGCTGAGAAACCGAAGCTGAAGCTCAATATCAGCAAGACAGCCGATACTCCCGAGTCGGAAGCGAAATCAGCAGATGCTGCACCTCCCAATCTCCCGCCACCTTCCGCCAAAGATCCTTCAAATTTACCTCCCCCCGTTCCCGTCGTAACCGACGAGAATGGCAAATCGGCCACCACGCCGCCGATGCCGCTACCGTCCGAGGATGATGTGGATGACGATGATGATGATGATTCGGAAGCTCCCGCGCGCAAACGGCTGCGTCCCGAGCAACGGCCGATTTTCAAAGTCGCCGTCGTTGTCATCATCTTCCTGCTCATCGGCGCGCTCGGTGCCGGCGGATACATGGCTTATAACATCATGTTCGGTGGTCCCGATGAGGTAGCTACTCCGGCGACTCCGGTGTCGGCCCCTCCGGCAACGACTGAATCCGCGGGTCCCAGTTCCGTCGCCGGCCAATTAATCCAGCAGGCGCAAGACGCGGCGGCGGCGCACGATGACGTTACCGACGCTGTCGACACAGCGATCGACGGTGACGTGCCCGTTGAAGACACCCTCGTGGCGGAGACGCCTCGAGTCATCATTGATACCTCTGTTGAGTCCGTGACGCCGACAGCGGTGCAACCGTCGCAGGCCTTTCAAACGTGGGTCAGCAGCGCCGTGATTAGCGGTGTCCGTGAAAGCACCGAACCGCGTGCCTTTATCAACAGTCTGTTGGTGAAGAGAGGCGATACCGTCGATGCTCAACTCGGGATTATCTTCGATAACGTCGATGCGGAGCGCAATTTGGTCATCTTCAAAGATCGCACCGGCGCCATCGTCGGAAAACGCTACTGAGGAGAGATGCGCTCCGAGCGCGCCGTCTCCTTGAAATCTAGGGGTTTAGGCTGCCGCGCGCAGGATCGCTTCGATGCGATCCGGCGTGAGGTCCGCATGCTCACCGATCGCGCCCATGCCACGTCCGGCCAACCGGGCCGCGACAATCGGCGCCACGTCAGCCGTGACTTCGTAGTCTTTGAGCCGTGTCGGGATTCCGATGGTCTCGTAGAACTCACGGGTTTTCTCGATGCCTTGGGAGATGCGTTCATCTTCACAACCTGCGTTGATTCCCCAAACGCGTTCGGCGTATTGCAGTAGCTTTTCGCGTTTGGTGGCGCGTTGAGCTTCGAGCAAATTCGGCAAAACGATGGCTAAGGTCCGCGCATGGTCGATACCATGAAGGGCGGTCAGCTCGTGGCCGATCATGTGACTCGACCAATCGTGCGGCACCCCACAACCGACCAGTCCCTGTAAAGCGCAGGTTGCCGCCCAAACGAGATTGGCTCGGGCGTCGTAGTCGGTGGGGTCGGCCAGGGTCTTGGGGCCTACTTTGATCAGCACGCGAAAAATGGACTCAGCAAATTCATCCTGCACCGCTGCGTGGGTCGGGAAAGTCAGGTATTGCTCAACTACGTGGCAAAATGCGTCGCCGATACCGTTGGCGACTTGGCGGGGAGGGAGCGAAAACGTGGTCTCAGGATCGAGGATGGAGAACTGGGGAAACACGTGCGGGCTCATAAACGGAAGCTTAAGGCTCATCGCACGGCGACTGATCACCGACGCCGAATTGGCCTCGGATCCCGTGGCCGGTAAGGTGAGCACGGTGCCCAGAGGAAGGGCGGAGGTGATGGAGCTCCCGAAGTCTTCCACCAGTGACCACGGGTCGCCTGCGTAGGGAGCCGCGGCGCAGACAAATTTTGCTCCGTCGAGGACCGAGCCTCCGCCGACCGCCAGGACCCAATCGATCTTCTTCTCCCGGCAGATCCTCACGGCGGGCATAAGCGTATCGAAATCAGGATTGGCCTCGACGCCCCAATGCTCGATGACCGTGCGTTCGCTGAGCGCCGCTTTTACTTGATCATAAACTCCGTTGGATTTGACCGAACCTCCGCCGGCGAGAAGCAGGACCTTGGCGTCGGTTGGAATTTCGCTGCTGATTTGTTCAATTTGTCCGCGTCCGAAATGGAGCCGGGTAGGGTTGTGAAACGTGAAATTATCCATTGTAGCCGCACCATAGAAGAACGACCCCTCCCTGCAACCCTCACCATCCCAAATACCTCCTCCGCTTCCACGCTTTAAACATGTTTAAGACCGATTCGTGAGGGAGGAGGCGTTGGGTATGGATCGGGTCGGGATATAGGAGGGTGGGGAGTTTTGCTGATTGAAGGGTCTTTCGGTTTGCGAGTGCGCAGCGGAGGACTTGGGTGGGAGGCATGATAAAAGCTACTTCCGTCAAAGCAGCGCTCGCCGCGTCCGAAGCCGCCGATTCCATTTTGGTCAATGGTTGGGTGCGCACGCGTCGTGATGCCAAAGCGTTTTCCTTCATCGAGATCAACGATGGGTCCTGCCTGAAAAATCTACAAATCATCGCCGATGCCGAGCTGCCGAACTACGCTGACACGGTGCAGCAAATCACCACGGGTGCCGCGGTTTCGGTCAAAGGTGAGTTGGTGGCGTCAAAGGGCGGCGGGCAATCCTGGGAGGTGAAAGCCACCGAGGTCACCTTGGTCGGAGCGTCCGATGCGAGTTATCCGCTGCAAAAGAAGGGACACTCGATGGAGTTCTTGCGGGAGATCGCTCATCTGCGGCCGCGGGCAAATCTCTTTGGCGCGGTTTTTCGGGTGCGCAGCCGTCTGTCGTATGCGGTGCATCAGTTTTACCAGGATCGCGGATTTGTTTATGTGCACACGCCGATTGTTACGGGAAGCGACTGCGAAGGTGCGGGTGAGTTGTTTCGCGTATCCACGCTCGACCCGTCGAACCCACCAAAGACCGAAGAGGGTGCGGTGGATTATGGACAGGACTTCTTTGCGCGTCCAACTTACCTCACGGTTTCAGGTCAGCTTGAGGCGGAGGTATTCGCCTGCGCGCTCGGTAATGTTTACACGTTCGGTCCGACATTCAGGGCGGAGAATTCCAACACCTCTCGTCACGCGAGTGAGTTCTGGATGATCGAACCGGAGATGGCATTCACTGACTTGCAAGGCAACATGGACCTCGCCGAAGCGTTTGTGAAATACCTCATCGCCGATGTGCGCGAACACTGCGCGGACGACCTCGCGATTTTTGGGAAATTTGTGGACAAAGGACTGAACGAGCGGTTGGCGTTTGTGCTCGAGCGCCCGTTCCAACGCGTAAGCTACACGGAGGCGATGGATATTCTTTTGGCGAGTGGCCGGGAATGGGAAATGCCCGTGAAGTGGGGCGACAACCTGCAGTCCGAACACGAACGTTTCCTCGCCGAGGAGCACTTCAAGTGCCCGGTTACGGTCTACAACTACCCGAAGGAAATTAAACCCTTCTACATGCGCCTCAATGATGACGACAAAACGGTCACGGCCATGGACGTGTTGGTGCCGGGAATCGGTGAGATCGTCGGTGGTAGCCAACGTGAAGAGCGCCTCGACGTGCTCGAAGCGAACATGGAGCGTCACGGTCTGAGCAAGGAAGACTACAGTTGGTATCTCGACCTGCGCCGCTACGGCAGCGTGCCGCACTCGGGTTTTGGTCTCGGCTTCGAACGTATGCTCATGTTCGTCACCGGTATGGCTAACATCCGCGACGTCATCCCTTTCGCCCGCACCCCGGGCAATGCGGAATTCTAAGTCTTACCTAAACTCGAATTCCTGTTGGATCTTCACGTAGGTCGGCTGACCGTTTTTGCGGGGTGGTTCGAAACGGGTTTTGAGCAAGGTCAGGGCGGCGCTTAGGGCGACGTCGTCGCTGTCGCTTTCGATCGCGCGGGGAAAGCGGGCGCGGCCGTTGGGGCCGACGTAGAATTCCACCAGGCATTTACCCTTGGTGCTGACGCCGTTTTGTGAGCTGTAAATACGACGGGTGGTGAGGAGCTGAGTGAGCGGGCTGTCGAGCTCCTCCTTGGTGCTGAGTTCGAAGAAAAAATTACTGGCCGAGTTTGAATAGATCCGGCGTCGGGCGGCTTCGGAGGGGGTGTCGGCGAAGGGCATCATACTGGCCCCGCTGCGCCACGCTTCCTGGCTGGGGTCGTAAAATCTGACGCGGACATTCGCCCGCTGGCGGATCGATTGGCCGTCCTTTGTGGCGGGGACGAAAGTCACCGACTCGAGCACCTTGTGGGCGGCGGGCAACAGGTCGCGGTGATTGGACTCAATCGCCATGGCGTCGAACAGGGTGCCGTCGGCTCCAAGATCGATTTTGAAATCCACATAGGGATGATCGATTTGCAGGGATCGAAGGTTGGCGGGAATCCTGGCATCGAGTGAACCCTGCACGGATATGGGGGTGGTTTCCGCGAGGGCGGATATCGCCACCAACACACAGCATAGAAGTAGACCGACTCGGCGGGAAAGGAAGGGCGTTGCGGTCATGGTCAAAGAATATTGAGCGGTAAGGTTGCGAGACGAATCAAATAGTGATTTCGCTGCGGAAGAGATCGGGTCGGTTCAGGGTAACTTGACCCAATGAGGCGAGGTCGGGTTCCGTTTCATTCGAGGGGAGCGGATTTTTCTTTTTTGCGGCTCCAGATAAAGGGAATCGTGACGCCGATTACGATGCCGAGTCCGAAGGTGAGGGCCAGTAAGGCGGCCCGGGGCATCGCTATAGTCATGAACAAGACCTTCGTTTCTACGACTGTCGTATTCTGCATGATGACAACAGCCGCGAGTAGAACGGCGGCTAGGATGCCGTAGAGTTTCACTTTTCGCATGAGAGCATCATGCGGGGATCCTTCTCGTTTACAACTCCGTCGAGAGTGGGTCAGGCCGTTGACGGGTATTTTCACAAAAAACCCGCCTGCGAGAGGGCCATCACGCAGGCGGGGATTGATTTGATGAAACTTCGAAAGTGGTAAGACCTTCTGATTTCTAAGGAGAGCTTAAGCGCGATGGGTTAAGCGATGATTAAGCGGGTTGGGCGGAATTGTTAAGGAAGGGTAAAGTTGGTGGAGCGGTGAGGGCTGAAAAATGGTAAGAAACTGGAAAGACTAGTTGGCGGCGAATTTAGGATCGGTGAGGGTTTTTAGAAATGCGATCAGGGCGTCGCGGTCTTCAAGGCTGAGGGGCACACCGGGGCCGGGGTGTTTGGCGAGATTGGGGTCGAGTTGGTCGGGTCGCTGCACGCCGCCGACGTAGTGATTCATCACGTCTTCCAGGGTATCGAAACGTCCGTCGTGCATATAGGGCGCGGTGAGGGCGACATTGCGGAGGGAGGGTGTTTTGAATTTTCCATAATCGGATTGCTCGCCCGTTACTTTGGCCCGGCCCGCGTCGATGGAGCGCAAATCGAGTCCGTTGTTTTTGGCGGCAAAATCGGTAAAAAGTGACCCGCCGTGGCAGTGAAAACAGTCGGCGCCGAATTGGCGTTGGCGGGGATCAAACTCGGTATTGAACAGCTCCATGCCACGGGTCTCCTGAGCCGTGAGTTCGGTATGGCCGGCGACCATCTGATCGAATTTAGAGTCGGAGGAAACTAGGGTAAGGAGGAATTGTTCAAGGGCGCGTCCGATGCGAATGGTGGTGATTTCGTCGTCACCAAATGCGGTAGCGAAGGCGGCGCGGACGGTCTCGTCGGTTTCGAGGGTGGCGACGACGACGGCGGGATTGGCGTCCATCTCGATGGGGTTGGTCATCGCTGCAATGGCTTGGTCACGGATACGAGGTTGGGATCCGTCCCACGCGAAGTTGGGATTCCACGCGAGGTTGAACAGGGGCATGGAATTGCGTTCACCGAGGTCGCCGTTGATGCCGATACTCAGGGCTATATTGTCGCCAAAGGCGAGTTTGGCTTGGTGGCATTCGGAGCAAGATTGTGTGCCGTTCCCTGATAGGCGGGGGTCGTGGAAAAGGGATTCGCCGAGAGCAACGCCGGCGGCGGTGGGTAGATTGTCGGCGGGGAGCTCGGGCTGGGGCCATCCTGCGGGAATGTCGAAGAGGAGCGCGGTTGCGGAAGTCGTGGAGGGCGTTTCTTCGATTTGAGCGGCGATGCTGGAATCAGCGATGGCGTTGCCGAACCAAAAGGCGGGGCCGGTGCGATCCGCGAGTTCACGTGCGGTAGGATCGTTTTCGCGGGAATGGGAGGAGGTGGTGCCCCTGTCGGAATCCATCTCCAAGTCGCCAAGCCAGTCGGCGAGATCAAACATCAGCAGGATGCGGCTATCGCCCGTGATGCTGAACTTGCGGTTGAAACGCACGGGCATGGCAAGTTCGTCAGTCGCGAGATGGAAGGAGAACCCTTGATCCAACGTTTCGGGTGACGCACCGAATTTTCCTTCAACCGCGAGGAAAACGTAACCTCCGGTCCATCCCCAGTGCAGACTGTTCACCAAAGGGTTGAGCGCGTGACCGGCGGGCCATTGCGCAGGGTCCCCGTGGTTTACTTTGGGCGGCACTCCTATGCGCATGCTTAGGCCCGTGTAGTCTCCGTCGGGCACGTTGTGCAGGCGAATTTTGTTTCGATTTTCGTCGGCGGAGAAAAAGCCGTATTGGCCCGGCAGGTGCACGCTGCTGCCGTCGGAGCGGACCAAAGCGATTTCCGAAATCAGCCCCGCAACGCGGGTGAAGCGCAGGGATTGGTCGGCGGGCGATTGCAGGGAATGGGAAGGAACCTCGATGGGCGACTTGTTCCAGCCGAAGGAGAGATCAAGCACCACATCGGCGGCGCCCGCTCCACCGCCAGTGAGGCTCAGACTCAAAACGAGTAGAACAAATCGGCGAACGGGAAGCATGGTTGATGGCGTCGTGATTCGTTTAATCGAGCAAGTAGATCTCGACCAACGCGGTTCCGGTCGTCGCGCCGACGCCCGAAACCTGGAGGGTGTAGGCACCGGGTGCGAGATCGACCAAGAGCGCCGAGTCGGCGCTTCCGGATGGGATGGTGAACGCACCCGCGGTGGCGGCGGCGCTCGTGATTGCGGCGGTGTTGGATGCGGTGCTCCAGTTGTCGTTGGTTTGAAGCAAGGTGCCGCCGGAGTAGAGGCTGGCCGTAGGATCGGAGAGCACGCCGGTGACGCCGAAATCAGCGAGCGTTGGTCCCACGGCACGGAGCAAGACTTGGCGTGATTCGGTGCCAGCGAGGACGAAGCCCGTAATCAAAATGGAATCGTCGGTGCCTACCCAAGCGCGAGTTGAGGCGTTGGAGAGCTGAGCGGTGTCGGATGCGGTTCCGGCATCGTAGACCTCGAGGAGCACGATGCCTTCGCCACGATCGTCGAGAACTGGGGCGGTGTATCCGCCGGCGGGAAGGCTGCCGAACCATGCGGCGTCGGCGCTGTTGGCGGTGAGTGCGAAAGCCCCGACGGGGGTGGACTTGGCGACAAGGGCGTCGCGGTTGGGGGCGAGGTGCCAGTTGTCGTTGTAGGCGACGGCGACGTTGTCGGACGAGCGTTGAAGTTTGAGTTCGGGGTCGGTGAGGAATCCGGTGACGCCATAGTCGCCCAAGGTCGGGCCGACGGCGCGGGCGATGAGGGATTTTGAGCCGGTGCCGGCGACGACCAAACCGATTACGGGAGTGCCTGCTTCGCCGCCAACTTTAGTGCGGGTGGACAGGTTGGCGATGCGTGTCGTGTTGGTTGCGGGGTCGGGATCCGGATCCGGTTCGGGATCTGGGTCAGGGTCTGGGTTGGTGACCGGGTTTACCGTCAGGTTGGCGGCACTGCTGGTGATCGAGCCGAGGGAGTTCGTAATCGTCACAGTGTAGTTGCCGGCATCGGTGGTGGTGGCGCTGGCGATGGTGTAGGATGCGTTGGTGGCGCCACTGACGTTCACGCCATCTTGAGACCACTGAAAGGCCAGCGGATCTGTGCCGGTGGCGGTGACGGAGAAGTTCGCACTCGATCCTACGTCGACAGACATAGCGGTCGGTTGGGCGGTAATGGTGGGCGCAGTGTCGGTGGAAGGGCTCGACCAAACCACAGTGCCGGTGCTGCCAACGGCGGTGCCGGTCGTGCCGTCCGTGTCGTAGGAGCTGATGGATGTCAGGGTCACTCGGTATTGGTTGGCTTCGGCGGAAGTGAGGGTGGTGGTGAGGCCGCTGCTGGAGACGCTGTTGGCGACGGTGGTCCATGCGGAACCGTCGGCAGAAGATTCGACCTGGTAAGTCGCGCCTTCCACGGAGTTCCAGCCGATCTCGACGCTCGCCCCGTCGGCGGTGGCCGAGACAATCAAGGTGGCGGACGGCGCCCCCTGAATCTGTTGAGTGACGGTTTCGCTGATGCTGTTGACCGAGTCGCCCGTGGGATTGCCGTAATACCAACGTCCCATGGTGTAAGGGTATTTAGGGGTGCCGTCGGATTCGATGGAAAGGAAATAGGCGTAGGTGCCGCTCGGGAAGTCGGGCGTCACACAGAAACGACCATTGTATTTATCCAAATCGAAATCGGTGCCGAGGGTTTGCCCGAGATCGCCAAGGTAGTCGTAGTCTTCGAGGTAATGTCCGAGCGGGTAGGCGGTGCTGACGTTGGGCCCGGTTTGGCCAGAGCTGAGGGCGGGACCGATGCCTTGGGCTTCGACCGCCCAGGTAGGCAGGGTAGTGCGTCCTGTGGTGTTGAGATTGGTCGAGCCACTGGTGCCGTCGCGTTTGATGTAACCCGAAATCATGCGGCGCACGGTGCTGCTGGCGTTGTTGGGATCGCTATATCCGTATGGCCCATACACAGGATAACCATCAGCTACCCAGGCGACAATGGGGGAGTGGCTTGGCGTCCCGGATTTTTCGGAGTAGGTCCGCGTGGAAGAATCGTAGTCCACGTGATCCTGCAATTGATACCGGAGGGCCGGGGCGTTGGCATGGTAGTGGTATTGGGCTCCAGCCTGGTGAGCCAGAGCGGGATCGAACGTGACGCCCTCGTTTACGTAAGCATCGCGATTCCAGACTCCGTCGCCGCGGCCGCCTCCCATGGGGCTGCCGTCACTGGCGCTTGAATTGATATAGGAAAAGGTGTCCCGGTTATCGAACATGGCGATTCCATCAACGAAGTAGCCAACCGCGCCGCCTCCGGTAGCCGTTTTGTTGGCCGGCACAGTGGGGTTGCGAGGAATACGGTAGAGCACGTCGGTGTTGGCGGGAAAATTGGGAAAATTGTTGGTCTTGGCCTCATTGAGATACCACGGGCCCATGACGTGGTAACCGAGTCCGGACGATAGGATGTAGACCCAATCAATGGAGTAGGATACCGCAGTAACGCCGGCGTAGGTCGGGGTAGATTGGGTGCCTTGCCCACGGGTCCAAGTGGTGACGGAGTTTCCGGCGGTCAGGTCGCTGGTGCTCTCGTAGAGACGGGCGTAGGTTCCGCTAGGCGAAGTGAGCCAACTCGTGTAACGGGGATCGGAACTCTGGGCGTTCAGGCCAGCCTCACTGAGGATCACTGCCACGACGAGAACTACGCACGTGAACAGATTGGAGCGGGTTATAGATTTCATGAGTTCAGGTTGGCTGAATCAGGTTAAGACCATGTTTATATTGTTCGGAGATTTATTAAGACTTGGTTAAGATCGTCGCGGAGACGGCGGTTGCGTGACTCGCTTAGTCACCATTGACTTCATGCCTCTTTCCGCCGCATCCCCCGACTCCGATCCTGTGCAGACCCGACTCTTGATGATCGATGACGACCAAAAACTGTGTCGTCTGGTATCCAGCTATTTGGCCCCGCTGGGCTTTAATGTGACCGCCGTGCATGATGGTCCGAGCGGCCTTGAACGCGTACTGGCGGAAGAATGGGATGTCGTGCTGCTGGACGTGATGTTGCCGGGGATGGATGGATTTGAAGTGCTCAAACGCATTCGTAGTAGTTCAGATATTCCCGTGCTCATGCTGACCGCTCGTGGTGATGAAATGGACCGGATAGTAGGGTTGGAAGTTGGAGCCGATGATTACCTGCCCAAGACGTTTTCCACCCGAGAGCTGCTCGCGCGATTGCGGGCGGTATTGCGGCGAGGCAGCCGAACCGCCAAGGAGGAAGCCCCGCCCGAGGAATTGGTTTTTGAAGAATTACGGATCCGGCCTGAAGCCCGCTCGGCGGTGTTGGGTGATCAGGTGCTCGATCTCACGCCGGTCGAGTTTGACCTGCTTTTAGGATTGGCCAATTCGAAAGGTCGAGTGAAGTCGCGCGAATCCCTGTTGGATGAAGTGCGGGAGCGAAACTACGACGTGTTTGATCGTTCCATTGATGTGCACATCTCTGCGTTGCGGAAGAAGCTTGGCGATGATGCGCGGAACCCGCGCTACATTCGGACTCTCAGGTCGGTGGGTTACCTCTTCATCGATCCCTCCACGCATTGAGCGAAGAGATTTTTTCTGAACCATGGATGATCAGACTGAAAATCAGAATCCTGCAGGATTTCGGATTGCACCCGGATTACGGGTGCCGCTTTCGGTTAAAATCGGAATTTGGTTGGGGCTGAATTTTCTTTTTATCGCCGCGATTGCGGTGGGAGTCTTGCTAGGGCGAGGAGGGTTGCAGGGATGGATTGGCGGTCCCGTGGGAGATCGTTTGCAACTGGTCGGAGTCGCGATGAATTCCGCCGTGCGCAATGGGGAAGATCTCGAATCCGTGATCGCTCGATATGAAGAAGTCTATGATCTCTCGTTCGCATTTTATTCCAATGAAGGAGAGTTGAAAGGTGGAGCGACAATCCCGATTCCTGACGAGGTTAGTTACATCCTGCAAAATGATGAGGCGGGAGATGGAGTAGGCGCGCCCCCCCGAGCAGATGACCCGAGAATGGCGAGACCGGGACCGGGACCAGGGCCGCCTCGTCGAGCGGATGATCGTCGTCCTCCACCCGACCCAAGAAATCGCCAGCCGGGCGATGGTCCTCCCCGTCGGCAACCGCCAGATGCCGGACCTGGTGGTCCTCGCGGAATGGAAGGTGGCGGCCCCTCTGGCAGAGATGGTCGAATTTTTGAATATGATCGAAGTGAAGGCAGATGGTGGGTGGGCGTGCGTGCCCCGGTATTTGATACCGAAGGCCGGCCGATGCCTGGTGCACTCTTCGCTATCTCAGATTCCGTTTGGTCCTTTGGTGGTCTCTTGGATTTAAGACCGGCGGTTTACGCGGTCGCCGCCGTCGTAGTGTTATCGGTGATATTCTGGTTGCCACTGGTGGTAGGAATCACGCGAGCGCTGCGGCAGGCGACCTACGCGACCACCGAAATCGCCCAAGGGCGTTTCAAGGTCCGGGTCGAGACGAATAGACGCGATGAGTTGGGACTGCTGGGCGAAAGCATCAATCGTATGGCGGAACGGTTGGATCGCTTGGTCAATGGCCAGAAAAAATTTCTGGCAGATGTAGCGCACGAATTAGGCTCACCTCTCGGACGATTACAAGTGGGGGCGGCAATCCTGCAGGATCGGGTGCCGGATGACCTCCAGGATTCGGTGCAGGATGTGCAGGAAGAGGTGCAGCAGATGAGCGATTTGTTGGGCGAGTTATTAGCCTTCACCCGCGCAGGCTTGCAGGCTCGAGTGGCGGTGATTCAACCGGTGGTTTTACGGGACGCGGTCGATCAGGCTATGCGCCGGGAAGCAGTGGGGATGGATATATCGATCGATGTTGAGGCCGAAGTGGTGGTAGGCGGCGACGCTAACTTATTGGTAAAGGTTTTGAGTAACTTGGTCCGCAACGCCACGCGCTACGCGGGCGCTGATGCGAAGATTTCCATCGACGCAGTTCACCGTGCTCCGGATTGGGTGGACTTGAATATCACCGACGATGGTCCGGGAGTCCCTCCCGAAGCCTTAGCCCGTTTGGGAGAACCTTTTTACCGACCAGATTCGGCTCGTTCGCGGGAGCTGGGAGGCACGGGTCTCGGTTTATCCATTGTGCGGGAATCCATTGAGGCCATGGGCGGCAAAGTATCGTTTGCTAATGGGAATCCCCGAGGATTTATCGCGAAGATCAAACTTAGGCAGGACCATTCTCGGCAATCTTAACGAATTCCTAACAATAAAAGGAGGTCGTGCACACATTCCCTGAACAAGCATGGGGTAGATTATTGGCATTATGAATGCGATCACCTCCCACCGCTCACATCCCGCTCTGGCCGGGACTCTGGGTATGCTCGGGCTTGTATTGGGTGCTTTTTCAATTTCGCTTTGGGCTCAACCCAGTGGTGCACCGGTTGAAGCTGATTGGGAGCGCGGCGCCTCGCCGATGTCGAAAGCGGGTCGTGGTCCGGGAGGTCCCCCTCCGGGTGGACATCCCCTGTTGATGTTATTCGACAGCGATCAAGATGGGGTCATATCAGCCACTGAAATTGATGGCGCTGTGGCGACTCTTTTGTCCATGGACACCGACGGAGACGGCACGGTCTCAGATCGTGAACTCGTCGATGCCCTCCCACCGCCTCCCGACCATCGTATGGGACGTCGAGGCGGCCGTGAGGGTCC
>Ga0209659_1001263_pt1 | contig 14854 bp, 15 predicted proteins | sample SaaInlLV_10m_DNA_FD_184658 | JGI IMG/M metagenome (GOLD analysis project Ga0209659, IMG submission 184658) | Marine microbial communities from expanding oxygen minimum zones in the Saanich Inlet - SI072_LV_10m_DNA (SPAdes) (version 2) | ecosystem: Environmental > Aquatic > Marine > Intertidal... | reverse complement strand
TTTTCTGTTTGTAGATTTTTCGGCGCTATTATTGATAGCCTTACTTTTAACATCTCTCTATGTTGGTGTTTTGATTTACAAAACAAACGAAGAAAAGAATGAAACCTTCTATACCTTTTGGATGGAAGGAAGTAGTTTATTAATGTATTTACTTCTTTTTATTATCCCAATGGCTTTTGGTATCTTCGTACCCTAATTTTATGCTATGCAAAACTCCTTAGAATTTGCTTTACAATTTGATAAGTCAGATGAATTATCTGATTACAGACAGAGGTTTCATATTCCAACTGTCAATGGTAAAGATGCCCTTTATTTTACTGGCAACTCATTGGGCTTGCAACCTAAAAGTGTCAAATCTCATTTGATGCAAGAGCTAGACGATTGGGCTAAATTTGGTGTAGAAGGTCATTTTGAAGCTAAAAATCCGTGGGTCTTATATCATAAAATTTTGAGTGAGCCTTTTGCAAGGCTTGTTGGTGCTCAGCCTGATGAAGTAGTTGCTATGAATGGTTTGAGTGTTAATCTGCACCTAATGATGGTATCCTTTTATCAACCAAAGGGAAAACGTACTAAGATTATATGTGAAGCTAAGGCTTTTCCATCTGATCAATACATGCTTGAAAGTCAAGTTAAATTTCATGGCTTAAATCCTGAAGAAACGATTATAGAAGTTAGTCCTAGAGAAGGAGAGCATTGCATAAGACAGGAAGATATTCTATCATGTATAGAAGAAGTTGGTGATGAGCTTGCTTTGGTGTTTTGGGGCGGAGTTAATTACTACACGGGACAGGTTTTTGACATGCCAAAGATTACAGAGGTAGCTAAAGGGGTTGGGGCTTTTGTTGGCTTTGATTTAGCGCATGGTGTCGGCAATGTTTCACTTAATCTTCACGATTGGGGAGTTGATTTTGCATGTTGGTGTTCTTACAAATATTTGAACTCGGGTCCAGGTAGTGTTTCTGGAATATTTGTTCATAATAAACATGAAGAGAATAAAGATTTACCACGTTTTGCTGGTTGGTGGGGACACGATGAGGATCGTCGTTTTCTGATGGAAAAAGGCTTTGTTCCCATTAAAGGAGCTCAAGGTTGGCAATTGTCCAACGCGGCGGTTTTTTCCATGGCACCGTGTAAGGCGAGTATGGATATTTTCGATGAGGTAGGCTTGCCAAAACTTATTAAAAAAAGCAGAAAACTGACCAACTTTATGGAATTTGTTTTTAACGATATTTCTGAACGTTATGACAACTGTAATTTCGAAATCATCACTCCAAAAGAGGAGCGTTACAGAGGGTGTCAGTTATCAGTTTTAATGCATGGACAAGGCAAAGAAATGTTCGATTATATCACAAAAGAAGGGGTTATAGCCGATTGGCGTGAACCTAATGTGATACGCTTAGCTCCAGTGCCTCTATACAACAGTTTTGAAGATATTTTCAAATTAGGACAAATCATAGAAAACGCATTATCATGAGAAAAAAAGTAACAATTGCCGGGGCTGGTTTAGTAGGCTCATTGGAAGCCATTTATCTCTCTAAAAAAGGATTTGACGTTGAGGTTTTTGAGCGTAGACCTGATATGAGAAAGGTAGAATTGGCTGCAGGTCGTTCAATAAACTTAGCACTATCTGTAAGAGGGTGGAATGCCCTTAAAAAAGTAGGAATAGATGCCGAAGTGAGTAAAATGGCTATTCCTATGTATAAAAGAGTAATGCATTCTGTGGATGGAACGCTTACCGACCAAGCCTATGGACAAGATGGCGAAGCTATTTATTCAGTTTCAAGAGGTGGCTTGAATCAGTTGCTAATGACCTTAGCTGGTGAGCAAGAAAATGTCAATTTACATTTTGATTACAGGTGTGTTGATGTTGACTTGAAAACTGCAGAGGCTGTTTTTGAACATAAAAGTGGAGAAAGGAAAACGGTTGATGCCAATATGATTATTGGTGCTGATGGTGCATATTCCGTTATTCGCTCTAAAATGGTTAGACAAGACCGTTTTCAATATTCACAATATTATATAGAGCATGGTTATAAAGAGTTAACTATTCCCGCTAATGAGGATGGTTCCCACAAGCTGGAGGTAAATGCCCTACACATATGGCCTAGAGGAAATTATATGCTCATTGCTCTTCCGAATATGGATGGTAGTTTTACTTGCACATTATTTTTTCCTTATGAGGGAGAGCATTCTTTTGAAAATCTAAAAACAGAGGAACAGGTTTATAATTTCTTCAAAGATGTTTTTCCAGATACACTAGATTTAATACCTAATCTTGTTGAAGAGTATTTTAACAATCCAACCTCTTCGCTTGCTATTATGCGTTGTGACCCCTGGGTGGTTGATGATAAAGTACTATTGATTGGCGATGCTGCACATGCTACTGTTCCTTTTTATGGACAAGGCATGAACGCTGGTTTTGAAGGTTGTTTTGTGTTAGACGAATTAATGGATAAACACGGTGACGACTTTATAAGTTGTTTTAAGGAATATTCAGAAATTAGAAAACCTGATGGGGATGGAGTGCAAGACTTGTCTATGCACAATTTTATTGTGATGAGAGACAAAACTGCCGATCCTCAATTTTTATTACAAAAAAAAATAGAACTTCATTTCTCTAATAAATACCCTGAAAAATGGTTGCCACTCTATTCTATGGTTTCTTTCAGTACTATTAGATATTCAGAAGCTTGGAAAATAGGGCAACATCAAGAACAATTGATGAAAGAAATTATGAGCTTACCCAACATCGAAAATATTTGGGATAGTGAGGAAGTGGAAGAGAAGATGTTAAGCTTAATTGATTGAGAAAAGTTTTAAAGGCATATGCCCAGTTAGAAGAGCACGTTTTGTTCATGATAAAAGCTGAATTTTTTATTCAGCTTATTGGTGCGGCATTTTTTCTAATACTTAATATTTACCTTGCTAAATCGGGATTCACTGATCCTGAGATTGCGAACTTCATTTCCTATAGGTTTTTAGCTGTTATGGTTTTAGCATTTCCTTTAGGGTTTTATATCAAAGGAAAACGACTCAAGCCTTTTTTTCTAATAGGTAGTTTTGGAGTGCCTTTTGTTGCAATAACTATGGTTTTAGCTATTTCAAAAGGGTTTTATTCGATTTTACCAGCATTATTTATTTTTTGGGGAGTAGTCTTTACCTGTTTCCAAGTGAGTAGTCTGCCTTATATAATGAGGAGTACCAAAAAAGAAAACCAGTCCCATGCTATTTCCTTAAATTATGCGACCCATAGTTTTGGTACTATAGCCAGTAGTATTATCATATTTCTTTTGGGTAGTATGTTTAGCAACTTTGATGAGGGAATGATATTGATAGTTATTTCGGTGATAGGTTTAGTAGGAATATATTTTTTATTTCAACTCAAGGAAGAAGATGTTAGAGACGATAAAAAAGGTATTCAGTGGGCGTCTTATGATTGGTGGTTAGTGACTAAAGCAATTGTTCCAACCATAATTATTTCGGTTGGAGCTGGTTTAACCATACCCTTTATAAATCTCTTTTTCTATCATAGTTTTGATGTGGATTCCTCTGACTTTGCTTTGATTGGAGGAGGAGCTAGTTTGTTAGTTGCTACGATGGCTCTTCTAGTGCCTAAGGTAAAAGATATGCTCGGCTTTAAGTTAGGAATTACCTTAACGCAATCCATTGCAGTAATTGCTTTGGTTGCTTTGGCTACAACTGAATTTTTTGTTGAGTATTGGTGGGCCTTGCCCTTAGCCATTCTATGTTTTTGGATACGAACACCATTAATGAATATGGCAGCACCAATGACTTCCGAGTTGACCATGAATTATGTCGGAAAAAATAATCAAGAAATTTTGAGTGCGATTACTGCTGCCATATGGAGTGGCAGTTGGTATTTTAGTTCTCAGATATTTAGGTTTTTGAAGGCTATGGATTTGCCTTACGCTTATATTTTTTACATCACCGCAGGACTTTATGCATTTGGTGTATTTACCTATTATCTACTGATTTTAGATTACGAGAAGAATAGCTTTTCAGAAAGTTAACTATCATTTTCTTCTGACGCTTTGATAGGTTAGCAGTTCCTATTTCGTATTGTAAGCCATTATTTTCGAAATGTATAGATTTCCAATCTTCTTTGATTTCAGAAATAGAATCAATATTTGCCTCTTGCACTTCCTTCTCTACATCTAATTTCCATTTGATTTTATGATTTTCATATTTGAAATAGAGTTTATTCATATTGAATATTCCACCCAATATAGCTGCTGTCAAACCACAAGTTATACCAACCAAATATGGGCTTGCAGAATCATTACAGCTAGTAAAAATGTGTAGAAAGAAAATATCAATAATTATGTATGTGCTAATTACAATAAATAAAATCAAAAGGATTTTCTGACCTTTAAAAAGGGGTAGTGTTTTCATAATACTTTAAGATTTAATTATCTCAAAGTTAAAAATTATTTTAGAAAAGGATTGTTTGTTTTTTCATACCCTATAGTAGTGCTTGGACCATGACCGGAATAGACTTTTGTTTGTTCATCTAATGGCAGTAATTTATCTTTTATACTGTTAATGAGTGTGTCGTAGTCGCCACCAGGCAAGTCAGTTCGTCCGATACTCATCTGAAATAGAACATCTCCACCGATTACAAAATGCTGTTCGTTGGAATAAAGGACAATATGTCCTGGAGCATGACCAGGAGTAAATAAAACATCAAGACTACTATTACCAAAATGTATCTTATCTCCCTCTTTTAAGAAAGTCGAAGGCTCTGGACTTTCTTCATAATTATGAAATCCATAGAGTTGACAGTAGTCCTTTACAGAATGTAATGTGGGCAGGTCTAGTTCATGCATTTCTAAATCCAAGCTCCATTTTTCCGCTACAAATCGGTTTCCCAAAACATGGTCAATGTGGCAATGTGTATTTATAAGTTTTACTGGTTCAAGTTCGTTGTCAACTATGAATCTTTCCAATTCTAGCTTTTCATTTTGTTCATAGCAACCTGGATCTATAATAATGCATTTCTTGCTCTCGTCAAATAGAACATAAGTGTTCTCTTGAAAGCCATTGAAGGTAAAGGATTGAATTTTTATCATTGAGCAAAGATATTTTGAATTACATATCTTCGCAAGGAAATTATATTATGTCTTTTGTAACATTACTTTTTCTGGTTTTAATAGGTCTTTGTGCTGGTCTCCTCAGTGGATTTATAGGCGTTGGTGGTGGAATTATCATTATTCCTTTGCTAATGCTGTTGATTGGAATGGGACAACATAGTGCACAGGGCACCAGTTTAGCCGTTATGTTGCCACCAATTGGAATTTTGGCAGCATGGAACTATCATAAAGAAGGTTTTGTGAACTGGAAATATGCTCTCATTATATCTTTAGCATTTGTAATAGGTGGTTATTTCAGCTCCAAGTGGGCTGTAAATATTGACTCAAAGACTTTGAAGAAGGTTTTTGGACTAATGCTGTTACTTGGAGGGATTAAACTTATGTTTTCGAAATGAGTCAGTTAAAACCTCAAATATTAGCTTTATCTGAACAGTATTTTGAAGATACTATTGCGATTCGAAGACGATTGCATGAATATCCTGAACTGTCATTTAAAGAATATGAAACCTCAAAATTCATACAAGAAAAGCTAACGGAATACGGAATTTCTTTTGAATCGGGTATAGTTGAAACAGGTGTTGTGGCACTTATAAAAGGTCAAAATCCTAATTCTAAATGTATAGCCCTCAGAGCTGATATAGATGCCTTGCCGATATATGAAATGAATAATGTTAGTTATGCCTCGAAAAATAAAGGCGTAATGCATGCTTGTGGTCATGATTTTCATACGGCTTCTCTTTTAGGTGTTGCACGGATTTTAAATGAATTAAAAGATAAGTGGGAGGGAAGTATTAAACTTATTTTTCAGCCAGGTGAAGAAAAATTACCTGGTGGAGCTTCTCTGATGATTGAAGAGGGTGTTTTGGAAAACCCTAAAGTAAATAAAATTATAGGTCAGCATGTTTCACCAGAGTTAGACTGTGGTGTTATTGGCATGAAGGAAGGAATGTTTATGGCTTCTGCTGATGAAATTTATATTGATGTTATTGGTAAAGGTGGCCATGCCGCTATTCCAGAAGGACGAATAAATCCTTTAGTTATTGCCTCCAAAATAATTACTTGCCTATACGATAGATTTGATAAGGTAAACGACACTCCTTCAGTATTATCTATTGGAGTAATTCAAGGTGGTAGTGCTGGCAATATTATCCCAGAAAAAGTGAGTATGCAAGGAACTTTTAGAGCTATGGATGAGGATTGGAGGGCTAAAGCACTCCAGATTATTGAAGAGATATGCCTTAACACTTCTAAAGAAATGGGGGGAGAGTGTGATCTTGAAATTCGTAAAGGCTATCCATTTTTAAAAAATGATGTGCCTTTTACTGAACATTGCTTTCAGCAAGCTACAGATTTTATGCCTAGCAATAGCGTTATAAAAATTCCAAAGCGAATGACTGCAGAGGATTTTTCCTATTATTCGCATCATGTTCCATCGTGCTTTTACAGGATAGGAGTTGGGGATAAAAGTGGAGCTAGAAAGCACTTGCACAACCCTAACTTCAATGTTGAGGAAGCCGCTTTAAAGTACAGTATAGGATTAATGAGTTGGTTGGCGATTAGGAGCTAATTAGCAACATCAGAGATAAATTTTATTCTGAAAAGTCTTAATTCTTCGTCTGTGTATTCGTCTTCTTCGAACTCACTTCTAGCTTCATCAAAAGTTGCTTCCTCAGAATTTTTAAAGAAATCAACAAGCTCTTCTTCTTGGTATTCATCAATGATATCGTCCAAATAATAGTTCAGGTTTATTTTTGTTCCTGATTCTACAATTGTTTCAATTTCAGTGATAAGGTCTTCTACTGTCAGTCCTTTGGCAGAAGCGATATCTTCAATCGATAATTTTCTGTCTATACTTTGGATGATATACACTTTATTGCTTGACTGTTTGGCAATAGTTTTTATGACCATATCTTCAGGTCTTACGATGTCATTCTCCTCAACATATTCCTTAATGTAATCTAAAAACGGTCTGCCAAATTTATTGGCTTTTCCTTGTCCAACACCATGAATTTGACTTAACTCTTCAGTGGTAATTGGGTACTGATTCGCCATATCAATCAGAGAAGCTTCAGAAAATATGATGTTTGGAGGAAGTTCTTTTGACTTGGCAAACTTTTTTCTGAGATCTTTCAGGTTTTTGAAAAGCACAGTATCAGAAGCAGCAGATTTTTGATTGCTACTAGCTGCATTTTTAGAATTGATAGCATCGTAATCGTGATCTTCTGTGAATAACACTTCATAGGATTCTTTCAAAAATTCTTTTCCTTTTTCAGAGATTTTAAGAATTCCATAGCTCTCAATTTCTTTTACTAATAATCCTTTTACCAGAGACTGACGAATAACAGCATGCCAAAACCCTTTAGATTTATGATTGCCTTTTCCATATTCTTCAAGAGCTTCTGATTTATGTTGTTTGATTAGAGCATTACTTTCCCCAACCAGTACTTTAACTATTTCTTTTGCTTTTAGCCTTTCGTTTATGGCTGAGACACACTCTATTAATTGTGTGATATACTCTTCACCATTAAATTTAGGTTTTGGATGTCGGCAATTATCACACATTTCATTGCAATTGGCTTCGTCAAACGATTCGCCAAAATAGTGTAGAATATATTTCCTTCTGCACATGGACGTTTCGGCAAAAGAGATGGTTTCTAGTATGAGTTGACGTCCGATTTCCTGTTCAGCTACTGGTTTACCTTGTAAAAACTTTTCAAGTTTTTCAATGTCGTTATAGCTGTAAAAGGTCACGCAATTACCTTCTCCGCCATCACGCCCTGCTCGTCCTGTTTCTTGGTAATAGCTCTCTAAACTTTTAGGAATATCGTGGTGAATAACATATCGGATATCTGGTTTGTCAATCCCCATTCCGAAAGCTATTGTTGCAACAATAACATCCACATCTTCCATGAGGAAAGCATCTTGATGTTTGACACGTGTTTTATTTTCTAAACCAGCATGATAGGGCAGTGCATTGATGCCATTTACTTGAAGAGTTTCGGCAATTTCCTCAACCTTTTTTCTGCTTAGGCAGTATACAATCCCAGACTTGCCTTCATTCTGTTTAATGTACTTAATGATTTCTTTTTCTACATCAATTTTTGGTCTGATGTCGTAATAAAGATTATCTCTATTAAATGAATCGAAGAAAACAGGGCAATCAGTTATTCCTAAATTCTTTTGAATGTCTTCTCTAACCTTAGTAGTAGCGGTAGCCGTAAGAGCAATTATCGGAGCACGTCCAATATTTTCTATTATTTTTTTTAGATTTCTATATTCCGGTCTAAAGTCATGACCCCATTCGGAAATGCAATGTGCTTCATCTATAGCATAAAATGAGATTTTTTTATCTTTCAGATAATCTATGTTTTCTTGTTTAGTGAGTGATTCTGGGGCTACATAAAGAAGTTTTGTTTTACCGCTTTCAACATCCTCTTTAACCTTTGCTACGTCTTTTTTGGAAAGGGAGGAATTAAGGACATGTGCTATTGAGTCGCTGTCGTTAAACCCTCTAATAGCATCTACTTGATTTTTCATTAATGCTATCAGTGGAGAAATAACTATTGCACATCCATCACTGATAAGAGCAGGTAGCTGATAACACATAGACTTACCTCCGCCTGTTGGCATGATTACAAAAGCATCATTACCATCAAGTGTATTTTGAATGATGGTTTCTTGTTGGCTTTTAAAACGGTTGAATCCAAAATATTTTTGAAGTTCATCCGTAAGAGATGTAATCTGTAGAGTCATTTAATTATAATCAAGCTAAAATTTGATACTTTTGCTTTAAAGTAATCCCTCTAAAATTAGAGAATTTATTTTATTAAATCAAATTTAGTCTATTGAAATCAATTAATGAAATAAAATCTATTGCAAAATCAACCATTGAGTTAGAAGGTCAATCTATTCTAAAACTTCTTGATTTTATTGATGATGATTTTGGTAAAGTTGTTCAAGAAATTCTGAACTCTAAGGGGCGATTAATTGTTACTGGAATAGGTAAAAGCGCAAACATTGCTCAGAAGATGGTATCCACTTTCAATTCCACAGGTCAGCCATCTATATTTATGCATGCCGCTGATGCTCTACATGGTGATTTAGGAAATATTCAAAGCGAAGATATTGTAGTTTGCATTTCCAAAAGTGGTTCAACAGCTGAAATAAAAACACTTATTCCGCTTTTAAAAGACATGGGGAATTCGATTATTGCCATTACAGGAAATTCTGAATCATACCTGTCTCAACAATCTAATTGGACAATACTTTCAAAGGTTGATAAAGAGGCTTGCCCAAACAATCTTGCACCAACAACAAGTACTACTGCACAGTTGGTAATCGGTGATGCTTTAGCCGTTTCTTTATTGGAATGCAGGAATTTTTCAGATTTAGATTTTGCTAAATTTCATCCTGGAGGAGCTTTAGGTAAAAAACTATTTTTGAAAGTTGATGATTTGTGTTCTGATAATTCCATGCCTAGCGTCCTTCCAAATGAGACTATTAAAAATGTAATAGTAGAAATATCAAACAAGCGATTGGGAGCAACTGCTGTTATTGAAAACAATCAACTTCTTGGTTTAATTACTGATGGAGATATAAGGCGAATGCTTGAAAATGAAGGTTCAGATTGGAGCACTCTAAAAGCTAAAGATATTATGTGTGATAAGCCAAAAACTATTGAATGGAATGAGTTGGCAGCAAAGGCATTAACTATTATGGAAGACAATAATATTTCGCAACTTATAGTTTGTAAGGGAGACTCATACCACGGCATAGTGCATATTCATGACATACTAAAAGAAGGGATTTTATAATGAGAAAAATAGGAGAGGAGAAGGAACATTCTTTTTTAGATCATTTAGAAATTTTAAGATGGCATCTTATCAGAAGTGCAGCAGCTATTTTAGTCTTCACTATTTTGGCATTTATATTTCCAGAATTTTTATTCGATAAGATAATTTTGGCATCAAAAAGTCCTGACTTTGCTACCTATAAATTTTTCTGTTGGCTATCCGAAACCCTACACTTTGGAGAGGCATTGTGTATTAAAGAAGCGCCATTTGAATTAATGAATATAAAGATGTCAGGTCAGTTTAGCACACATATAGTATCATCTTTAGTTGCTGGTTTTGTGTGTGCCTTTCCATATGTTTTTTGGGAAATTTGGCGTTTTATAAAGCCTGCTTTACACGGTAGCGAAAAAAAATACTCTAGAGGTGTTGTGTTTTACACCTCATTACTCTTTATTCTTGGAGTATTATTTGGATACTATGCTGTAGCACCATTATCTGTTCAGTTTCTTGGTAATTATCAAGTCAGTTCTCAAGTAGTAAATCAGATTAATTTAAACTCCTTCATTTCGACAGTAACTACTGTCTGTTTAGCAAATGGTATAGTTTTCTTATTACCTATTCTTATTTATTTCCTCAGTAAGCTAGGATTAATTTCGCCTGAGTTCTTAAGGCAATATAGAAAGCATTCCTTAGTTATACTTATGATTTTAGCCGCTATTATTACACCTCCAGACATCATGAGTTTAATTTTAGTGACTTTTCCGCTGATGCTATTGTATGAGTTAAGTATTAAGGTATCTGCTAAATTTCAAGATAAATAATGAAATTGAACGCACAACATATTGTCAAAAAGTACCGAAACAGAAAAGTCGTTAACGAGGTTTCTTTGGAAGTAAACCAGGGTGAAATAGTTGGGCTTTTAGGCCCCAATGGAGCAGGAAAAACAACTTCTTTTTACATGATGGTTGGTCTTGTTAAGCCAGATGCTGGAAAGGTGTTTTTAGACGCTGATGAAGTTACGGAAGAACCTATGTACAGAAGAGCTCAGATGGGTATAGGTTATCTTGCACAAGAAGCATCTGTTTTCAGAAAGCTGAGTGTTGAAGATAACATTCTAGCAGTGTTAGAAATGACTGATTTAAGTAAGAAAGAGCAGTCTGAAAAACTAGAATCATTATTAGACGAGTTTGGACTTCAGCATATTAGAAAAAGCCTTGGAGATTTACTTTCTGGAGGTGAACGAAGGCGAACAGAAATAGCACGTTGTCTAGCTACTGACCCTAAATTTATTCTATTGGATGAGCCTTTTGCAGGAGTAGACCCTATTGCTGTTGAAGATATTCAACATATAGTCTCTAAATTAAAAGACCGAAATATTGGTATTCTAATTACTGATCATAACGTTCACGAAACACTTTCCATTACCGATAGAGCCTATCTATTGTTTGAAGGTAAAATACTAAAGTCAGGAACTGCCCAGGAGTTGGCAGAAGACGAACAAGTTAGGAGAGTTTATCTAGGGGAAAACTTTGAGCTAAGAAGCTAATTCAGCTTCGTAGATTTCAAATTTGTAACCTTCCATAATTTGATTGCAAAGTAATTCTGTACAAGCTTTGTCAACTTTTTCACTTGCCTCAGACTTATCTTTAGCTTCTATTTCCAAGGTGATGTGCTTGCCAATTCTTACATTGGTTATTTCTGGTAAACCAACATTTTTCATGCTTCCACTAACAGCTTTTCCTTGAGGGTCTAAAAGTGCCTTTAGAGGCATTACATCAATCTCTGCAATAAATTTCATTTTCTTGGATTATTAATGAGCGATAATACTGAATACAAAAGTATAATAATTGGCACAGCTACAAAATGGAAAAGCAATAATAATATTATACTAATTCCAATTAAGATAAATCGATATTCATTACCCTTCCAATTGAAGGTCTTAAACTTTAGTGCTATGAAAGATATATTTGATATCATAAGCCAACATAAGCCAATAACAAATACAATTAGAACTGTTGTTTGGGATAAAAACTCTAATAAAACACCTTCACTATTAAAGTGCGTGGCAATAGGGATGGATATAAAAAACAGGGCATTTGCGGGTGTTGGAAGCCCAATAAATGTATCGGACTGATTAGAATCTATATTAAACTTTGCTAATCTATAAGCTGAAAATAGTGGTATTAAAAAAGCGATATAAGCAATAGTGCTTAGTTCTGATTCGGAAGATAAAATAAGCTGGAATACAATTACACTTGGGGCTACACCAAAGGTGATTAAATCTGCAAGGCTGTCAAGTTGTTTGCCTAGTTCACCACTCACCTTCAATAGTCTGGCAAAGAAGCCGTCAAAAAAATCTAGAAAAGCACCACTTAAAATGCATAGCGACGCTGAGTATAAGTCATTTGAATAAGCGAATTGAATAGCTAATAAGCCAAAAAATAAATTACCTAACGTAAATAGATTCGGTATGTGTCTTAAAATGCTCAATAAATACGATATTTGTTACTGCAATAATACAAAAAGATGTATCGTAACCTATTACTTAGTTTTACTTCAGCCTTATTATTAGTTGTTTCGTGGCCCTCAGGTGGATTTCCTTTTCTTATATTTTTTGCACTAGCACCATTATTTTCCATTGTTGAAAATACACCAACTAAGAAGCAAGTATTTTTTTACTCTTTCATTGTATTTGCTCTTTGGAATTCAGGAACAACCTTTTGGATTTGTCACGCAAGTCTATTGGGAGTAATAGCTGCCGTAGTTGTTAATAGTTTACTAATGTCAAGTGTTATTCTGTTGTTTTCCATTGTTCGTACCAAATTTAATGACAGAAGAGCATGGTGGGCATTAATAACCTTTTGGCTAAGTTTTGAATATTTACACCTTAATTGGGATTTATCATGGCCTTGGCTGACATTGGGCAATGTATTTTCAACATACCCTAGTGTTATTCAATGGTATGAGTATACAGGAGTGCTGGGCGGCAGCTTATGGGTTTTGCTCTTCAATGTGGTTGTTTATCATTCATTCAAGAATAAAAAAGTATACCGTTTGCCTACCCTTATTTTGATTTTGCCTTTTGTGTTTAATCTATTCATTTCAACAGAAGAAAAGGGCGAGGAGATTAATATCGTAGTCGTTCAACCAAACATTGACCCCTATTTTGAAAAGTTTGACGGACTTTCTTCCTTAGAGCAATTAGAAAAATTTATAGAACTAGCCGAGCCAGAACTAGACTCAACAGTTGATTACCTAATAGGTCCTGAAACGGCAATAGTAGATGGCTTGTGGGAAAATAAAATTGAATATACAACTGAGCTTATTCGATTAAGGAAATTAATAGAAAAATATCCGGACTTAACAATTATTGTAGGGGCCTCAACCTACAAAGCCTATGATTCAAATGAGAATTTAAGTTCGACCGCTCGGAAATTCATTAATTCAGAAAGTTATTACGATGTATATAATTCAGCTTTGTGCATCTCCAAAGATGATTTGTCAATCTACCATAAGTCCAAGTTAGTTCAAGGGGTAGAGTTTACACCATTCTCATTTTTATTAGAGAAGCTTGAATTTTTAACCATTGACTTAGGAGGCATTTCTGGTAGTTTAGGAACACAAGACTACAGAGAAGTATTTGCTGGTAAGGCTAATGTTGCACCAATTATTTGTTATGAATCTATCTTTGGTGAATATACCACAGAATATGTGCGAAATGGTTCAGATTTATTTACGATTATAACTAACGATGGATGGTGGAAGGATACGCCTGGCTACAGACAACACCTTAATTACGCTAGCCTTCGAGCTATTGAATGTAGACGACCAATTGCCCGTTCTGCCAATACTGGAATATCTGCTTTTATAGATATTCGAGGAAAAATCTTTCAGCCTACAAAATGGGATGAAGAGGTAGTTATAAAAAGAACGCTAAGGACTCATTCAGCAAACACTTTTTATGTACGTTTTGGCGATTATATTGGAAGAATATCGGCTTTTATAGCCGTAATGTTTATTTGTTTTACACTAGCTAAAAGTAAAGATTGAAAATTACTCAACAATAACTTCTTCTGAGTCACTGCTAACTTCCAAAGTAGAATCTGACATGGCAGTATCCATTTCAGTAATAACTTCTTCTTCAATAGTTTCAGTCATATATGGAATTATTTGCAGATTAACTTCCTCATTAGTATTTGAAGACTCGATAGAAACAGATGTATTCATCTGAGAGTTATTAATTGCAGGAGCAGTATTAGTTATGTTATAAAACCCAAATACAAAAGCAGCCAATACAAGTGCCGCAGTGATGATAAATTCGCTTTGTTTCATGATAAAATATGATTTGTTAGCTGACAAGTTAAAAAAAATAATCCAATACAATTAATTCTTAGTCCTTTCAGATGCAATAATCATTAGTTTTGTAGTGTGAGACAAATAGCTACATATCATATAGTGAATGTTGAATCGTTCAAGCAAAATCTATTGTATTGGGCGTCTCAGTTTCAACAAACCGCTTCTTATATTGGAGATACGGCTGAAGAAAATGGCTTACACATGAAATATGATATGCTTGTTGGTGCCGATTCGATGTCAACACTAGTTTGCAATGCAGATTCGTTTAGTTCGCTGAGGTCTTTTCACGACACAAAAAAGGATTGGATCTTTGGATTTTTAAGTTATGATTTAAAAAATGAAGTTGAAGACTTACAATCCAATAATACGGATGAATTAAACCTTCCCAATCTATATTTTTTTCAACCAAAGTGGGTGTTTGAAATTATTGGTAATGATATCAGTATTCATTTTCCATTGGATACCCCTAGAAAGGAAATGAAGTTGATTTTTAAAGAAATAATGCTAACTAAAAACGATAGTAACAGCTCGTCTGCAGTGAATATGAATAGCAGAATTTCAAAATCAGAATATATTTCAATCTTTAATAAGTTA
>Ga0209659_1001258_pt1 | contig 14872 bp, 10 predicted proteins | sample SaaInlLV_10m_DNA_FD_184658 | JGI IMG/M metagenome (GOLD analysis project Ga0209659, IMG submission 184658) | Marine microbial communities from expanding oxygen minimum zones in the Saanich Inlet - SI072_LV_10m_DNA (SPAdes) (version 2) | ecosystem: Environmental > Aquatic > Marine > Intertidal... | reverse complement strand
AAAGTAAAAAAATGTGTATATTTGCTCCTAGATAAGCGAATGAAATTAAACGGTCAACAACTTAAATTTGTGCAAACATGGGGAATACTCGGTAATAACTGGGGTATCAACAAAACGATGGCACAGTTACACGCATTGCTGATGATTAGTGAAAATGCGTTGAGTACAGAGGAGATGATGGAAACCCTTCAAATCAGCCGTGGTAATACCAATATGAATGTGCGAGCATTGGTAGAGTGGGGGCTAGCTAACAAGGAAATGATGGCTGGAGACAGACGTGATTTTTACAGTGCCAAAAAAGATATATGGGTAGTCGCTCGCCAGATTGCCAAGCAACGTAGAAAACGAGAACTTGAACCTGTAATTGCTGCATTGGTGGAGATAAAAAGTGAAACAGTGAATACGGATGAGAATACGGAATTACTGAACCGGGTAAATGATATAGAGGATTTTGCCATAAAGATAGATAAGATGCTTGAGAAATTTGAAAAGAGTGATGAGAATTGGTTTTACAAGGTACTCCTAAAGTTGGTGTGACCTTTTTTTAACCGTAACTTTCAAAAAATATTGAAAATACAAAAAGATGAATATATTTATAACCTATAGTATTTACCTCATAATAGGAGCACTCATTACAGTGACAGTAGGAGCCGACCTATACTGCAACGGCTACTATCTTATCCTAAACTTATTTGAAAATGAGGTGGTGACACAAACGATTAATAAGTTACTCCTCACTGGCTATTACCTACTAAACATAGGTTACATCGCCCTTACACTTACGCAAATAGATGAGGTGGAAACGACCACAGTAGCATTGGAACAGCTGGCATACAATATAGGTCGCATATTGCTTATATTGAGTTATTTACACTTTCAAAATATTGCTCTACTTGCTTGGTTAAGTAAGAGAAAGCACATACTCATAAATCAATTTAATTAACACTTTAAAACACAAACATCATGACAGATTTAATCGTAAAAACCTACATTGCCTATCTTCCAGTAGCCATCTTATTGACCTTCGTAGTCGCACGTATTTTCTTCAAAAACAGTAAGATATTTATGTTAGATATCTTCAGCGGAAGAGAAGAGATTGCGATGAGTACTAACAAGCTTTTTGAAACAGGATTTTACCTCTTGAGTTTAGGTTTTGCACTTTTCCGTATGAAAATTAACAAGAGTAATTTTATCACCATCGACTTTGAAATGGTAGAGGGAGTACGAACGCGAATAGAGACGCTTGTTTATGGCAAACAAGAACTCTTCGAAGTACTAAGTAGTAAAGTGGGCGTTCTGGCGGTTGTACTCGGATTTATGGTGTTCTTCCTCATGTATATGCTCTTTAGAGGCAAAAAGAAAAGTGCCGAGGGTAGAGACAGAAAAGAGGAACTGCAGAGAATTCAGGAGATCTAAATTTCATTTGTAGGAACTCGCCTCTGAGGTGAGTTCCTACAAAATTAAAATACAGATGATATCACAATGAAAAAAATCAATAAATACATACAACTATTTCTGCTAGCACTCGTGCCTATTGGGCTATTAGCAAGTATTGCGGATACCTATTATTTAGTTGGGATTTTACTCCTTTCATTGCCCATCGGTGCGACTCAATATATAGGGTCTTTGATAGACACCTTACTGAATGAAAAAAAGAGCATCTATTTATGGCATACCGTACTTAGTACCGTTGTGCTTTTAGTTATTGCTTCTATTACCGACCTTAATTTTCTTTTTAGAGCTGATGGTATATATGAGTCTTTTGCCGAGTTTATTGGTTTTGGAGGTAGTGTTGGATTAGCGATATACTTTTGGGTAATAACTTTTAGTAGAGATTTGGAGTAGATTCTCAATCTTTAGAAACTGATCTACAATTTAACTAATCAACCACTTAACTAAACACAATGAAAATAATACTAGCAGGCGGCAGCGGTTTCATCGGTCGTTTTTTAGAAAAACGATTTAACCAAGATGGCCACCAAGTGAAGGTGCTTACACGAAACCCGAAAAAAGATAATGACATTTATTGGGATGGTGAGACGAAAGGAGAATGGATGAAATCACTTAAAGAAGCCGATGTGCTCATCAATATGGCAGGTAAATCGGTGGATTGCAGATATACTAATCGTAATAAACAACTCATATACGATTCACGTTTGAAATCAACCGCCATACTTGACAAAGTCATATCTGAGATAGACGAACCACCCAAGCTATGGATGAACAGCAGCACGGCTACCATTTATCGTCATGCAGAAGATCGACCTATGGACGAAGCTAAGGGAGAGATTGGCACAGGATTTTCGGTAGATGTAGCCACCAAGTGGGAGCGAACTTTTTTCCGTCAGGAGCTACCGTACACGCGTAGGGTTGCACTTCGCACAGCCATTGTATTAGGAAAGGAAGGAGGAGCATTGGCCCCCCTCAAACGATTAGTGCAGTTTGGGCTAGGAGGTAAGCAAGGGTCTGGAAATCAAATGTTTAGTTGGATACACGAAGAGGATATGTATCGTGCTGTGTGTCATATCATCGCCCATACAGAAATAGAAGGACCCATAAATTTATCTTCGCCTAATCCCTTGCCCAACGCTGAAATGATGAGGTCTTTGCGGAGGAATATGAATATGCCGATGGGCTTGCCTTCACCCAAGTGGCTGCTCACCGTGGGGGCTATTTTTATTCGTACGGAAACCGAGCTGGTACTCAAAAGCAGGTGGGTCATTCCCCCTAAATTACAAAAAAGTGGATTTACATTCCAATACCAACACTTAGATACGGCATTGCGTGATTTGATTTCATAGGATTACACCTTTTTCACAGGAGTCGGATTTGACGTCAGTCCTCATAAGAAATTATCGGTTCTCTGCGTGTCTCGCCCAAAATATTTCGCATATTTGCTCATATGAGAAAAATAGGTGTGTTACTACTTGTAGCAGTTTCATTTTTAAGCTTTTCGCAAGATAAATTACTAACCATAAATGATGCAATAACGGGCTATCATCTTTATCCCAAAGGACTACGTGACGTGCAATGGTTGCCCGGTGGGCAGTGGTTTAGCCAAGTGGCTACCCTAGACGGTAAGCAGGTCATCGAAGTGCAAGAAATAGCCGTTACCAAGGGACGCAACATTATAGTAACCCTAGATGACATAAACGCAGCCTTACCTGAGGGTAAGACCTTGAGTAGACTACCACGTGCCAATTGGATAAGTGATAAGGAATTTCAATTCATAACAGATAAGCAGGGCTATGCCTATGATATTGAAGAAAAAGGATCGCGAGCGTTATCATACACCAATGATGCAGGCATAGGTCGTGTGCAATACTTTGACGACGGGAGTGGTATCTATGGCGAAACTACCAACGGTTTTGCATACAGCAGAGATAATGAAGGTAAAGAAATAGGTTCGAATACAGATGGTATTGTGATAGGAAAAACGGTGCATCGCTCGGAGTTTGGTATTACCAACGGACTTTTCCCATCGCCTAGCCATGAGCTAATGGCTTATTACGAGATGGATGAGCGAATGGTCACCCAATATCCACTATATGTATTAGCAGATACACCAGCGACTGTCCAGATGATCCGATATCCCACAGCGGGAGCCAAGAGTCATCACGTGCAAGTGAAGATTAAAAACATGGCAACAGCTGACGCACCTATTACCATTCAAACTACAGGAGATAAAGAGCAATATCTCACCAATGTGAGTTGGAGTGCCGACGAGAAATATGTATTGATTGCTATCGTAAACAGAGCACAAAATCACATGTGGCTCAATAAATACGATGCTAAAACAGGAGCATTTATCAAAACACTCTTTGAAGAACAAAATAAAAAGTATGTAGAACCAGAGCATCCTGCCGTTTTCTTGAAAAATGACCCTAATAAATTCATCTGGTGGAGTGAGCGAGATGGTTATAATCATCTATACCTTTATGATTTGGAAGGCAATATGCTCAAACAATTGACCAAAGGCCAATGGATAGTGACAGAATATCATGGTATGAGTGCTGAAGGTGATAAATTTTATATCACCGCCACCAAAGACTCACCACTGGAGCGACATTTATACTGTGTAAATGTGAAAAATGGCAAGATGAAAAACCTGACCCAAACCTCAGGTTATCACGGGCTAAAAGCTAATAAAGACTGCTCACTATTCATAGACGATTATAGTAATACGGGTACACCAAGAGCCATACGCCTTATAGACGGGGATGGAAATTTAAAAGAAGTCATTCACCAAGCAGAGAATCCACTCGCGGAGTATAAAATAGTGCAAATGGAACTGGGCAAACTCAAAGGAAATAGTGGTGATGATTTATACTATCGGGTATTCAAACCAATAGACTTTGACGCGAATAAGAAATACCCCGTGGTGGTTTACCTATACAATGGGCCGCATTTACAACTCATCACGAACAGATGGTTAGGCGGTGCGAATCTTTGGTATCAATATATGGCACAGCAAGGATATGTGGTATTTAGCATAGACGGTAGGGGAAGTGCCGATAGAGGTTTTGCTTTTGAAAGTGCGATACATCGTAACTGCGGCGAAAAAGAGATGGAAGATCAACTTACGGGGGTGGAGTGGCTCAAAAAACAAAGCTGGGTAGATGCCGATAGACTCGGAATACACGGCTGGAGTTACGGTGGATTTATGACTACCAGTGTGATGAGTAGGCATCCAGGAGTATTTAAGGTAGGTGTAGCCGGTGGGCCGGTGATTGATTGGACGTTATATGAAGTAATGTACACGGAGCGATATATGGACACACCTCAAGAAAACCCAGAAGGATACGAACGTACTAATCTTAAAAATCACGTTCAAAACCTTGATGGGAAGTTGCTGATGATACACGGCGGGCAAGATAATGTGGTGCTGTGGCAGCATAGCTTGCAGTTCTTAGAGAAGGCGATAGATGAAGGCGTACAGTTGGACTATTTCGTATATCCAAACCACGAGCACAATGTTAGAGGGAAAGACCGAATCCATTTGTACCAAAAAGTGAGTGAATACTTCTTTGATCATTTGTAAAAATAAGCTCAAGTTAAAGCTTAAACGACTTCATTGAGGTAGAGAAATAGGGGATAAATCCAAATTTTAGTTTTCTTTGATACTATGAAGCATAATTATTCTCATAAAATATTGATGACCGTAGCTGCAATTTCAATGCTGGCGACAAGTTGTAGTGACAAAGAAACTCCTACTGAACCAGAAGACGAGAGCTGCACCAAAGTAATGTGGTACGCCGATGCTGATGGCGATGGATTGGGCGATGCAGAAGTAACGCTTTTTGAGTGTGACCAACCAGAAGGCTATGTGAGCAACAGCAATGATAAGATAGACGCTAAGGCGAGTAATACGGCTGTACCTATGGTATTTAAAGTAACAGGTGAAACTTGTCCTCCGTGTGGCGGATGGGGCTGGACAGCCTTTGCAGACCTGGTGTACAGATATCAAGGTGGCAAAGCTTTTAGCTGGGGAAATTACGGTACTGGATTTTCTAGCGGACATTTCAGAAACCAAGAGTTTAATCCTACTATGCAGGCTATGCAAGACCGTTTTGCACCGAATAGTTCTAAACCAAACTTTGTAGTCAATGGACGTAACTATACCACTAACAGTGCCGATGCACAAGCCGCGGCCGATGCGTTTGTATTGACCACAGCTCCTGTAGGAATGGTAATGAAAGCTACCATAGAAGGAGATAAGCTAACAATAAATGCCGAGGCAGAAGCTTTTGAAGATGCTAATGGTACATATGTAATGGGTGCTTACCTTATAGAAGACAAGGCTCTAGGGCCTCAAGCGGGTACTGCCGGTGCTAATGGTGATGCAGAACATCACAATGTAATGCGTGGCTCTCTTTCAGACAATGCTTGGGGCGATGTTATAACCGAAGATGGTCTGAGTGCAGGTACAAAGTACGAAAAATCATTTAGTTTGGATATCCCATCAGGCTATAACCGCGATAATTTTGCATATGGGCTTATCGTTTGGAAACGCATAGGAATAGCACACTTATTTGTGAATGCGTACGCAACACAGTAACAGGAATATTATGACAACAAAAAAGGGATTGCACACGGCGTGCAATCCCTTTTTTGTTGTGTAGTCTGCGATTTGGATTCGGAGTACTAATCCTCCAAAGCAATCATTTGTTCGAGTAGATTGTCGCAGTCATCAGATATAGACTTACTGTTGCCTGTAGCCTCTGCGTATTCTTTACTTAGCTTTTCGTAGTCTTCGGGCGTAAGGTTCGCTGCTTCAGCAAGCTTAGCTTCTAGTTCTTCGACGTGTTTCTTAGCATTGGCGAGTTGCTCTTCTTTTTGGTCAAGCTGCTTCTGGAGTTTTTTCAATTGTTCCTTTGCCTCGTCTTTTTGCCTCCAGGAGTTTTTGGTGGGTTCGGTACTTGGTGTAGGAGTGGTTTTATTTACTTTGCGAGGAGCAGATGTAAATCCTTCATTGGCTAGCTTGTCCAGATATTCTGGGTATGTGCCCGGATATTCGCGTACATCTTCATCTTGTATCCACCATACTTTGTTGGCTAGTTTTTCGATGAAATATCGGTTGTGAGAAACGAAAATTAGCGTTCCTTCATAGCGTTTCAGTGCCTCAATGATGATTTCTATACTATCTATATCCAAGTGGTTAGTAGGCTCATCCAGCAGTAAAAAGTTGGCTTCTGATACCAATGTTTTGGCTAGGGATACACGTGCTTTTTCACCACCACTGAGCACTTTTATTTTTTTGAATACATCATCACCTGCAAATAGGAAACAACCCAGCATAGAGCGGAGTTCCATGTCCGTTTTGTGAGGAGCATCGTACTGTAATTCCTCTAATATTTCATAGTTCATATGTAGACTCTCCAGCTGATGCTGTGCGTAAAAGGAGGGATCTACGTTATGGCCAATTTTGCGTTCTCCCTCGTAGGGTAATTCATCAGCTATAATGCTCAAAAAAGTTGATTTACCTGTACCATTGGCACCTATTAAGGCTATCTTATCACCACGCACGATTTCTCTGCTTACATCGGTAAAAAGCTGTTGTTTGCCAAATCCTTGAGTAATGTTTTTGAGGTCCATCACCACCTTGCCACTTTTGACCCCTACTTTGAAGTCAATTTTTAGGTTTGATTTATCTTCTTCTATTACCTCTATTTTCTCAATCTTCTCAACCATTTTCACCCTAGACTGCACGGCTTTTGCTTTACTCGCTTTTGCTTTAAATCTATTGATGAATTTCTCTTGCTCCTTGATGTATTGGTCTTGGTTGGCTGCTTGCCTGCTTATGAGATCATCTCGTTCTACTTTAGCTTTTAAGAAGAAATCATAATTACCGTCCCACAGATATAGTTTCTTACCACTTAGTTCTGCTGTTTTGGTAATCATCTTGTTGAGAAACTCACGGTCGTGAGACACAATGATAACACTACCAGGGTAGCCACTAAGGTAACCTTCGAGCCATTCTATACTCGGAAGGTCCAAGTGGTTAGTAGGCTCATCCATCAGCATAATGTCTGGTTCTTCAAGCAGCATTTTGGCAAGAACAGCACGCATTCTCCATCCCCCAGAAAATTCTTTCATGGGTCTGTCCAAATCTGCTGTGGTAAAACCAAGACCTTCCAGTATCTCAGCAGTTTTGTTGTCCATGTTATACCCATCCAGAGCATCAAACTCCTCTTGGTAGTCGGCCATACGCTGTATGTTTTCCTCACTCGGGTCAGTCTCCATTAAGGCATATAGCTTTTCTAGCTCATCTTGCAAAAATAGAGCACGAGCAAAGGCCTGCTTGGCATGTTCCAAAACAGATTTGTCACCATCTTCACTTATCATGTCTTGTGAGAGGTATCCGAGGTTTACGCCGCCTGCTTTGTTTATGGATCCTTCACGTACATCATATTTACCCATAATGAGCTTGAGCAGGGTAGATTTCCCCGCACCATTTTTGCCAATGAGTCCTATACGTTCACGGGGTTTTATAAACCAGTCGATATCTCTAAAAAGGTAGTTCCCGCCGAACTCAAATGAAACGTTTTGTATGTGAAGCACGTGTAAAATTTATTGAGTGCAAAGGTAAGCTTATAGTGCGGGTTATGAAATGGGAGAGGAGGAGAATAAAGAGGAAATAGATTCCTCATTTAAAAAATCGAAGACCCACCCATGTGAGCTGTACTTATGAGAATCTTGGAAGGTACTGTTGTCTTATAGCATTCTTAGTGTAAACGGATTGTTTACTGAGTGTGAAGCAAATTTACCAAGTAAAGCAGCTAAATTATTTACTTTGTCTGGGTTGTTTTTCAAGTAGTCCTCAACGTGAGGCTGCTTTGTGCTCGGTATACGGCTCGCAAAGAATGGCCAAAGTTGTTCTTGTGTATAAATTTCATTTTTGATGGGAAACTGTGTTAGCGGTTTCACATCCTCTTGATTTTTAAACCAGTCGCTATACTCAAAAGTCCATTTGGAACCGTCATAATCAAGCACACCGATTTTATCGTTGCCGAGAGACAACTCAAAACTCGCTTCGCTTCCATTATTGTCCGTAACATTGTAGTCATTGGGCAGTAATTTTTTAATCCAATTCTTAATCATATTTTGCTAAATATACGCTTTATATTATCCAAACGCAAATTTAGTATCTCTATTGCGAGTGCAAATCTATTAAAGCCTAACAAATGATTAAACTCTTTGTGTAGATATTTTTCAAGGTCTTTTTTATCGATGCTTACAATCTTGTCTAAAAGAGATGGTGAAATCTTTTTGTTTTTAGCTAACCAAGATATTACTTCAAAATGATTGCACTTTGGCTGTTTTCTCCAGCCATTGGTCGAAGATAAAAAAAATGCTCCGCAATTCCTTGCCGAGCATTGACTATAGGATCATTACAATCTGCTTTAGCCTAAAGCTCGTGTCCCATTTTATCTTTTTTGGTATCTAGGTATCCCTTGTTATGCGGATTAGCTTCTACCTGTAGAGCAATATTCTCTACGATTTCTAATCCGTATCCTATGAGTCCTTTACGCTTTTTAGGATTGTTGCTCATAAGCTTCATTTTGGTAACACCGAGGTCACGCAATATTTGTGCTCCCACACCATAATCCCGTTCGTCCATCTGAAAACCTAGTTCTATGTTTGCCTCTACGGTGTCTCTACCGTTTTCTTGCAGTTTGTAAGCCTTTAGTTTATTAAGAAGTCCGATTCCACGTCCTTCCTGATTCATGTAAACTATCACTCCTTTGCCTTCCTTTTCGATGGTTTGCATTGCACGATGAAGTTGCTCACCACAGTCGCATCTGCAGCTGCCAAATATATCTCCTGTCACACAGCTAGAGTGTACCCTCACCAATACCGGTTCGTCTTCCTTCCACTCACCTTTTACAAGGGCAAGGTGATCCATACCATTGCTTACTTGTTTGTAGGCATGGAGTTCAAAATCACCGTAGTCGGTAGGCATATGTACATCTATTTGCTTCTCTATCAGGCTTTCATGTTTTAGTCGGTATTCTATGAGATCGGCAATAGATACTATTTTCATATCGTGCTTTTCGGCTACTGCCCACAGGTCTTTGAGTCGAGCCATGGTACCATCCTCATTCATTATCTCCACGATACATCCTGCTGGTTCAAAACCAGCCAAACGTGCTAAATCTATTGCTGCTTCTGTATGACCAGCTCTACGCAAAACTCCTTGTGTACGGGCTCTCAGTGGGAAAATGTGTCCAGGTTTTCCAAGCTCCTTAGGATCGGTATCTGGGTTTACCAATGCTTGAATAGTCATTGCTCTATCATAGGCAGATATACCTGTACTTGTACCGTGGCCTATGAGGTCTACAGATATGGTAAATGGGGTTTCAAACTGAGCAGTATTTTTGCCAACCATTAGGTCTAAGTCTAGCTCATCACAACGTTCCTCGGTAAGAGGTACGCAGATAAGCCCACGCCCCTCGGTTGCCATGAAATTGACCATTTCGGTCGTTACATTGCGTGCAGCAGTAAGAAAATCACCCTCATTTTCTCGGTCTTCATCGTCTACCACAATGACCATTTTGCCATTTTTTATTTCTTCTATGGCTTCTTCTATGGTGTTTAATTTTCTCTCGCTCATGATTGTGGTACAAAGGTAGTATTATGTACTATCCCTTTGATATCAAAATACGACAATTAAAATTTAGACTAAATGTAAATGGCCCCGATAAATCAGAGCCATTTTAAGAGATTAGGTGCAATTCTTATTAGTTGGTCAGCACTACTTTCTGTGACCAGCTTAGGCCGTCTTTTTCTACAGTGACAACGTATAATCCGCTTGGGTTATTGGTTAAGTCTAATTGTGTTTGCCCTATGATATCCAGTTGCTGCTCTTGTATTATTTGGCCTAAGTTGTTTCGCACCGTGCAATGAGCATTGGTAATGTCATACCCTGCTAAGGTAATAATACCAGCAGTTGGGTTGGGGTAGCATTTTAGTCCAAGGTCCAATAGTTTATCTTCTACGGACAGAGGATGAACTATGGTAAACTTGATGGTGCTTCGTTTACCAAAATCATTATTGAAATTATGTACTAATCCTCCCCCTACTTCCATTACTCTAAAAAAACCACTTCCGTCGCTATTGGCAAAAAAGCTAAGTCCATCATCGTCGCTGTCTTCTATGGTCAGCGTATAGCATCCTAATCCAAGTTTGAGCGTATCACGTGAGAGTTCGTTGGCAGCCATTCCTTCTTTGGTAAATACTTCTTTGCCCCATTCATCTTTGAGCACAACACGGGTTTCGTTACCTGCATTATTGGTGCGTGTAAAGAGGTATATATCCTTAGGGAAAACCTTAGGTAGCTCAAAACGACTGATGTACTCATCATTGCTCGGGTCCTCATCTGTTTGGCTATTTACCAGTTTAATACGAGCATGAAACGTGTTATTAGCTGCATTTGCATTTGTCCATATCGATTGCTCTACAGGTAGGTAAAAAATAGCACTCTCACCAGAGGCTATATCACCGTACCATTTGATTTCTTGTTTTTGGGGAGCATCATTTACCCAATATTCAATAACGGCATCCTTCAATGTTTCAGAGCCATAGTTACTTATCTCAATAGTAGGAGTGGAGCACATAGGATTGTCGCGAGCATATTCCACTTTGTTACTTGGAGCAAGTATGTCGCTTATTCCCGCATCTAAGGTGAAGTTATACTCACCATAAGTTACTATTTGTGAACTAATGATATAGCGAGAATCACCCGAACCTGCATCTATGGTGTAGTCCACATTTACGGAATTATCGTCATTCATAAATGAGGTGAGGTCATACTCGGCAACGTCTGTGGCCATACCTGGGCACCATCCAGCTCTGTCGTATATCCACGTACCACCTTGTGGGTAAACGGGGTTATCCGCACACTCTTTCCATACATTACGGGTGTAGGTCTCACTACCATTTATGGTAAATGAGTGATTACGCGGAATGAATTCCCCTTCCTGACCATGTCCTGTAATCGCTGAGCGAAGTTTGATTCCACTAGCATCTGCATTATACTTGAAGTCAGTAGCAGGGTAGTATGTGTTGTTCAATATTTGCGAGTAGTTGGCTGTAATCTGTTGACTTGGCCAAATCTCACGTATGTCTAATACATCTCTTGCTGGTGTTCCTTTTATGAATAGAAATTCAATATCCATTTCCTCTTGATTTTGACCACCTCGTGATAAGAATATACGCTTATCTCCTTGCAGAATAGGGGTGAAGTCCGTCATGTCAAATGTCCACGTTTTACCTTCTGGACCTAAGTCTAAACCGATGCCATATGGCGTGACAAAGCTCATTATTTCTAATCGAGAAGGCCATCTGCGTGTGTAAGACAATGATCCCGTTTCTATAGTTCCATCAGCAGTTACCTGTTTAGTTTCTATTTCTTGGCCATTCTCATCATAGTAGGTCTCTACGTTATCGGCATTCCAACGATCATATGATTCAGCTACGGTAATGGCGTCACTCATTACGGTATTGTAAGCTCTAGTTATGGTGTTACGTTTTACTAAGTTGGGTGTTTGTGCCACCTCATCATAAGTGTAAGATGTATCATTAGTTACCGTAAAGGTCCCTGTTCGCCATCCGATATTCATTCGGTCTTTAGCTTTTACAAAGTCTTTGAACAAGGTTGTCGCTCTGAAAAGTCCGACATTCTGAACGCCAACTACGGTCAAGTCTGCACCTGTGCTACTCTCGTCTTTTAGGAAACCCCCGCTTATATTTTCAAATCTGAAGTATGCTTTTAGGTTAGTATAATTAGCGTCTGTGCTTTGCACTCGCTTGTGCATTAACTCCTTGATTTCTGCAGCAGATAAGGCTACATCCCATATACGCACGTCGTCTATACCACCCACAAAATAGCGGTCGTTGATACCTCTACTTACGCGTAGTTTTATATTGGCAGTAGTATTAATCGCAAGGTTAGTAGTTGCACTTATGGTTTCCTCGTTACCATCTACGTATAATTTAATGTCGGACACGTTACTGCCGTTTAGCACACACGCTACATGATGCCATTGGCCATCATTTACAGGAGTAGTAGCGTTTATTCCTCCTCCGTTTACTTCTACTCTAAGCGAGCCGTCTGTATTGGTTCGGAATACCCATTTTTGACCAGTAGCGTTTCTTCCCCAGCCTACGATCTCTTGATTAGCACCTGTAGTATTTATCCAAGCTTCGCATGTTCTATTCTGCGAACCCATTACACCATCATAACTTTGTGATTCGGCATAGTTAGTGCCATTTAGTACGATATATGACTTATCGCTAGCGGCAATCGTACGTGCTTCACTTTGTGAGCTACTATTTATGGTTAATTGCTCAAAGCTTATGGTTTTAGAACTTGTGAATTCTAAAGTGATATTAGAACTTCCGTCCCATATGAATGGTGAATGAAACTGAATACTATTAGCACCTGTTCCGAAGGTGATGTCCGAACTAAATACGTTCAGAAACCCTTCTAAAGATAAGCTCGCTAAGTCTGATACATTGTCAGATGTAGCTTTTAAGTTGACACGAAGGTCTTCTATCGTAACATTATTGCTTAGCACATCTACGCTTATTCCCCATATATCGCCTGCGGCAAGCCCAGCATTCGTGAGTTCTGCAGCTGTAAAGATGTGTTGATATCGAGAAGGTACATTCCCTAGTACAGCTGGAACGCCTTGCGTGCTTGGTAGAGTTCCCGTACCTACATTTCTTAAACTCACTCCGCTAGATGCCATCACTTGAGTATTGATGGTAGTGTTTCTGTAGTGGTCTACCATAGGAGTTTCCTTGTAATTATACGTCGTGCCACTAAATCCGTCAATACTATACTCAGCAGTAGTAGCTGGTAACGAGTCTACACGCGACGAATCTTCTACATACGTATTACAACTGTAATCCCATTCACCACAACCAAGGTTGCGACTCGTACCCGTGCTAATACGAGCACCTTTGCATCGCATATTATAAAGCATTACGATTTGTCTATAGCTCTCTGTACCGTCCGGAAAGGATATTACGGTATCACGCGTTTGACTATTATAGTCAAATGCTTTGACACGTATGGTGTCTTGACTGTAAGCCAGTTGAAATAGGGATAAGAAGCAAGTGGTGTAAATTATTTTTTTCATAAAATAGATGTGCAAGTATACAATTTTTGTGAAATGAAGTCTGCGACTACTATGTCATTCTTTTTGAGGATTTAATAGCATATTTGCCGCAGTGAACATTCTTTTCGTCGCCAATCGATTTCCTTACCCTCCCTACAGAGGCGATAAGCTCAAGATATATAATCTGACTCGGAGATTGGCTGCTAAGCATACCTTGTATTTGGTTACTTTTTATGAAAAGCGAGAGGAACTTGAATACCTTCAAGAAATACAACCATTTTTCAAAGAGATAGAACTGGTATATCTACCTCAGTGGCGTTCGGTATTAAATGGTATTCCTGCCTTACTAAGTAATACTCCTTTACAACTTGCCTATTTCAAAAGTGCGAGGATGAGGCGTATGGTAAAAATGGCTGTGGAGCGGTATAATATTGATGTGGTACATACCCAACATTTGCGTATGAGTCAATATACTAAGGACTTAGATTTACCAAAAATATTAGATTTACCCGATGCATTTTCGTTGTATTATAAACGGAGACAAGATACCGAAAGAGCGTTTATTAATCGTTTAATTGACACTATAGAGGCAAAACGCCTCTCCAAAGCGGAGCGTGTAATAACGCAGTATGACAAAACACTAGTTTGCTCAGTAGAGGATAAAGCATATCTGGAAGACTTACATCAAACCAATAATATTGATATACTTCTGAATGGTGTGGATTTAGAAACCTTTGATGCAAAAGAAGGGCACGATTACTCCCATAATCACACCGTATTATTCACTGGTAATATGGATTACGCTCCAAATGTGGATGCAGTAACCTACTTTGCCAAAGAACTATGGCCTGTGATAGCCGATAAATTTCCGAGTTCTAATTTTGTGATAGCAGGTCAGCGACCAGTAGAAGCAGTGAAGAAATTGGCAGGGGAACGAATTACAGTTACGGGGTTTGTGCCAGACATACAGCAGATGTACGAGCAAGCTAGTGTGGTGGTGGCACCACTACGTTTTGGTGCCGGAACACAGAATAAGGTGCTAGAAGCAATGGCAATGGGTGTTCCTGTGGTATGCACTCATATTGGTTTTGAAGGTTTGCAAATCAAAAGTGGGCAAGGCGTTATCATGGCTAAAGAAAAAGAGCATTTCATTAGTGAAGTAGATCAACTGCTTGGCAACGCAGAAAAACGTGAAACAGTAGGTGAAGTAGGACTACAAATAGCTCGTAGCAGATTCAGTTGGGATA
>Ga0209659_1001251_pt1 | contig 14963 bp, 18 predicted proteins | sample SaaInlLV_10m_DNA_FD_184658 | JGI IMG/M metagenome (GOLD analysis project Ga0209659, IMG submission 184658) | Marine microbial communities from expanding oxygen minimum zones in the Saanich Inlet - SI072_LV_10m_DNA (SPAdes) (version 2) | ecosystem: Environmental > Aquatic > Marine > Intertidal... | reverse complement strand
TCAACTATAGTTGCAAACGTAATTGATAGTTACACATTCTTTGCAGTAGCGTTTAATAACTCAGCAGATGAGTATATGGCTGCTAACTGGATGGAAATTGCAGGATCACAAGCTGTACTAAAAATTGCAGTAGGTTTAATTATCTTCCTACCAGCATATGGGTTACTACTACGTTATATCAAAGGACGTAATGATGACACAGCCCAGGGGTAATTTGATACCCGGAGAAGCAATGGTATATGAGCGTAGCGACGGTGTTGTCTACGCTCATTACCGCAACAAGCCTGAGATTGAACGCTGGATTGTAGGCGGTGATCCTGCAGGTGTTGCTAGAGCACAAGGCGACTTAATAAGCTACTGTGAATGGCAAGAACTATGCGAACTATCGGAACATGTTCCTACATTAAGGAAATTGCTAGATACACTAGTAACAACTTATTATACAGTTAAGGAAAATAAATGAGAATTATTGCAGGACCGTGCCAACACGAAGGCCTAGCACAGAGTGCAGAAATTGCTCGAGAGTGCAAACGTGTGTGTGACAAGTATGGTATTGATTATTACTTCAAAGCAAGTTATGACAAAGCCAATCGTTCAAGTATGCAAGGCAAACGTGGCATGGGCCTAGAAGCTACGCTCACAGACTTCCTTGCACTCAAAGTAACGCTTGGTGTTAAAACACTAACCGATGTACACGACTACACACAAGTAAAGCGCATTGAACGAGAATTTAAAGATGCAGTTGATGTCTATCAGATACCTGCATTTTTATGTAGACAAACTGACTTAATACAGGCAGCGTGTGCTACAGACAAAATAGTAAATATAAAAAAGGGACAGTTTATGGCACCCTGGGATATGAAAGGTGTGCTAAGTAAAACTGAAGGCGCGAAAGACGTCTGGATAACTGAAAGGGGAACAAGTTTTGGTTACAACACTCTTGTCGTTGACTATACTGGTCTTATGTATATGCTCGACAATTATGAACATCCTATTGTTTTTGATTGTACGCACTCTGCCCAAAAACCCGGAGGACAAGGCTCTAGCTCAGGTGGTAATAGGGATTACGTGCCTGGGTTGGCTCGTAGTGGGGCTGCTCTTGGGATTAGAGATTTTTTCTTGGAGGTCCATCCAAACCCTGATGTAGCACCTAGTGACGGACCCAACATGTTACGCTTAGAAGACTTTGAAAAAGTAGTATCAGACATAGTTGCAATTAGTAAGGCAGTAGGATGAGTAAGACAGCAATACTAATTCCTGCACGTTACGGTAGCACACGCTTCCCTGGCAAGCCGCTATGCATGTTAGATGGTGTGCCTATGATAAAACGTGTGTATGACGCTTGTATTGCGTCTAAGATACCAACATACGTGCTTACTGATGATGTACGCATTGCTAGTGTATTTCAAAACACAAGTGTTATTATAGATGACACAGACTATGCAAATGGCACTGAAAGATGTGCAGGCGCAATCAAACTAGACTATATGCAGAAGTATAATAAGTTTATAAATGTACAAGGTGATATGCCTGATGTTACACTTGATATGATTGAAAAAGCACTATGGCACTTACAGCATTATTCTGTAACAACAGTGTTTACAGACATGCCCGAAGACAAACAAAACGATCCTAACTCAGTTAAGATGGTACGAGGCGGCGATCAAGCTCTGTGGTTTGGTAGAGGCATGACTGGGTACGGAGATTGGCATTTAGGAGTATATGGGTATAGACGTAATCCATTAGAAATGTATACTGGCTTACCTGTAGAGCGTGAAGAAGAAGTTGAAAAACTTGAACAGTTACGCTGGTTAAAAAACGGTTGGCAAGTTGGCTGTTTGAGTGTATACTATAATGGAGTAGAGATAAATTCACCTGAGGACGTAGAAGAATGGCACAAGAAAAACTTAACTTAAAACAAATACTAGGTTGTGTAGATATGAACTACAAAGGCGCCTGGAAAGAATTCTCAGCAGAAGAAAAGAAGAGTGTAGGCTTTTGGTTGTTAAACAGATACGTTAGTAATGTAAGTGGTGGACAAGTAAAACAAGAACGTGCTATCAAAAAAGTTAATGAATACTATAATAAACATTTTAATACAATTGGTGTAGGTAAAGAAAACGGACATCAAGAACTTATGTGGCAGTTGCTTTGTATGAGTGGTGCAACTGGTAAAATGGAATTTCATCAATATATTGGCTTTAAGAAAAAATCAGCAGACAACAATAAAGGTATAAAACTGCTTGAACAAATATACCCTAATATGAAACAAGATGAGGTAGAACTACTTGCTGGAATATCTACAAAAAAAGAACTCAAAGAATTGGCTAAGGAACATGACATTGATGTCAAACTCTGAGAAGCCATACATATGTGAATACTGTGGAAGCGGTTATGTAAGAGAGAAAACTCTGGCAGCGCACATGTGTGAAAAGAAGAGACGAGCATTACAGAAAGATGAGAAACGTGTACGTCATGGCTTCTATGCATTCGGTAGATTCTATAAACTAAGTGCAGGTAACAAAAAAGAAAAAACATATGAAGACTTTGCTTCTTCACCTTATTACAATGCGTTTGTTAAGTTTGGTAGCTTCATTAGTAATGTAAAGCCGTTGTATCCTGAAAAGTATATTGACTATGTTGTAACAAGCGGAGTTAAGTTAGATCACTGGTGTAGAGATACGCTATATGAAAAATATGTATTAGAGTTTATTCTAAAAGAAGACGTAACTACAGCATTAGAGCGTAGTGTAAAAACAATGATGGAATGGGCTGCTGAAAACGAACCTGCTCCGTGGCATCATTACTTTGAGCATATTGGATTAAATAGGGCAGTATGGGATATCAAAGATGGCAAGATTAGTCCGTGGCTTATTTTAAACTGTGCTAGTGGAAAAGCTATGTTGGGTAAATTTAATAATGAACAACTAGAAATGGTATATCATGTAATTAATCCCGAGCATTGGTCAATGCGTTTTAGAAGATTACCTAGTGATGTACAATTAGTAAAAGATGTTGCAAAGGAATCAAACTTATGAAGATATTAATATGCGGGCCTGAAGGATCAGGAAAGACTACATTAGCAAAGCCATTTGCAGAACTATTAGGCGCACAATATGTTACCAAAGACAGTTACGCAAATGAACTTCGTGGATATGTAGATGGCATTGTTGCCACAGGCAAGACTGTAGTAATAGACAAACGTTGTAACACAAATGAAGCAGTTGAGTATTTAGATCCTGATTACATTGTATGGATGGATATGCGAACAGTAAAAACAGAACAACCAAGCAGAGTAGATTATCATATTGAAAAATGGTTTACTGATGCACATCAACAACTTATGCCAGTAGTACAACGCTGGATGGAACTTAATAATGCCTGATATCGATATTGACTTTGCAGATAGAGATATTATATTATCTCAACTTAAACATCGTGTAGCAAAGTTAAACACAGATAAAAAACATAATACTGGAGTTTACACTACAGAGATTCCGCACAACCCTGTGGATAACTTATCTACAATCGAACACAAGACAGCTGAAGAACGCGGCTATTTTAAATTAGATTTTTTAAATGTGTCTATATACAAAGATGTTAGAGATGAGGCACATCTACAAGAACTTATGGAAAGGGAACCATTATGGCAACTACTGGAACACACAGACTTCAGCGAAAAAGTCTTTCATCTAAACGGGCACGGTCCTCTCTTAAAAAAATTGAGGCCCTCATCGGTGGAACAACTGGCAGCAACTTTAGCAATTATTCGGCCAGCGAAGAGGCACCTAGCAGACGAGAGTTGGGAAAAGATAATGAAGGAAGTATGGATAAAACCAACAAACGGTGAATACTATTTTAAAAAAGCACATGCTATAAGTTATGCTATGGCATGTCGGGTACACATGAACTTAATATGCGAGAACTTAAATGACAACAAAGATTAAATTTTTTACTGAGATAGAAGAACTACAAACAGCAATGCCTCCAGTTCCTGCTTCAAAATTTTGGCCTGAATGGTTTAAACAACAAACACCAAAGTTAAATCCTAATAGTCCAATGGATGCTTCTACAGTTCGAAAGTGTCCTGCAATATTAGATATACTCAGCATGGGATATATTATTCCGTTGTGGTGTGATTTCAAATTGAAAAGAATACACAACAATGTACAATTTATGACGCCGCCAGCAGTGTCTGATCATTTTCAAATGACAATTCATGCAAAGGCACAAATAGAACATTATCCGTTTAAAGAAAATACATTTAATGGAAGTGTTAAGTTTTTTAACCCTTGGGCTATTGTAACTCCTCCTGGTTATAGTGTAATGTTAGTAAGTCCATATTATCAGACTAGCCCTCATATAGAAGCAATGCAAGGTATTATTGATACAGATTCTTATCATGAAATTCATGTTAATACATTCTTTACAGCACCTCTTGATGAAACAGTTGAGCTTCCAAGAGGTATGCCTCTAGTACAAGTAATACCGTTTAAGAGAGAAGATTACGAAATGGAAACAGTGGTCGGTGATCATTCAAGTATGATTGGTAGAGTAAGAAGCTTTATTTTTGATAGTATGTTTGATCAAAGCAGTAAAAGATATCGTGATAACTTATATACAAAACGTTATAAGTAACTAGTTTTTTGGATTCTTTACAAGTTGTACATTTTTACGCTTTATTCTTTTTACCTGTAAATCATTTAAGTTAACACACGGTCCTAATGATACTTTTACATCCTTGCTATTCATTGTAATAAGACTGTACTTAAAGTATTCCATTTCTAGTCTTAAGAAGATGTTAATAGGTATCATTCGATTAGATTCCCACCACCATATCTCACCTACTTCGAGAAACTGTTGCTTCTCAATATCTGATTTCAAATCTGTAAATACGTACATTGTAGTAACGTACTGATCTTGGTTGGCAATTATACCAACGTATTCGTTACCGCCATAAGTAACTACGCTTATGAATGGATAATTTTCTTGTATGTCTTTTGTTAACATGTAATTCCGATAAATAATAATATGCAATTAGTACCTAGATATTTAGTCTCAAACAGAACAGAAGTTGTAGCTAATGAAGCAGGCATCATTACGGAGTATAGACCAGTGTATCAAAAAAATATACAAGTATATAAAGGCATAGACAATGTCTTAGAATTTAAAATTTTAAATGCAGATCAAAAACCTGTAGACATTAGTAACTATACTATAAAGTTTATGGCGTTTGATGATCAAGACAGACTAGTTATAGAACATACAGGTGTTAGTTTACAAACTACAGATAGTTCAGTGTTCATTAATAAAGGTCTAGCCAAAGTTACTATATTGCAAAATGATACTTTAAATTTAAGCCAGCAGTATTTAAAATATACATTACATTTAGAAGATGGTGATAGCAATGCTGTAATTACATATACGGACACACACTTTGGAATGAATGGCGTAATATTTTTAAGTAGCGAAGCATTTCCTGGTCCTGCTAAAACAATAGAAGTAACTGGCGCTATTTCTGAAATTTCAGATGGTACATGGAGTTTAGGATATGCAACAGCACAACCTGGAATAAACGGTAACGAAGCATTACATACTATGGCAGTATATACAAATTTGTTTGACGGTGATATTACAATACAAGCCACACTTGATAACCAAGTGACTAATCAAACAAATTGGGCAGACATAGCAACAGTAACATTCGTTGGCGACGAGACAGAACCTAAGACTGTAAATTTTAACGGAGTATACAGTAACATTAGAGTTGTTTCTACACAAGACCCAACCGATAAAATAACTAAGATATTACTAAGAAACTGATTGACATAGCTACAATTTGATAGTATAATAATACTATGAGTGTAGTAAACGATACAGTTCTGACATACTTGCCGGCTAAGCGGAAGACAACTCCTAGTGGCTGGCTAAGTTTCAATGCGCCCTGCTGTCATAACAATGGCAACAGTGCAGACACTCGAGGTAGAGGTGGCTTAATAAGCAACCCAGATGGAGGCGTAAGTTATCATTGTTTTAACTGCGGCTTCAAGGCATCCTGGCAACCGGGCAGGAACTTTAGTCACAAGTTGCGTAAACTTCTCCAATGGATGGGAGCGCCTGATGATATAATCAACAAGGTGGCACTTGAGGTTATGAGAGAGAATGAAGGTGTTGTAGCTCAAACACAAGTAGCACAACTTCCTACATTCAATACTGTCCCGTTGCCAGATGATGCTATTAAAATTACAGACATAACAGACTTTAACAAGTACAGCATGGCAGTACTTGAATACATGGCTAGTCGTAATCTAAATACAGACGACACAAGTTATTACTGGTCTCCTAGTTTAGGTTATCGTGATAGACTAATTATTCCTTTCTACTTTGAAGGCAGAGTAGTAGGATGGACTGGGCGAAGTGTAGTTCCTGATAAGAATCCTAAATACTTAACAGAAGTACAACCTGGATTTGTATACGGACTTGACGAACAAGTATACAAAAAAGTGTTTGCTATATTATGCGAAGGACAATTAGATGCTATACACGTAGAAGGCTGTGCGCTAGGCGGCTCAGAAATTTCTGACCAACAAGCAATGTTGTTAAATAGACTGCAGAAAGAAATTGTCGTAGTTCCTGATAGAGATAGTGCAGGTAGCAAGTTAGTTGAACGTGCTATTGAGCTAGGATGGAGTGTTAGTATGCCTGAATGGCATTCAGATATAAATGATATTGGCGATTCTGTACAACAATACGGAAGACTATATACCCTGCATAATATTGCTATTACAGCAGAACATAGTCCGATAAAAATAAGATTGAGAGCAAAGAAATGGTTTACTTAAAAAAAATATGGCGTTGGTTAATCACTCCATATACAAAATGGAAAGAGCATCGAGCTTTTAAGAAAAGATTAGAAGAACTTAAAAAGCAAGATCCTTTTATATACAAATAGAAAGGTAGTACAATGAAGACTGAATTTGAAACAGGGATATTTGAAGTTTTAAAGAATCTAATAAAAGGTAATAGTGTAGTGTTAGCAGTAATATATACGTTAGGGCATATTGTTATTGCCATGACTGTTGTTAGTACTATGACAGGAGCAAGTCTATTAGAAGCTGGAACTGTTGCATTAATTGAACCTGCAATTAACGGAGTATGGTTTTACATACTACATAGTCTTTGGAAAAAATATAACGTATGATATCATGGGGAATTTCAGCTAACAGTCATGATGCTGCCCTAGCAGTGTTTAGTAAAGACGGACTTGAGTTTGCAAGCCACACTGAACGGTTTAGTGGAATCAAGAACGATCCGCATCTTAATAAAGAGATAATTAACTATGCACGACAATGGGGAGAACCTGATGAAATTATTTGGTACGAAAGACCCTTTAGAAAAACTCTTAGACAGCTTCGAGCAGGACAAGGATTCAACTTTAGGGAAAACAATATTAAGAAATATCTTCAATCTTATGGGATACATGTTCCTGTTCGGTTTGTTTCTCATCATCATTCCCATGCTGCTGCCGGTTATTATACTAGTCCTTTTAGAGAAGCCACTGTTGTTTGTATTGACAGTATTGGAGAGTTTGATACACTCACTGTTTGGGAAGCCACAGGAACCAAACTTAAAAAAATCTATTCGCAAAGGTATCCGCACTCGGTAGGCTTGTGGTACAGTGCAATGACACAGCGTATCGGATTAAAACCTAATGAAGACGAGTATATACTTATGGGTATGGCTGCATACGGCGACCCTAACCGCTTATGGAATGACATGTATGAAATGTTTGACTACGTTGATGGGCCTGACATTAGATACAAAGACAACTTACATCGAGGGTGCAAGCATTGGAAGCCAGAGCTTACTACAGAGCAGGATATGTTTGACATTGCAGCCGCAACCCAGAAGACATATGAGTTTACCCTAGAGCAAATATTAGAATGGGCTAAGAAGAATACAAAGAGCAATAACTTAGTTCTTATGGGAGGGTGTGCATTAAACTGTAGTGCTAACCATTTAGCCTACAAGTACTTTGACGATGTATGGATTATGCCTAACCCGGGTGATGCAGGGTCAGCTATTGGAGCGGTACTAGCACACAAGAAAGAACATATGCCTATGGATCACGCATACCTAGGCTACAACATTGAAGGAGATTATCCAGTTGAAGAAATCATTAACGAACTCAAGACAACGGGAATCGTGGGCGTTGCGAATGGCAGGGCGGAGTTTGGCCCTAGGGCTTTTGGCAACCGTAGCCTACTTGCTGATCCCCGTGGCAACGATATCAAGTCTAGAGTCAATGACATCAAGCAAAGACAGCAATTCAGACCCTTTGCCCCCGTGGTGCTCTACGAACATGCAGGTGATAACTTTGAAGGATGCTACAATAACTTTATGCAGTATACCTCCAAATGCAACCATCCAGACTTGTATCCTGCCATCACCCACGTGGATGGAACAAGCAGAGTACAAACTGTTGAAGCAGATGGAAGCGGCATACGACGATTGTTAGAACGTTGGTACGAAGAAACAGGATGCCCTATGCTATTAAATACATCACTAAATATCAAAGGCAAACCTATGGTAAATGACTTGACAGATGCTCAAGAGTTTGCTATAATGTATAATGTAAAAGTATGTACAAAGGCTACAGATGACAACTAGACAAAACACAGACTATGGGTATGATATACAGAAAGTATATCTAGAAATGATGATGAGCGATGCTGAGAGCTTTGTACGCTGTCAGGCTGTGTTTGATCCGAATAGTTTTGACAGAAGATTAAAAGCACCGGCAGAGTTTCTTAACAACTATGTTATGGAACACAATGCATTGCCTACGCTTGATATGATTAATGCGGCAACTGATGTTAAATTAAAAGAAGTAGGCGAGCTACAAGAGAATCATTATGATTGGTTGCTTGCAGAGTTTGAAACGTTTAGTAAACACAAAGCACTAGAAGCGGCGATCCTAAAGAGTGCTGACTTACTTGAAAGCGGTGAGTATGGTGCGTGTGAGGACTTAGTTAAGAAGGCTGTACAGATTGGCTTGCAGAAAGACTTGGGTACAAACTACTATGCTGATCCAAGAGCAAGACTAGAAGGCATCAAGAGTACAAACGGACAGGTAAGCACAGGCTGGCCAGCTATGGACAAGAAACTATTTGGTGGCTTTAACAGAGGCGAACTGAATATCTTTGCAGGTGGTTCGGGTGCAGGTAAGAGTTTGTTCCTTGCTAACATCGGTGTTAATATGGCTGAGAAAGGCTTGAACGTAATCTACTTGACACTAGAGCTTGCAGAGAGCTTAGTTAGTATGAGACTTGATAGTATGACAACAGGCATTCCAAGTCGTGATGTGTTTAAGAACATTGATGACGTTGAGATGAAAGTCAAGATGATTGGTAAGAAGTCAGGTGCATTCCAAGTCAAGTATATGCCTAGTGGCAAGACATCCAATGATGTACGTAGCTATATTAAAGAGTATGAAATTAAAACAGGCAAGAAGGTAGACGTACTACTGATTGACTACTTAGATCTATTGATGCCAGCAAGCACAAAGGTAAGTGCAGAGAACTTGTTTATCAAAGACAAGTATGTATCGGAAGAGCTACGTAACCTAGCAATGGAATTGAACACAGTGTTTGTTACAGCGGCACAGTTGAACCGTGGTGCTGTTGAAGAAATTGAATTTGATCACTCGCACATTAGTGGTGGACTTAGTAAGATCCAGACTGCGGATAACGTGTTTGGTATCTTTACAAGTAGAGCAATGCGTGAACGTGGACGCTATCAGTTACAGTTGATGAAGACACGTAACTCAAGTGGCGTAGGACAAAAGATTGATCTAGGCTTTAACTTGGACACACTACGTATTGAAGACTTAGGTGAAGATGAAGACAGTGGATATGCAAGTGCATCACAAGGTGCAAGCTCAATAGTTGATAGTCTCAAACGCACAAACACTGCTACATCAAGTGATCCAGCAGACGGAGGCAATGTCGGAAAGATAAAAGCAGAAGCTGATTCAACTAAGTTAAGATCATTTATTAATAATCTAGGCGATAATTAATCTACCGGTACAATAACTTTAGTAGTTTCAGATTCTTGTAGATGAAGCATTGCTTGCCAATCATCTACACCTAACTCTTTTACTTCATTTAAACTATTAGCAAACTCCTTTGCTCGAGCTCTAGCAATAGTTAAATCTTGACAACGATTCTTCATAGTCATTTCAGTAGCTAAGTGTTGTTCTCTTATTTGGTTTAGTTTACGACTAAATGATTCAATTATATAATGTCTTTTAAACATTCTTGGATCTGGCATAGATTCTCCTTTCTATTATTTAGTGGCTAAATACTAGCAAAGGAATATTTTTCATGCCAGTACCAGTAAGAAGTATACGTTTACAAAAACGATCATCACAAAGTTTAGATACTCTAAGCGGAGCATCGGGCGAAATTTTCTTCGATGCCGATAGAGGAACATTAAGATTATATACAGCCAACCAAGCTGATAACATTACACTAGCAGACCGAGCGTGGGTAACTGCTAATACATTTAGCGGTAACTACACAGACTTATCTGGTATACCTACATTAGTATATGATTACAATGAACTTAACAATGTACCTGCTCTTGCCACTGTAGCAACAACTGGTAGCTACAACGACTTACTTAACCTTCCTGCCGATCTTAGTAGCATTGACGGTATTGGTGATGTTGATACTACAACAGACCCGTTGTCTACAGGACAACTTTTGCAATGGAACGGAATTAGTTGGGTCAATGCAACTATTGACGGCGCACAAGATACTACATACTCATTAACTATAGCAGGCAGTGCAGTTAATGCTGATCTTACACTAACGCCTGATACAGGACTTGCTGAAACAATAGAGTTTGTTGGCGGCACTGGAATTGATGTTGGTATTAATTTAAGCGGACAAGTTGAAGTTTTAAACACTGCTACTTACGCAATAAATGATTTATCTGATGTTAATATATCTAACCCAGCACTAAATGAAGTACTAGCATACGACGGTGCGCAATGGATTTCATCTACTCCTAGTACAGGTATTGCACTTACAGATATAAGTGTAGGAGCTGCTGAAACTCCAGCAGGTGATGGTGCAATTGCTTATGATAATACAACTGGTGTCTTTATATATACTCCACCAGCAGGCGGAGCAGACTTTTCAACAATAACTATTACAACAGAAGCAGCCCAAGGAGGCGGCACACTAGCGTTTGATGGTGTAAATGAATTTACTTTTAGACCTGCAAATTTATCAGGCGCACTAGCACAACTAGCAGATGATGCTAGTCCTGAACTAGGAGCAAACTTAGACTTACTTGCTTTTCAAATTGAATCTTCTTCTAGTAATGCTGTATTCACATCGTCAACTGCTGATACTCAAATAAATGCCCCTTCAGGCACTGTTAGACTTTCAGGACAAACAGTTTCGGCAAATGCTATAGGCGGCAACATAGATCTTACAGGTGACACAGGCAATTTAGCAATTACAAATACAGCGTCTCTTTCTAACATAGTATTAACTAGTGAAAATGAAATTAATTCTGTAGTAAGTTCTACAACTATTCTTTCCGTTGGAGCAAGCGGCGCAACTGTAGTAGGCGATATAAGTGCAGATACATTTTCACTAGCAACTCCAGGAACACCTGTAATAACGAGTGCAAGTACAATTACACTAACAGCACCGGACGGTGTTATTATAGAAAGTGTTAGTAGAATATCTGAACTTATGTCTAATGACGGAACAGCAGTTTCAGGTACCAGAACATTTGATACTAGTATATCGCCTATAGAATATATTACAGGTGCAACTGCTAATATCACAGTTAACTTTACAAACGTACCAACTACAAATGATGTTTCACATTCGTTCTCAGTAGTAATTGACCAGAGTGCTACGGCATTTATTATTAATGCTATTCAAATAGCAGGTGCGGTACAAACAATATTATGGGCAGACGGTTCTGCCCCTAGCGGTACAAACAGCGGAACAGATGTCTTTACGTTTACACTATTAAGAAGATCTTCTGCCTGGACAGTATTAGGAAGTGCAACGAGTTATTCATAATGCCTAGATTAGCCACAGCAACAAGAGACAGTTACAACTATAGAGATCAGTTAGATCGACCAAATCAATTTTACATTGACGGTGTACGTGCAGTACCAAGTGACGGAGCTGGTTTAAATACCGATTATCTTTTGTTCGGCAGCAACAACCCGGGTATGGAAATATCTGCTGTTAGAGATACACCCTATCAAGTTGAAATTTGGTTTAATCCAGACCCAGTGTGTTTTTCATCAGCTGAACATAGACATCTAGTTTATTCTTTTGGTGCCATATCTTCAACTGCTCAAGCAAACCATCGTGCAGTTGTACTAGTTGTAGGACAAAACAGCGGCGGAAACACTATAGCACAAGTTGGCCGTAGAGATGGAACAGGTGGCGGCAACTGGAGTAGCAGTAATTTTAATGTATCAATAACCCCAGGAGGCTGGCATTATTTTAAAGCTGTATATAACGTTAGCGGCGGTTATACTGCTTGGTTATATGATTATACAGCAGCTACTTGGAGATTGAATAGCTCTAATACCACATACGTTACCGGAACACACCAAGGAATAAACATAGGCAATGTTGTAGGAACTTGGGGCAATGAAATGTTATTTTCAAACGGCGACAGCAAGCCTTTTGTAGGCGGTATTTCTTGTTTTAGGGTTGCTCTTACATCAGATGATGGCGTAAATCCTAACACATCGGGTATTCCTACGTATACACCTGCTAACGTTGGCACAAACGCATTAATTGGATTTATAGGACCTAGCTAATGGAAAAAGAATATACTGTAATAGCAAACACTAGAGAAGACTTACCCGCACTTGAAGCAGAGATTACTGCTAGTAGTGGATCAGGCCCTATACCCAATCGTAGTGTAGATGTTGCTAACCCTAGACTCGGGTCAAAAATACAAACGCACTTTATGCTTACAGACGAAGAAGCGGAAGCACTACGTAGCGACCCTAGGGTACGTGCTATAGAGATTCCGCCTGAACAGCGTGACGACATTTCATTAGTATCACATGCATCGCAACCTGGAGTTTTTTATCGAGGGTTCAATGATAATACAGATACTAACTGGGGATTAAGGCGAGTTACTAAAGCAGTTAACGAATGGCAATCAGCAAACGCCGAAGCATCTGACAGAGTATATGAATACGCTATAGACGGCGCTGGTGTTGATGTTGTAATACAAGATAGTGGCATCGAGCCTAATCATCCTGAATGGGAAAGCATCCGTTCTGAATTAATTGATACTGTAACATCAAACGTAAACTTTGGCTGGGTTGATCTACAGTTGGCATCATCAGATAGGTTTACTACATCTACTAATGATTATTCTCTTAATGCAGATTTATTTCGTGGTACTAATTACACAAAGTATCTTAATAAAATGTTTGTTATAAAAATTACTGATAGTAATACAGGTACTACAACAGAGTTACTAAAAAACTTTAATGGATTTATGCCAGGGGATGGCAGTGAGCCTATTGCAGGTGGCTTTATGATATTAACCTCGAACGGCAGAATAGTAATTGCATCAGAAGATTTAGATCTTACTACAATAACCAATAGTGGTACTATTGAATTATCATTACCTTCGGGCACTACTAGATTAGAACAAATTGATTGGTATACAGCAAGTGGTGTTATAGGATCACAAGACGCAGATCATTATAGAGATGCAGATGGTCATGGCACACATGTTGCAGGAACTGCTGCAGGCAAAACACACGGATGGGCTAAAGGCGCACACATATACGCTGTAAAAGTTTCTGGGTTAGAAACATTGTCAGGAAGCGACGGTACTGGTATCTCGACTACTGATTGTTTTGATGTTATTCGAAACTGGCACAACGCTAAGACTGATAACAGACCAACAGTAGTTAATATGAGTTGGGGATACGGAGGCAACCGTTCAGGCAATCCTACCAATGGTGTACACAAAGGCACTGCTTGGTCTTGGGGAGTAAACTATATTGATGACAATGCACTATGGGCGGGTACTGGTGTTTTTCCTGCTAATGGCCAAGGCTCTAGACGTTTGCCAGTGCAAGTAGTAAGTATAGATGCAGAAGTAGAAGATATGATCGACGACGGTATACATGTATGTATAGCAGGCGGCAATGATTATTACAAAGCAGATGTCTCTACTGGTGATGATTATAACAACACTGTATCATTTGGGTTCACCACTGACACGTATCATCGGCCTAGTTCACCATATGACCCTAGAGCATTTTGTGTAGGTAATATTAGTACTGCGGTAGTTTCAGAAACAGATTTATCAGGCACTAATATTTTTAGAGACGGATTAGCTGCAAGCAGCAAAAGAGGACCAGCTGTAAACATATGGGCGCCAGGCACTAACATAATGGCTGCAACATCAACACAACGGTCCACAGTGTACAATAGTGCAAGTGTAACGTATCCAGAAAATGATGCATATGAGATAATGAGTATCTCGGGTACTTCGATGGCTAGTCCTCAAGTATGCGGAGTTGTAGCACAGCACCTACAAGTATTTCCAAATGCAACACCTGCACAGATGTTAAGTAGAATAACAAATGAGTCTAAACCTACATGTTATGATATAGCAGGTGATGTTGATTTAGTAGCACTTGTAGCTGGCATTTTAGAAATATCAGTGTCTACTTTCGACGGTGACTTATATGGATTCTTAAGCCAAACAGATGACCTAGGATATTTATATTGTGATGTAAATCTAACTGGCGGACCAATATCAAACATTAGTGTATCTGACGCACAAAATCTTGAAGCATATAGAGTAAATGGTACGTCAGGTGACGCAACTATTGATACATGGATACAAGGTACATTACTTCCGGCGGCCAGAACTGCTAG
>Ga0209659_1001248_pt1 | contig 14977 bp, 25 predicted proteins | sample SaaInlLV_10m_DNA_FD_184658 | JGI IMG/M metagenome (GOLD analysis project Ga0209659, IMG submission 184658) | Marine microbial communities from expanding oxygen minimum zones in the Saanich Inlet - SI072_LV_10m_DNA (SPAdes) (version 2) | ecosystem: Environmental > Aquatic > Marine > Intertidal... | reverse complement strand
CATGTACTGCTGCACATGGGCTGTCTTCAAAGCTCTATAGGCTGAGACGTATCCAGCCTTGCCTTCAGCATACCCAGCTTCAATAGCAGCTTTAGCGGGAGGCAATCCTTTTGCTACCATTATATCTACCAGCGCAGCCTGTTTATCAGTTAACTTCTTAGCAGGAACCATATCAATCCTTCTTCTCAGCAGTGACTAACATATAGCTAACTGCTGTCGTCTGTGTTTGCTAGATGCAGCAAGCTATCATTAAGAAGGATTGTTTAAACATTGGGGCTTATATCTCATTCACTAGCCCCCCTCTCCCTCTCTCCCCCCATTACGACACTATTTCTACAGTGCTTGTCAAGAGTGACGTTACGTAACTATACTAATTACCCTACGTCACACCTGATTATTCCAGTTGACACCATAAATAGCACAACCGCTAAGCGCCCTAGATGGTGACGCCAAGACACGCTAGTTCATAGGCATCTCCTCGCATCTGACGTGCAAGCACACTCCGGCTGATGCGCCCAGCCTTGCGTCACCCCGCTGCAAACAGTCTACTCCGTGAGCACTTGAAGCGCTAACTCACCATCTTGCATAGAGTGACTTGCCGATGGCAACATCTCCCTGCCCTGCTGATTCGGCTACAAGCCCGTCCCTAGTTACTGGCTCAGACTGCCATCCAATAGAACCAAAGCTGGCGGCAAGATCTCTGACCATACTTATGCGTATTCATTGCGGTCCACCTCCTAAAAATGATGCCTACTAAAAGACCGCCAGCCTGAGAACGAAAAGCTTAAGGCGCATCGTCCTGTCTTAGGCATGTCTGGCGTTCCCCTGTGAGTGGAGGCTGCGGTTATCCCCTGCCCGTCTTTGTTGAGCATCGGGCAGAAACAGTTCGCAACAACACTCGTTCCTCGGATATTGCGAACTGCAAGCGCCTCTGGGCGTTTCTGCTCCGTGCTTCAAGTCGCCGTGCGGGGATAGTCCTCGCACCACATCACAGGAGAACTAGACATGACTAAGAAGAACGCTACACCTACACTTTTCGATCTCAAGCTAACGGTAATTAACCATCATAAAGGTGACCACAATGAATATCTTCGCATAAGTATTGCCAGAGATGCTTGCTACACCAGCTTCAATTCTATCGAATGGAAGTCAGAGCAAATGTCAGTAACTAAGAACGAGCTTGCATCCCTTGCTGAATCAGCAGGACAGGAAGTTGTTGACATTAACATCGGCAAGAAGATCTCACTCTATCGCAAGATGGAGGCTGAGTTAGCAGAGCTTCAAGAGCGTCACGAAGCAGACAAGAATGTTTACACCGAGGTAACACAAGGCGAAGTTTGGACGCACAAGCCGAAGCGCACTTACAAATCAGATGGGCTTGGAGATGCCAACGAACTCAAGCGCATCTTGGGTTAACCATCAGGGCGGCTTAACGGTCGCCCTATTCATTGCATCAATGGAGATAATACAATGTATAACGCACTAATTAACCTTCAAGATTACTTAGACTTCCCAGAACCAGCTGATTACTTTGGAGACTTAGCCGATATGTTCTACGGATGATACCATCACCGCTCGATTTCATCACAGCAGTGTCGCTCTTCGCGGCACTGTTTCTATGCTTATCATTGCTAACTTAGGAGACAGCATGCTCAAGACAGTTTGGATTGCGCTCGTTGCATTCTCTTCGCCAGAAGAATGCGACCATTACGTCGAGCTTAACTCGGATCTAATTCATGGCGAAATACAATGCGTCATTCACCAGCACGAGGTGCCACAAGTAAAACCAAAACGAAAACCAAAAAAGGATTGAGTAAATGCCAAGCACGCCAATTCAAAAGAAGTTTCAAAGATTAAAGCAAAGCTATGGCATAGATCAAAGGTGGATAGATGCTCAGTTAGAGTGGCAAGAATATTGCTGCGATGGATGTAAGCGTCCATTCAATGAGCATGTTAGATATGTTGTAGACCATAAGCATGACACCTCAATAAAAGTTGTTCGACATCTTCTATGTGATTCATGCAATGGAGCTTTAGGAACATTGGAAAAGCTACAAAAGAATGAAGCTGTCTTTAAAAGATTACAGCTAATAGCTCAGAGATATATGCATTATGAAGATTTATATCCTCAACAAAGTGACGTAACGTAACTAATGACATTAGCTATTGTCACTGCAATAATGCAGGACATAACCAACGGAGAACTAACATGGATCTTAATTCAACTCAATTAAACACACTGATCGTGCAATACATTCGTGAAGTAGTGCGCGAAGAACTGCATCAGCAAAGCCCAAAGGACTGGGATATATCTGATTATACAGATGAGCTTGTTGATTTAATTCATGAGCAGATCAACAACGCAACTATAACTATAGACGTATAAGGAGAACTAACATGAAACTCAACTATATTGATTATGCAGACTTACCTGTGTCGGTAATGTTTGTAAAAGATGACATCGAATTGCTTCATGAATTCTTTTCATTTGTTGATGCAAACTTAGACGTGGCTGAAGATTTCAGACGGCCCATTTCACTAAGGCAAATCATAACATGCTTTGCAGAAATACATGCAAAACTAGAGGAGGTATAGCATGAAACATTTCTCAATGAACGACTTCAACTTTCCAGTTGAGCAACAACCAATCCATGATCAGCTTGGCAATATCATTGCTGGTCATCAAGCTGTTGTGCGTACCGACACCGATCAGGTGTTGGGCGTACATGGCTCACGCTACAAGATTGTATCGCACGATGATGTAGTCAACTCAGTTCTCGATGGGATCAAGACAGCAGATCTATCAGACGATTATGAAGTCAGCGTCGATGTGCTTGAAGACGGTCGCAAGCTAAGAGGTGAAATACTATTTAATAATCTTACTGTTGAACCAGCAGTCGGTGACTACATTAAGTTCCGAGTTAGCTTCTTCAATAGCTACGATGCATCTTGGTCCTTCTCTCAGCAAGCCAATGGCTTACGGCTATGGTGCCTCAATGGTTGCACCACACCGGACACAGTGGCCCGCAGTAGATACAAGCACACTGCATCGATCAACGTCGAAGGCGCAGCAGCCAAGGTAATCAATGGCCTTGAGCACTTTCAATCTCGCAAAGATGTCTGGCAAAGCTGGATGCACACCAAGCTAGAGCAACCACAGATCGAGAACTTCTTTAAGAAGACTGTCTGCAAAGCATTCACACGCCAGCAATCAGTCACCAAGACCAACGAAAAGCAACTGGAAAACTTGCTAAGTATTTGGAGCGACGAGCGCAGCAGCCTCGGCTCCAATAAGTGGGCGCTATACAACTGCCTTACTTATTGGGCTACGCACACACAAGATCTGCGCAAACCAGAGATTGCTAAATACAATCGTGAACTACAGATTGCCAGCGCAATGAAATCAAAACAATGGACGGAGATGGCATGAAGAAACTTTTAGCAGAGTTAGATGAAATGCTCGCAACGTTGAAACGTAAAGTTAAGGAGATGCAAAATGCGAATGAGTAAACAACACTATGAATTTATTGCAGACACGATTGGGCCAATGGTAGGTTGGCCCTCTCACCTACACTCAATAGCTGATGAGCTAGAGAAAACTAATCCACGTTTTAATCGTGAGAAGTTTCTGCAACGTGCAACCAAAGCTTGGGAGGACAACCATGACATACCAGATGTTGATGACCACATCCCATATTGAATGCCCAGAGTGCTACGGTCATGGCACTCTGACTTACACTAGGTTTATTAGGCAAGGTTTTGATGTCGATGTAGGCTACGAAGAAGAGTACAAAGACACTTGCTTTAATTGCAACGGTGACTGTGAGATTGAAATAGAACCAGAGGATCTTGACAACGATGAGTAACTTGCTGCATTAGTGCAGTATGAAGTCGTATCTAAAACACCTACAAGATAGAGCAGAGGAAACAGACATCTCTCTGCTCACCTCTTTCAAACGAGCCAGCGTTCCAACGTCTACTTATTATAGATCAATAAACGGAGACACCGAACTGAGATACGATACCGCAGTGAAAGTAATCAATGCTATCGAAGAACTTCACTCGATACAACAAGCCCGTGAGCATACCGAAAGACTACGATCTTCTGGTAAAGATATTAACAGACGCTCGGTACGAGCTAAGTTTAAGCCAAGAAGCATTAGCTCATAAAATCGGATGCACTGTATCACTGATCCACAAGTGGGAAGCACAGAAGCGTATCCCATCTGGATTCATGCTGATGTGTTGGCTGGATGCTTTAGGCTATGACATCGAAGTCAAAAAGCGCGATTGATTGCATTGCGTGTCAAACCACTACCACTTGGTTCGTTGCAATACTTAAAAACAATGGCGCAGCTACTTACGAGAAGCATTGGTATGTCTGCCTTCATTGCTATGAGGAGGACAAATGGCAAACCGTAACAAGAACAAAGGAACTTACCACGAGAAGTGGTTCGTCGACTGGCTTACGAAAGCGAAGATCAAAGCGAAAAGGCAACCCCTCTCAGGCAGCTTGGGAGGAGAGTATAGCGGCGACATCAAGCTCGAACTCTTCGGACAAGAATTGGTGGGAGAAGTAAAGTATAGGGATAAGTCCAACTTCCCTAGTCCATTTACAGTATTAGATAGGCGAGACATTGCCTTCTATAAAAGACGGACAGGAAGTCCGCAAACTCTGGTCATCATGAGCGGTGATCAATTCCTTAAACTTATGGAGAACGCAAATGCAGAAAGAAATAACAGCTGAATTTGATGGAGACGATTATGTTTCTAGTCGAGATAAACCAAGACTTACACATCAAATACATCAAGTAAGAATGTACATGGAGAATAATGATTGGCTATCTGTAAAGCAAATCTCAAATGATCTTAACTTCCCAGAGCCAAGTGTGTCTGCACAAATAAGAAATCTAAGAAAAGAAAAATTTGGCAACAGAATTGTAGAGCGCCGCTACCAAGGCAACGGCCTCTATGAATTTAAACTAATGCCAAAGGACAATGACAATGAAGAAACCTAAATCATTAGGCAATGCAGTAGCTAGTAGTGTGTGGGATGCACACATTACAAAAGCCACAAGCTCACCGCACTATGCTAGAGAATACAAGAAGTATACTTATGTACTGGATGAGTATGAGATTATAGCCAAGCGTATCAAAAACGGTGAGCCTGTTGGTGAGCCATACTTCAAAGGCGAGCAGCGAAAAAAACTGCTTGAACTTACTGACATTACAGAAGCTGACCTTAAAAAATATCTTGAGTAAGCTGCAAGTATGCAGTAGTCTAACCTATATAATAATAAGGAGAACTGATATGGATGATCGCATCTGTATGTATTATGTATTGTCTCGACTAGATGATATAATCAAAGCTGAAAGCATAGAGCTAAGTTATGAAATGGTAAGCTCACTTAAAGATGAGCTAATTTATAATCTAGGTGTTAATGCAAGGTTGCGTCATGGAGCGTAAAGGTTTCATAGGCGGCAGCGACTGCGTAAAAATTATGAATGGCGACTGGCTTGAGCTATGGCAGATCAAAACTGGTCGCGTAGAGTCAGACGACTTGTCTCGCAATATTGCAGTACAACTCGGTAGCTGGACTGAAGACTTCAATCTTAAATGGTTTGAGCAAGAGCACAGCTGCGTACTGTCTGGTCATCAAGAAGAGCTAGAGGATATGATCGGCACTGTTCCAGCCAAGGGCATGATCGATGCTCGCTGGGGATCTCGTATTGTCGAGGCCAAGCATACCAACCCATACAAATCTATAGATGATGTTATCGAATACTACATGCCGCAAATACAATTGTACTGCTACCTGTCAGATGCAGATGGCGCATATTTCTCAGTAATCTTTGGCAACAGCAAATGGGAATCAACCTATGTCTCGTACAACCACAAGTATTTCAATTCTATGTGGGCGGTGGTGTCAGATTTCTGGGGTTACGTTGTACGCGACGAAGAACCGATTGGTATTCAAACGCCAAGCATCTCCATTGACAAGATTGAGGTGGACAACATGGTCAAGCGAGACGCCAGCACAGACAACCAGTTCATCGACGCAGCAGTTACCTACATCAACGGATACGAACACAACCGCGTGTTCGAGAACGCAAAGAAAGATCTCAAGAACATGGTCGGCAGCAACGAAAGAGAAGTTTACTGCGACCACCTTACAATCAAACGAGACAAGCGGGGATCACTCCGCATAACAAGGAGAACCAACAATGACTAATAACCTCAACATCTGGGACAAGCTGGCCTCTTCAGACCCCAAATATCTGAAGAAGGTCAGCTTCGGCAGCCGATCATTTACCGCCATCGATCCGCAATACCAAGTTAAGAAGATGACTGAGCAGTTCGGACCAGTCGGTGAAGGCTGGGGTTGGCACAACACAACAGAGATCGTGCCTGTGAGCAACGGAGACAGCGCTGTACTAGCGCATGTTACTGTCTGGCATACATCGCCAGCAAATTCATTTGGCCCCTTCACAGGGTGCCGTAAGTTCTTTGATGCAGCCAAGGGTCGTATGGCTGAGGATGCACCGAAGATGGCTATCACTGATGGCCTAACCAAAGCACTGTCACACATTGGCTGTGATGCTGACATCTTCTTAGGTAAGATGGATGGTAACAAGTACGATCAAGACAGTGGTAACAAGAGCAGTGGCTGGTAGCCACATAATACAGGAGCCAGAAGCATGGCAGAATATGACGATACAAACAGAGGCGCAGCCTTTACACCATTCCCAACGCAGCAAATGATCTTGCAAGGCAAGGTCAACGTAGAAGGCGTGGATTCAAAAGTAGTTCTTGTCAAAGACCAGACCAAAGACGGTCGTGGTATTGTCGAGGTCTATCAGAAGATGGCCGTAATGTTTGACAATGACAAGAAGGGCAATGATGCAGCACCCGATTACTCTGGCCCCGTTGGTGAAGACAAACGGATTGCTGGGTGGAGACGCATGAAAGATGGTAAACCTTATATGTCTTTTCAGATAAGCGACAAACAACAAGGTCAACAATCTGCATCTTCGTCCTTGCCAGAAGATAGCATTCCGTTCTAAGCTAGGCTTAGTTCTCCAGAGGGACGTCCTGCCCTCCTCACAACTGCCCCGCTTAGTCAGATCACTCTGCATAGCGGGGCTTTTTTTTACCCAAAGGAAACAGCATGGAAACATGGGAAGAAATGACACAACGTCACAAGCGAGAAAAACTACAGCTAGTAAAAGCATTGGCGCAATCTCGCTGTACTCAAACAGAAGCAGCAAAAATACTTGACGTAAAACTATCTGGCCTCAATAATTTCATTCATCGCAACAACATATTCTGGCCTGTCGTAGAGCAAGGGAGAAGGCAATGAAAATACACCGCGCACATGAAGTAGAGTTAGACTTCCTCAAGCGCAGAGTTGATGTACTGATCGATGAAGAAAACAGAACTGATCCGCATCCAAATGTAAAACAAGATCTATGGGCAGCACGTTCTGAACTAAATCAATTCGTAAACAAACTAAGAAAAGAAGGCTATCACATATGAATGAGAAACTATTAGCCGCAATGCTTGAAGACGCAAAGCAAGTTAATAAAAGAGCTAGAGAAAGAGATGGGCAAAGCCGATTCTTAAAGCAAAACTTACCTGTTGATTACAACATGGGCGGCAGAGACGGTAGACCAGAAACAAAAGAAATAATCAGACTAGCCTTAGAGGGCAAGAGTAAAGACTCTATATGCAGACGCATGTCTTTCTTAGGATACAGTCGTGATAAAACTTTAAAGACTTTATCTCGTCACTCAGATAAGTTTGCCCACCTAAAGCATTAACTCAAAGTGAGGGCCATCAATGAATGGTCTTCGACCTTGTTCTCTACGCCTATCAACGTAAGCATTCATAGCCTCTTCCATTGTACCTTCCCACTTACGAATGTCAGGTATATGCCAAGCTGCTCCCCAGCGCACAGCCACACCAGCGGCTTCGGCACCTTCCTTCATAGCGTCAGCCAAATCGTCATACAGATTAAGCTCCCAAGAACCACGGCCCTCAATGTAAGCCATCAGATCAACAGCCAATCCATCTAAGTGCTTTGACTTCATGGTCTGACTAGCGCCCTTAGCCACTAATGCTTTCTGCATTTCCAATGTACGCAAGCCTTGAATAACTCCAAAGTCTGTCTTGGTTGCAGTGATTGCAAACTTAACCACAGAAATCATACGTTCATCTATGCCCTGCATTCTATCAAGACTGCGTTGTGATAGTTTAAAACTCATTTCTTTAATCCTTTCATAGTGCGGATTCCAAAGCTTGCAGCTATTGAAGCATACATTCCCCACTGCACCCAGAGCGGTGTGGTCTCTAAGTTAGCAAACCCAATTGCCATTACTTCCTGCATAGAAGGAATAAAATTCATGCAAAGAATAGCTACAAAAACTATAGTCCATAGTTCATCCTTCCAAGAATCCTTTGAAGCTTCGATAGCTGACTGCTCCCAGTCCATCTCACCAGTAGCTTGCTTGAGCTTGATCTCTGCATTGGCTTTCTGAACAGCAGCCTTACCGTCTAAGTAACTGGTAGCTAACCCACCAACTGCACCTATAATCTGACCGATCATTTCTCATGCCCTACCCATACTGCGAAAGCACCTGTGAGAGCGCCTGTAACGGTGGCTGTGAGCGCGGTAGCCTGTGTGCTTACCACATCCTGCGGCAAAGACATGAACCACTCTATGACGCGAATATACATGATAGTCATAACGAGCATCATAATGCGTGGCATTATCTTCCATGCCAATATCTTTTCCATAGCTATAGTCATCTGATCCCTTTCAAAAATTCAGTAAAGAAATACAAAACAACAACACCACCAACAGCTAATAAAGAAGCTATACCCCAAGTAATATATTTAATTGTAGCTGTTATTTGCTTTTGTCTTTCTTCAGCTTCTTTCTTTCGCTGAACGCGCATCTTAGCCTCAAAAGCTAAGAATGAATCCCAAGTTCCGGGCTTACCGTACAAGCGGCAAATGGATTCTAACTCTTTTCTTTGCTCTTGTATCTGTTGCAAAGCAATGAACTCATCAAAGTCATCAGCAGACTTGCCCATAACTTTGGAAAACAAACCGTCCTTCTTACGGTTGCCTCTAGCTTTTAGCTCCTCTTCCGAGCTTACTAAATTTTTAAGAGGTGCCAGAAAATCCGACACCTCCTTGCCATTAGAAACAAACTTCTTAATCGTGCTGTAAGCAGCGTTAGCTGCTGCTAATTCAGCGAGCATAATTTAACTCATCATATTAACGCGAAGAAGCAATGCTATGATGAATGCAGACGCACCAATAACAATAGCTTCCAAGCGCTTAACGCGGTTAAACAAATCTTTGAATTGAATATCCATCTCGGTTTTTATAGCCACGATTTCTTTTTCCAATCCATCGATGCGAGTATGTGCTGATTGTACTGTGCGTTTATCCATTACTCTATTGCTTCTTTTAGCTTATCAAGAAAAGCCTCTCGACCTACTTGAAGTTGTATTAGATTGAACTGAGTGTTAGCAATCTTTTGATCTAAAGAACCTATATGATTTATACAGGCTTTTGCTTCATCAGATAGTTGATCTTCAGTGTATTCTACATCGTCAATCGTAATGACCTTTTTGTCTTCAGTCACATTGATCTCCTTTTAAGTTATGCTGCCCACGGTGTACCCGAAGCAGACGTTGGATTAACTATCGCATCAATCTTAGAAGCAATAGCAGCTTCAGTATCAGCTTGTGATACATGACCCCAGACCCAGCCTTGAGCTTGAGCCTCAGTTATATCGTCATATGGTGTGAAATCAGCAGCAGAGGCATCGTAGGTTAGCCCACAGGTGCCATAAGCTGATGCTGTGTTGCCATCGTCATCAACGGCTGTGCAGCGCCAGTGAGCAATATATACGCCACCGTCAGCGATTTCGTGTTCCAAAGTTGGAATAGTCCAAGTGTAAGTAATAGCCATTGTTATATCTCCTTTAGGCGTTTTCTAAGGCAGTGATCCGTGCCTCTAGTTCTTTGATTGTAGCAACCAAGAGCGGCACTAGCTTGCTTTGGTCAATGCCTTGGTAATCAGGAACGCTGCGTGTACCCATGACGGCTTCAGTAACGACATTACCATCATCATCAAGAACTTCTGGTGTAACTTCATATTCTTCGTCACGCATTGCATCCTTTGTGCCTGTGACAGCCTCTGGAACAACAGCCTGCGCCTCATGCGCAAGAAAACCATCGACCCTAGTGCCGTCAACAATCCACTCAAAGTTGACAGGGTTAAGCTGTTTAAGGCGATCTGTTGCACCTGTCATTGATTGTGCGTCAGTCTTTAGGCGATAGTCCGATGAGGTGTTGTAAGCAGTTGAGGAAACAGTTGACGTTATTGTGCCTACTGCTGCATCGGCTCCATTCCTAAAATCAATCTGGGTTGCTGTTTGCCCACCTGTTGCATATGCATTCCTTAATTGCAGCGTGGGATAGTTTACACCGCTTGTAGTCATATAGTTTTGCTGTGGGTAGGTGGTACTTTCTGAATACAATTTTCTATTAGTTGGAGCAGTGCCGCCAAGGTTAATGGTGCCACCAAGGTAAAGGTTTTTGAATCGTCTTGACGCTGCCCCTAATGAAATAGCATTATCTCTATTAATTGGAACACTGGGATTATATGGGTCAATACTGTCATTTCCACTATTAAAATATATGCCAGTGTCTGCTGTACCAATGTATGTCCCACTCTCGTGCGCCCCAATACTCCCCACAGGTGCGCCATTTTTGCGGAACTCTGCAAGGGTGCCATCATTACCAGTGAGATTTAATCCCAGAACAATTCCGTTGTATCTAGCAGCATCTAACTTTCCGTCACCTCGCAAGTTCAGGCCATTATCTGCTGTAGTCTGAGTGTTGTTATCATAGACAGTAGTATCAGTAGTACCCAGCAGCAAGTTACCGCTGCTGTCGATGCGCATGGCTTCTGAATATGTGCCACTTACCTCATTTGCATTAGATGATGTATAGTTAAAGCTCAGACCAACACCACCCGCTGCACTTCTTTCAGTCTGTATTTTGGCACCACCCAATGTATTGTCTCTAGCAAACTCTAACTTTGCGTTATAAAGAGAGCCACTCAACGGGTTTTGAATTAGTATGCCATCAGTGCTAGACCCACCGCTTACGTGTAGAACATCACTAGGCGAAGTCGTCCCAATCCCAACATTACCATCATAAGTAACGGTCATCTTAGCATCTGCTAATCCAACATTACCGCTGCCTGTGTCACTATCTAATGCAAAATGTAAGTTGGCCCGTGCATTACCGTCTTTGGCTTCTGCAATAATAGCAGACTTCATGTAACCGCTATAGTAGCCCATACCAAGGCCAAGCCAGTTACCATCAACATTAAATGCGCTTGATGTTAGCTTTGCTTTAAAACCACTTGCGGCAGTGTCATTTATAATTAGGTTTGCCGCAGGTGTTGCTGTTCCACTCGTACCAATTGCAACCCGACCGCTGCTGTCGATGCGCATACGCTCTGAGCCGCCAGTGGCAAAGAACATGTCATCTGTTTTAATACCAACCTGCCCAACATTTGTTGTTGAGTTATCTTTGAAACCTATGTTTGCGTTTGCGTCTGTGCTTTCTACTGTAATTAACTGATTGCTAGAGCCATACAAATGCAAAGGCGCACTAGGCGAATCTGTGCCAATCCCTAGACGCTCATCCGCAGCCGACCAATGAAATTTTGCAGTGGTGCCTGTGTCCTCATAAAAGCTGATGTCGCCGTTGCCTGCAATGCTTAATGAAGGATTAGTGTCTGTCTGGTGGTCTGCGTTAAAACGGAGCTCGTTGTTTGCCGCCAAACCGTCAGCACCCGCATCAAACGTAATAGAACCTGAGTTACCATCACCACCATTGTCTGCTTTTGCATACAGGCCAATAGTTACAGCTTCGCCTGTAGTGCTATTGCGAACCTTCAATAGCTGGCTTACTGCAGCTTCTGTATCTGCCCCATCCACAGTCAGCCCAGTAGTCGTAAGCATCTCAGCAGAGGCGTCCCATGTTAGCTTTGCCGTGGTGCCTGTGTCCTCGTAGAAGCTGATGTCGCCATTGGTGTCAATCTTCATGCGACTTGTTTGAGATGCAGTCGTTCTGAACAGCAAAGAACCAGATGCACCTATCTGATCTATAAAAGATGAACCAGATGCACGATTAAACTGGACGTTGTTACCTGTTGAGGAAAAAGTGTTTCCTCCCCCATCTACAGACAGTCCATCGCTGGTCAAAGTCCCAGAAATGTCTACACCTGTGTCGGTGGTGGCGAGTTTATTTGACCCTGAATGATATAGCCTTGCTTCGCCAGAGCTTTGCTGTCCTAAGAAATACAGATTGCCAGTGGAAATATCACGCAGTTGTATATCAGCACCATCTATTCTCAGATTTCCAGTGCCAGTATCTTGAATATAACTATGCGTCCCATTATGAAAAATCTGTAGGTCAGACCCAGCGCCGAAGATGGCTTTTTCGTTATCAGCAAATAAAGTATCGCCGCTAGAGTTCTCAGTCTTTAACTCAAAGCCACCAGCAGTTGCTCCATCATGAATTCTTACACGCTTGTTAGTAGTGTCAAACGTAAGCTCGCCCTGTGCGCCAGTAAATGAGTTGTTTTCTGTAGCAGTGCCGCGACGAAGTTGTACCTGTGTAGCCATTATAAGCTCCCGTAATCAGTAGATGAAGACACTGAATCACTCACAGCGCCATAGTCAAAAATGCCATCAATTACACCAGCATTGATGTTAGAGGCCACTAAGTTAATGTTTGCAAGATTAGCAATGATTGTATTTATATCTGCGGCATCACCAGCAACAGCAGTAATATTACCGCTAATGCCAGCCGCAGTTGTTACATCAGAACTAATTCCAGCAACAGTCGTAACGTTTGAACTAATTCCAGCGACCGTAGAAACGTTTGCGCTAATACCGCCTACAGTATTAACGTCAGTAATGTTTGTAGCCACAGTATCAATCTCAGATACCGCTTCATTTAAGTCATCGGCTACAGTAACAACCTCAGAAACAGCTTCATTAAGATCGTTGGCAACGCTAATTACGTCATTAATGTTTGTAGCTACGGTATTAACTGAAGCAATATTATTTGAAACCGTTTCTAGTTCATCGGTATAAGTTGCAATAGTAGGCCAATCAGTGGCAACAGACGATACATCTGAGATAGCGTTAGCAATCGTATTAATATTTGTTAAGTTAGACGCAGTAGTATTAACGCCAGAAATGTTTGCAGCAACAGAATTAACATTACTAATTGCTGTGGCAACCGTGCCAATATCAGCAGAATCCCCAGCCACACTTGTTACATTCCCAGATATGCTAGATACAGTTGCAATATCAGAAGAGATATTAGCAAGTGTAGAAATATAACCAGTATCACCAGCAACCGTAGTAACATTAGCACTAATGCCAGCAACCGTTGTGACATTCGTTACAATATTAGCAACATCATTAATGTCATCTATATTTGTAGCGGCTAGATTAATGTTTGTTGCGTTGCTGTTGGCCGTATTAATTGCACTTGAAATGCCAGCAACAGTAGTAATATTAGATGAAATCCCAGCAACAGTATTAATATTAGAAATGTTACCAGCAGCAGTGTTTACATTGCTAATAGCAGCGCCAACAATATCTACATTGCTTATAGATCCACCAACCAACTCAACTTGATCAAGGCTGTCAGCCACATCATTAAGATCAGATATAGAGCCACCAACTAAATTTACATTAGCTATGTTTGTGTTGACTGAATTTATTGTTGAGATGCTACTAGCCACAGAATTAACTGAGGATATGTTAGAGCCAACACTATTTACATTAGATACTGCGCCAGCAACCGTTGTAATATTAGTCTTAATAGCATCAAGAGCGGTAATCTCAGATGCAATAGAAGCAATGCTTGTTAGCTCATTGCCACTTGGACCAATTTCTAATGCACCAGTAGTGCTATTAAACTGAACAGTCTTACCTAAGCGACTAGCTTTAGCAGGAAGATCTAACGATACGCCTACTTCATAGTCATTCAAAGATATAGAGCGCGATACTCGGTCATCTAAATCAGCAACCTGAGTAACGAGACGATCTAATTGATCATTTAAAGAAGATGCGCTGTAAGTAGATGTCAGATCAGTTGTGCGCTCGAGCGGTACATCTCTAACTATAGCAACCTCTGCGCCAGCAGTTTGTCCACTATCCGTTGTAATAGATCCAGTTGCTCCGCTGCCGCCTGTAACCGTGTAAGCAGATGCAGACAGAACAGAGCCATCTACATATACGGTCAGATCAGTGCTAGCAAAGAATTCAAAGGGAACTGTAAATACAGTTTGCCCTGATGTTGCTGTGTAATTTATGCGCGGATTATTGTCTGCTACATTTATTGCCATGTGTCACCTCTTCTAACTCTTGTGTCATAAAGGAGCTAAGAAGAACAATGCACAAAAAGACTAAGACAAATTAGTACCGACCAAATCCAAGAGGAGCGTCAAGCTCTCCCTCAATCATATTGGTAAATTCATTCATCTTACCTTTCCAAAACCACATTCTAGCAAAAGGTAAATTACGAATAACTTCTTTAGTGCCCTCACCAATATTGCCCGTAACTAGATCATAAGACCCACGAGCAAGATCAGTAGCAATGCTAGGGCCAGCGCCTAGTAAACCGTTTGCAGCATCCAGCGCATCAGGCTTCTGAGGGAAGCGAGGCTGAAGAACGCCACCAGTTAGATTAGGCCCACCCAATGCTAGGCTAGTAGACATAGCTGTGTAAAACATATCGGAATACAAAGCAGTAACACCTGAGTAATCAAAAGATCTAGCAAGTTGATCTTGAAAGCTCATCTCTACGAAGTCGGGCGTTTTGTATTGCAGCACCATATAGCCCAAGCCCATAGACAGCGCTGTAC
>Ga0209659_1001245_pt1 | contig 15016 bp, 15 predicted proteins | sample SaaInlLV_10m_DNA_FD_184658 | JGI IMG/M metagenome (GOLD analysis project Ga0209659, IMG submission 184658) | Marine microbial communities from expanding oxygen minimum zones in the Saanich Inlet - SI072_LV_10m_DNA (SPAdes) (version 2) | ecosystem: Environmental > Aquatic > Marine > Intertidal... | reverse complement strand
GTATATTCAACACCATCAAGAGTAAACATTGTTCTTCCTTGAGTTTTGTAAGAATCTCTATCCCAATTCTTGTAGTTAATTTTACAAAATGGATCAAGGTTTGAAGCACCTTTTCCACCGTAATCAATGTTAAGTAAATTTAAACGTGTAATATAGAAGTCGTGATTATTAGATGTTTTGGAACTTATTCCTCTAACTTCAGTGAAGTTATATTCTTCTTTAATCTTGGCTACTAGAGACTCAACACCTCTGTTGCTTCTAGTATCACGTTTTAGATTTCTTTGAATTTCAGCTTTAGAATCTTCAAACGATGGAATTGGTCTTTTGTCTAATAACTTAATAACATGCCATCCGTACATTGATTTTACAGGCTTAGAAACATCTCCTGTGTTTTGTAAGTTAAAGGCAGCGTCTTCAAATTCTGGCACCATTTGACCAGTACCAAACCAAGGTAATTCTCCTCTTTTAGACGCTGAACTTTTATCATCAGAAAACTTAGTCATATCTTCGAATGAACTTCCGTTATTTAAAGATTCTAGCAATTGATTAAGTTTTTCTTGATTACCTTTAATTTCTTCTGGAGTTGCATCGTCTCTTTCTTCAATCATAATGTGAGCAACTTTTACCTCACCTCTGTTAGGACGTTTGTCAACTACTTTTAAGATGTGATAGCCAAATTGTGTTCTAAATGGTTGTGAAACATCGCCAACGGCAGTATTGTATGCCGTAGTCTCAAATGGGTAAACCATTCTGAAAGCAGAAAAATAACCTAAATCACCACCGTTTGTTTTAGCAGATGGGTCATTAGAGAATGATTTTGCAATTGTAGCGAAGTCTTCACCTTTAAGAATGCGACTTCTGAGGTTTTTAATCTCATTGTAAACTTTTAGCGTATCAGCAGGAGAAGCATTTTCAGCAACATTTAGTAAAATATGACTAGCTCTTAACTCATATTGCATTCTTTCGTATGCTTCTTCGATGAGTTCGTCTTCTGCTGCTTGGTCAGTTAGATATGGTCTAGATAATTGTGTTCTATAACCAGCTAATTCTTTTTTAAAGCTAGCTGAAGTATCCATCTGATTTTCTTGAGCATACAACACTTTTCTTTTGAAGTCAATAAATAAATCAGCATACTCATCTAAGTATTCATGATTGACTTCATTTTCAGTATTGTTTTTTCTGAAAATAGTTTCAAATTCACCCAAAGGAACGTTTTCTGGTCCTACTGACATTACAACATCATCAGACTTATCGTCTGCTGGGTTACTAGCAGTAGCATAATTCCCTGTTGTAAAGGATAATGCGAGGGCAAGTAAAATTATAATTCTGTTCATTTTTCTAAGATTTAATAATTAGTTTTTTAGTTATTATCGGCTATAATTAGGGGCTTCTTTTGTGATACTTACATCGTGTGGATGGCTTTCAGTCATTCCTGCAGATGTAATTCTAATGAATTTAGCTTCGGTTAGTGTAGAAATATCATGTGCACCGCAATATCCCATTCCAGCTCTTAATCCACCTATCATTTGGTGAATTACCTCATCAAGGTTACCTTTAAATGCCACTCTACCTACAATACCTTCTGGAACGAGTTTTTTGGCATTGTCTTCATTTGCTTGGAAATAACGGTCTTTTGATCCTGCTTGCATTGCTTCAACAGAACCCATTCCTCTATATGTTTTGAATTTTCTTCCTTCAAAAATTACGGTTTCACCAGGTGCTTCTTCAACACCTGCAAATATGGAACCTAACATTACTGAGCTTGCACCAGCGACTATAGCTTTTACGATGTCACCAGAATAACGGATTCCTCCGTCTGCAATAATCGGTATACCTTTATCTTTTAGTGCTTTAGAAACACTAATTATTGCTGATAACTGAGGTAATCCAACTCCAGCAACTACTCTAGTAGTACATATTGAACCTGGACCTATTCCAACCTTTACAGCATCTACTCCTGCATCGGCTAGGGCTAGTGCCGCTTTTTCAGTGGCAATGTTACCTGCAACAATATCAACCTCAAATTCAGATTTTAATTTTTTAACAGTGTCTATTACACCTTTGCTATGTCCGTGGGCAGTATCTACTATAATAGCATCTACTCCTGCATCAACCAACGCTTGAACACGTTCAGAAACATCGGCAGTTACGCCAACAGCTGCTGCTACTCTTAAACGACCATATTTATCTTTACACGAATTTGGTCGAGTCTTATTTTTCATGATGTCTTTGTAGGTTATAAGGCCTACAAGTTTTCCATGCTCATCAACAACAGGAAGTTTTTCAATTTTATTGGCTTGAAGAATATCTTCAGCATTTTCTAAATCAGTCAATTGAGTCGTTACCAAGTTGTCGATAGTTGTCATAACCTCAACAATTTTCTTGTCTTGGTTTTTTTCGAATCTCAAGTCTCTATTAGTAACAATACCAATTAAGTCTAGATTTTCTTTAACTATTGGAATACCACCAATTTTATTTTCTTTCATGATGGCTAATGCATCACTTACAGAAGAATTTTGAGAAAGTGTGATTGGGTCTAAAATCATTCCGCTTTCGGAACGCTTTACTTTTCTAACTTCTGCTGATTGATTAGCAATAGACATATTCTTGTGAAGAACACCTATCCCACCATCCTGAGCCATTGCAATGGCCATCTTTGCCTCCGTTACTGTATCCATAGCAGCAGAAACAATGGGAATATTGAGTTTTATATTTCTGGAAAATTGAGTGGAAACGTTTACTTGATGTGGTAATATATCAGAATAATCTGGTACAAGTAACACATCATCGTAAGTTAATCCCTCGCCTATTATTTTCTTGCTATAATCCATAATTGAATTTAGAATGGCAAAAGTAGTAAATTCTATTGTAAATCAATAATATTTAAACTAGGATTATCTTAGTAAAACTATACGCCCTGTTTCTCTAAGGTTTTGCCCTTGTGCAAATTGAATTTGAATATCAAAAATGTACATGCCATTTGGAGCGTAATTATTTGCAAATGTTCCATCCCATCCTTCTTCTAATGAATTGGACTCAAACATCAACTGCCCCCATCTAGAAAACACCTGTAATTTGTACGAGTCTATAGATTCTGATTGGTTTATGGCAATATTCCAAATATCGTTTTTAATGTCACCGTTGTCGGGTGTAAAGGCTTTTGGTATATACAGAATTGGTGATTTGGAAATACAAACTTGGTTTGAAAAAACGGTGTCTTTTCTTCCTAACTCGTTGACTTCATCTTCTGTTGAAATGCAATAGAGACATACTTTACCAAAATCATTTTCAATAGAGATGTCATAATTAGTATTGCTGTAAACATTTTGTAAAAACGTTCGCTGGCCATTAACATCTTTCCACATTTCTTGATGCGATGTTCCAATGAAACCGTCATAGTCACCAGTTATTACTGAAATACTCTCTTTATTAATACTCTGAGGGTCAAGCTTAAGATTATGCACTATTGAGGTATCGCTCAAATTACTTAAAACCGTTAAATCGTATTCTTTACCACAAACATCTACTGGCTTCGACCTGTAATAGTATAAATTCCTATATGGCAAGACTAAATCATCAACAAAAGAGTATTCATCAGAAGATAATTCTGCTTTGCCGGTAAAAAACTGAAAACCATCTGCTGTGTATGAGCGATAAATATTTACGTGACTTAAATCATTAGAGTTTGATAGTGATGTAACCTTAATACTGTTTTCCGCCTCTACCGTTACCCTATTCACATAACTAAAGGTTGGAACATCTATTTCTGTTGAAGCGAATAACACCCTGTTTGATTTGGACACATAAGATGCTGTACTTGTTGCTTCTAACCAAATGGTGTAAATACTGGAGTAATCTACTGGCATAAAAAAAGAAGTGTCTTCTTTTTCTACATCTATTGTTACTTCAGGAAATACTGTGCTAGTTGTCAAGTCTTCTCTTATAATTTTTAGTTGATAAGCTTCCATCCCAACCATGTTGAGATAAGGATTCCAATCTAAAAAAACAGAGGTATCACATTCTTCATAGGAATTATTTACATAAATGGTGGAATGGGCACTACTTCTAATACTGTTGTTGCCCATCGCATCAAATGCAACTACACTGAAGGTTTCGATTTTATTTTGTGGATTTGCATTTGTTGTAGTAAAGTTAGTATTTGTTAGTCCAAATACTGTATCAAGTGGTATCCACAATCCTGAAATATCTTCAAAATAAATAATGTAACCAACTACCTGATTAGAACTGTTTACCCAATAAATATCTACCTGCTCACTAACAGGGTCAACACTTAGTCTAGTAATTAAGGGTGGATTAGGGTCTTGAGCAAAAACCACAAAGGAGTTGCAAACAAGCAAGGTTAAAACAAAACATCGAAAAACTTTCATTACCATCAACTATCTATAACGCTAAAACTTCATTTCTGACATTTTATTTTTTGCCAAATTAAATTCTTCAATTATCTCGTGTACTATTTCAGCCGCTGGCTTTATAGTATCCATTAGTGCAGAAACTTGTCCAATTTCTAATTCACCTTCGCTAAGGTCTCCCATAAACATACCTTTCTTGGCTCTACCCCTTCCTAATAGAGAAACAAGCTCTTCCTTGCTTGCTCCATTTTCGTAGGCTTCGATAAGCTGATTATAAAACTCATTTTTAAGTAGCCTAACAGGTGTAATTTCTTTTAACATTAGTTGGGTATCTCCTTCTTTAGAATTTAAAATGAATTCTTTAAAGTTTTGATGTGCAGATGATTCTGGAGAAGCTATAAACCTACTTCCAATTTGTACCCCATCAGCTCCTAAAGCCATTGCTGCTAACATTCCACTGCCTGTACCAATCCCTCCAGCTGCTATAAGCGGTATTGAAACGTGTTTTCTTATAAGTGGAACTAAACACATGGTCGTTGTTTCATCTCTGCCATTATGTCCTCCTGCTTCAAATCCTTCGGCAACAATAGCATCTACTCCAGCATCAACGGCTTTTTTAGCAAATTTGACATTACTAACGACATGAACAACTGTAATATCGTGTTTTTTAAGATGCGACGTCCACTTATCAGGGTTTCCTGCAGAAGTAAATACAATCTTTACGCCTTCCTCAATAAGTATATTAATATGATCATCAATTTGAGGGTAAAGTAACGGCAGATTCACTGCAAAAGGTTTAGAAGTCTGTGCTTTACACTTCTGAATATGTTCTCTTAAAACGTCTGGATACATTGAACCCGACCCAATAATACCTAGACCTCCGGCATTACTTACAGCCGATGCTAACCTCCAGCCAGAACACCAAATCATACCCGCTTGAATTAGTGGATATTTTATGCCAAATAATTGAGTAATATTATTGTTCATTAACTATCTTTGTTCGCGTTACGAAATTAGATAATTTTTACCAATGAAAAGAGACGAAAGAATATTTGAATTAATTGAAGAAGAAAAAAACCGTCAAACACACGGAATTGAGTTGATTGCTTCTGAAAACTTTGTAAGCGACCAGGTTATGGAAGCTATGGGTTCTGTATTGACTAATAAGTATGCTGAAGGCTTTCCTAAAAAACGTTATTACGGTGGCTGCGAGGTGGTTGATAAGGTTGAACAACTAGCAATTGATAGGGTTAAAGAATTATTTGGTGTCGAGTACGCCAACGTACAGCCGCATTCTGGCTCTCAAGCAAATGCAGCAGTATTTTTAGCTGTTCTAAAACCTGGCGATAAAATCTTAGGCTTCAATTTAGCTCATGGTGGTCACCTTACTCATGGCTCTCCAGTTAACTTTTCTGGTAAAATTTATAATACTAGCTTCTATTCAGTTAAAGAAGAAGATGGCTTAATTGATTATGATGCATTAGAACAAACTGCTATTGAAGAAAAGCCACAATTAATTATTTGTGGTGCCTCGGCTTATTCAAGAGATATTGATTACAAAAAATTTAGAGAGATTGCCGATAAAGTTGGTGCTCTTTTAATGGGTGATATATCCCACCCTTCTGGACTTATTGCAGCAGGACATTTAAACAACCCTGCTCCTTACTGCCACATACTTACCACTACAACTCACAAAACATTGAGAGGTCCTAGAGGCGGTCTGATAATGGTAGGGAAAGATTTTGAAAATCCATGGGGTTTGAAAACGCCAAAAGGTGTAGTTAAAAAGATGTCCTCTTTATTGGATTCAGCAGTATTCCCTGGCACACAAGGCGGACCGCTAGAGCATGTTATTGGTGCTAAAGCTGTTGCTTTTGGCGAAGCTCTGGAGCCAGAATTTAAAGAATACACACTTCAAGTCATTAAAAATGCAAAAGTAATGGCTCAGTGCTTTATTGATAAAGGCTATAAAGTAATTTCTGGTGGAACTGAAAACCATTGTATGTTATTAGACCTTAGGTCTAAAGGTATTACTGGCAAAGATGCCGAAAACACTCTAGTTAAAGCAGATATTACTGTAAATAAAAATATGGTGCCATTTGATGATAAGTCGCCATTTGTGACCTCTGGAATGCGTGTAGGTACTCCTGCCATTACAACACGTGGCGTGAAGGAAGATACAATCCCTCAAATAGTAGACCTTATTGACGAAGTACTTATGAACATTGACAATGAAGATGTCATTCAAGAAGTTCGCAAAAAAGTAAACGACCTAATGGGTCAATTCCCGCTGTTTGCATACTAGAAATGAGTGATTTTAGCCAACATTTCAAAAAGAATCTCCAATCTTGGGAGAATAGAACACCTGTTCATATAGAATCTCGATTCTACGATAATGAAAAGTTCAAATCAACTAAATACAGTCTAAATCATATTGAACGGTCAATATTACAAGATGTTAGTAATAAGTCCATGCTTCACTTACAATGTCATTTTGGACAAGACACTCTTTCATTAGCGAACTTAGGAGCTATAGCAACAGGAGTAGATTTTTCACCCTCTGCCATTAAAGCTGCCAAAGAACTTTCTGATGAAATTAATGTTCCTTGTCGATTTCTAGAGTCAAATGTTTTAGAGCTTAATTTAGATGAAGAGTTTGATATTGTTTTTTCTTCATACGGAGCTATTGGTTGGCTTCCTGACCTCAACAAATGGGGAGAAGTTATTGCCAAACACCTCAAAAAAGGCGGCACTTTTTTATTAGTTGAAATTCATCCATTCGTTAGTTTGTTTGAAGGTCAGGACTATTTCTTTGACAAAGATATGAATATTGAAAAAGAAAAAGGCAGCTATACAGATGGTGGAGAAAATATGGATAGTGAATTTTACTGGTGGAATCATTCCCTCACAGAAATATTCGTAGCTCTTGAATCCAACGGCTTAAAGCTACAATCTTTTGAAGAATATAACTACACTCCATATCCCGTAAAAGGCATGGTTGAAAGAGATCCCGGCAAATATGTTTTAGAAGATAGAAAACAACAAAACTTACCTTATATTTTCTCTCTGAAGGCTACTAAAAAATAATGTTATTTGATGAATTATAATCATCAATTCCAAATCCATTAAAATAATTATAACTTAGATGACTAATCTTAACTCCTTATTTTATGGATGCTTTATTACAAATTATACCTGCGCTGCCCTTATTAGTAACAATTTATGGTGTAATAGTTAGAAAACGTTTTTTCTTTTTGCTAGGCTTTACTATCTATGGGTTTATAGTTGTTCCTGCTGAGCTAAATTCTTTTTTTTCAAGTGGAGAACTTTCTCATTTAATTGTTGCTGCACTTTTTGGAGCACAAATCATCATTGCTTTTCCTAATAAACTGACCTATGATGGTAGTAAAGCTTATAAGTTTTTTGCTATTAAAACAATCTTGGCGCTCATTGTCATAAATGTTATTGGTGTATTTGTTGTTAAAAATGACCCTAATATTCCAGATGTATGTATGTATTATCATTCACTTTTTGTGATTTTCTGTTGCATAGCTACTTTTAAAATATTGACTTATAGAATACCGATTCAAAGTGAGAACAGTTAAAACGTAAAAAGCCCCTGCAAATGCAGGGGCTTTTTTAGAGTAGCGAGGGAGAGATTTGAACTCTCGGCCTCCGGGTTATGAATCCGACGCTCTAACCAACTGAGCTACCTCGCCATAGTTGGGTCGGCAAATATACTATTTTTGTCAACTCTTCAAATAGCCTTTTGGATTTTTTAAGACCTCCCTTCTTCATTCAAAAGTTTAGTGTGTCTTTTAAGCGTTCTAAGAATTAAACTTAGCAATACAGAAACAATTAGTATCTCTATTGAAAGATTGGAAATTAGCACATCATCTCCAGCAAAGTAATTTCTGATAAAATCAACAAATACAAAACCAATAACAGTAGCTAATACTCCCGAATACTCTCTTCTCAAAACACTAATAAAAGAAAAGGGAATATCACTTTTCTTAAGGTTTGAAAATTTAGGTATAAAAGCTGGCAGTGTTTTTGCCCAATCCAAATAGTTCTGATCAAATTTTTGTTCTAAAAATCGCTCTTCAGCAAACATAATACGTTCATAATATACCCAGTACAAAAGACTAACTATAACAACGAAGTACCAATTATATGTAAAGCATACAATACCTATCCACATAAAATAATTACCTAGATATAGTGGGTGCCTTAACATTGAATAAATGCCTGTGCTATTAAGCTGCTCAGCAACTTGTTCTTTAGTGTTCCTTCCAGATGTTCCCCTTGGAGTTGTACCAATAGTATAGGCTCTAATGATAAATCCTAATAATGACAATCCAATAGCTAAAAAGGTGTAGCTTTCTGCTAGTAAAGGGGTTACATCCTCAGTAACATAAATGAACGGAATGGCTAAAATAAAGAGGACAATAGGAAATTGCCCTCTATATTTAAACAAGAAGTTACCTTGCTTTTCTAATTCGTTAATTAATGCCATTAATTAATCGATAGTAGTTCTACTTCAAAAATAAGTGTCTCGTTAGGACCTATAGAACCTCCAGCACCTCTTTCACCATATGCCAGATTAGATGGTATGAATAATTTATATTTTGAGCCTACATTCATTAATTGTAGAGCTTCTACCCAACCTTGAATTACTCCGCCAACAGGGAAAGTAGCTGGTTGTCCTCTATCTACTGAGCTATCAAATACAGTACCGTCAATTAGCGTTCCGTGATAATGTACAGTTACTTCATCACTTGCAACTGGCTTAGCACCTTGACCTTCTGTTAACACTTGGTATTGAAGACCTGATGCAGTAGTAACCACACCTTCTTTAGCAGCGTTTTCATCCAAAAATGCTTGTCCCTTATTTGTTGCCTCTTGACTTTTCTTCTGACTTAATTCCATAAAATAGTCTTGTATCAAAGCATTAGCATCTTCTTCACTTATCTTTACATCGTTTTCAGAAAAAACATCATTAAATGCTGCTGAAATTGCAGAAGATTCTATAGTTTCAAAACCACTACTTTTTAAATTGTTAGCAACACTCACACCTAAGCTATAACTCAAAGAGTCCATTTGTGTTGACAATTCAGAGTTCGATGTATCTACATTATTACAAGAAAATATTAGAGCAGATAGCCCAAAAATTAAAACGATTTTTTTCATTGAAATTGATTTTAGTTAGTTAATATAATTTGATATTACTTTTTTAAATGTTTGAACTGCAGTATCCATATCAGATGATGCACCACCAGCAGCATTAATGTGTCCACCACCACCAAAATGGTCTCTTGAAAGCTGATTTACTGAAATATCGCCTTTCGATCTAAACGAGATTTTAATTATTCCATCTCTTTGCACAAAAAATGCTGCTACTCTTACACCTTTAATCGATAGAGCATAATTAACAACGCCTTCCGTATCGCCTTTTTGAAAATTGAAACGCTTTAATTCTTCTTCAGTAAGGCAGATATACGCCGCATTGAATTCTGGCAAAACCTCAAGCTTTTCGTTTAAACAATAGCCTAAAAGCTTTAGCCTACTAACAGAATTATTATCGTGAATCTTGTCATAAACCCAATCGTTCCTCACCCCTTTTTCTATTAGAGTAGAAACAATCTGATGTGTTTTAGAGGTTACTGAATTAAACCTGAAATTTCCTGTATCAGTCATGATGCCTGCGTATAAACACTCTGCTATGTCCTGTGTAATTAAATGGTCATCACCTAAAAGTTCTAAAAATTCAAAAATTAATTGAGCAGTTGAACATGCAGTTGTATCCGAAAAATTATACTCAAAAGTATCTGGTTGTTGATGATGGTCTATTAAAACCTTTGGTGCTTTAGAGGACTCTACAACTGGAGCATAAGTGTCAATTCGACTCAGTGTGTTGAAATCTAAACAGAAAATAAGCTCTGCTTTTCCTGTAATTCGCTTGGCTTTTTCTTCATGATAGCAGTATTCTATAACGTCATCATTTCCTTTCATCCACTTCAAAAAACTAGGGTAATCGTTTGGTGTAATAACCGAAACGGTATGCCCTTTTATCTGTAAATAATTAGCTAAACCCAAAGAGGAACCCATGGCATCACCATCAGGTCCTTTGTGAGTGGTTATTACAATTCGTCTTGGAACTGACAAAAACGATTTTAATTGATTTAATTCTTCTGCTTTCATAAAGTTTGCTAAAATAAGAATAAAACTGAGTGTATTTAGCAAAGGATTTTTATAAATTTGCGCCAACAAATTATATGACTATACAAATGGCAACTAATAGAACATTCACAATGATTAAGCCCGAAGCCGTAGAAAACGGAAATATCGGTGCTATTTTAGAACGAATTAACGCTGCAGGTTTTAGAATTGTAGCAATGAAAAAAACACAGTTATCTGCAGATTCTGCTGGTACTTTTTACGAAGTTCACAAGGAACGTCCATTCTACGGAGAATTAGTGAGCTATATGAGCTCTGGTCCTATTGTAGCTGCAATACTAGAAAAAGATAATGCCGTAGCTGAATTTAGAGCACTTATCGGCGCTACTGACCCAACAGAGGCTGCTGACGGCACTATCAGAAAAGAATTTGCTGAGAGCAAAGCTAAAAATGCTGTTCACGGTTCTGACTCTGACGAAAACGCTGCTATTGAAGGTGATTTCTTCTTTACTGAAGAAGAGCGTTCATAATTAAATAAATGCATTAGAAAGCCCTTTTCCATCAGGATTAGGGCTTTTTTATTTTAGGATTATATCCGTAATCACTACTTTGCCAACGGCATCGTTTAGCTTATTTACGAGTTCGCTTCTTTGGTAGGAAAGCTCTTGACGTAATGTTGCTGAATTCAGTCGAATGTGAAGCTTTTTGTTGGAAATAAATACTTCATCGGTATACTTAGCTAAAGAAGCTCCTAAAAGCTTATCCCACTCCGTAATTATTTTAACTTCATCAAGCTTTTGTTCCCAACCGCTTTCTCTAAGAAAATCTTTAATTACATCTCCTAATGACTGTTGGTTACTCTTCCTTTTCAACGGCTCCATTTTTAATGTGAAACAATTTGAAATCAGCATTTATCTTATTAAAGATTTGCTTTGTACGCTCAGGATGTGTGTCTGTCACAAATATTTGCCCAAAATGATGGCGATGCACTAAAGATATGAGGTGCTCTACCCTATTGTCATCTAGTTTATCAAAGATATCATCCAATAGCAACATAGGCTTGTAGCCTAAAGCATCTTGCATAAAATCAAATTGAGCTAATTTGAGTGCTAACAAATAGGTCTTTTGCTGACCTTGAGAACCTGCTCTTTTAATCAGATGATCATTTAGGTTGAATACTAAATCATCTTTATGCGTTCCTACTGAGGAAAATTGAACGACTTTATCTTTTTCGAAATTACGCTTTGTCAATTCTAAGTAGCTTTCGTCATTCAATTGAGAATTATAGTCTATGCTCACTTTTTCATTAGTAGCAGAAATTTCGTTGTAATATTTTAAAAAGATGGGTAACAATCGATTCAAAAACGATTTTCTCTTTTCAAAAATAGTTTGTGCGAGTGGAGCAAGTTGCTCGTCGTATAAAGAAAGTGAAGAATAATCTGATTTTAGTGTTTTTAATAATGCGTTTCTTTGAGCAATGAGTTTGTTGTAGTAAATCACCGAATTAAGGTAATCCTTGTCAAACTGAGAAATGACACTATCCATGTATTTTCTCCTTACATCACTTCCCCCAATCAGAAGTTCGCTATCAGTTGGAGAAACCATAACCAAAGGGTATAATCCAATATGTTCAGAGAGCTTATCGTAATTCTTTTTGTTCTTTCTAATGACCTTCTTTGAACCAGATTTTACTGCACACTGAATAAGGTCTTTAGCGCTGTCTTTATCAAAAGTGCCTTCTATAGACATAAAAGGCTGATTGTAAAGTATGTTGAAACTGTCCTGCTTTATAAAGAAACTCTTTGTGAAGGAAAGGTAATGAATGGCATCTAGTAAATTAGTTTTCCCTGAACCATTATTACCAACAAAACAGTTGACATTTGGATTCAAATCCAAACGACTTTCAGCATGATTTTTGAAATTTAAAACAGATAATTTTTCTAAAAACATCAACGTATTTTAACTAGCACTAAGTTATCTAAATTTTAACTTAAAATAAGCTGTCGTCTGTAAAGTTTTTCAAATGGAAAAAAAAGTTATTTTTGTGGCTCAATTTTATAACACATGGCTAAAAAGAAGGTAAATAAAACGGAAGAGCAGTTTGCAGCCGTTGAAGAAACGCTAACACGTACAGAACAGTGGGTGGAGAATAATCAGAAACAACTCTCTACATTCGTGTTTGGTGTTGTTGTTGTAATTGCTCTTTATCTAGCTTATGACAAATTTTATGTGCAATCTGTAAATGAAGAAGCTCAAACAGAACTGTTTGTTGCTGTTGAGTATTTTGAAAAAGATTCCTTCAACCTAGCACTAAATGGTGTTAATGATAACTTAGGTCTATTAGATATCATAGACGATTATGGTTCTACAGATGCTGGCAATTTAGCTAACTACTACGCTGGAATAAGCTATTTACGTACTGGTGACAATGAGTCTGCTATTGAACACTTAAGTGATTTTTCAAGTGATGATCAAATCATATCTTCTGTATGTTATGGAAGTTTAGGTGACGCCTACATGAATATTGATGAAGTTAATGATGCCATCAACTATTGGACTAAAGCAGCATTTAATAGTGAAAATGAATTTACTGCTCCTATTTACCTTAAAAGAGCCGCAATGGCATTGGAGCAAGAAGAAAAGTTCAGCAAAGCAGTAGAATACTACACTTTAATTAAAACTAAGTATTCTACCTCTGATGAAGCGAGAGATATAGAAAAGTTTATTAATCGAGCTGAATTAAGAAAATAATCTAACTAAAGCTCGTTCATCGAGCTTTTTTTTATGGCAACAGAAAATAAAAACCTTTCTCATTACAATCTAGAAGATGTACCTTCTGCTGAGGGCATGAAGATTGGCATTGTTGTTTCGGAATGGAATGCCAACATCACTGAAAACTTATTTTCAGGCGCTTATGAAGTACTTGTAGAATGTGGCTGTAAGAGTGAGGATATTATTAGAAAGAATGTACCAGGTAGTTTTGAACTTCCTCTTGCTGCTCAATTCTTATTAGAATCTAAAAACGTTGATGCAGTCATTTGCTTAGGAAGTGTTATACAAGGCGAAACCAAACACTTTGACTATGTATGCCAGACAACTTCAAATGGTATAAAAGACGTATCTCTAAAATATAACAAAGCCGTTATTTTTGGAGTATTAACTGACAATACCATGCAGCAAGCCATAGACCGCTCTGGTGGCAAACACGGTAACAAAGGTGTAGAAGCCAGTATTACAGCCATTAAGATGGTAAGTCTAATGAAAAATTTATAGTCTGTAAAGTTTTCTTAACTTTGTTGTACTTAAATTTTTGCCATGAATATCATAAAACATTACTCATTTGTATTCCTGTTGCTACCCTTCTCTTTTTCGTATTCTCAAGAAGTTAACATTTTTATACTTAATTCGTCAAATAAAGTTGATACTAACTATTTACAAACTGTTTATTCATCCGTTGGCTTTGTAGATATAAACATGACAGAGTCTAACATAAACAACAGTTTAGATACCAGTAACTTTGATATTGCATATATTTCTGAAGGCTATTTCTTTAACAGTACAATTCAAAACTGGGACTTGGAGCCAGTACAAGAGATTGAAAGACAGATAGTACAAAACTTTATTGAAGAAGGCGGCCATGTAGTTTGGTTAGCTGAAAATTGGGAAAGTGGTTCTACTAGCGAAAGCCCTTTTACAACAGTCAATAATATATATGGTACAATAGTGAGTAATGGCACATATTTTGATAATAGTGGTTATGGCTCTTCTGAAATGACCAGAATACATCCCAGTATTGGACCTGCTGGACTTTCACCTACTCAAACTATTTTCTCATCAGGTAGCTATGCTACAATGGTTGATGTGCATAATTGCAACAAGCTTTATACTAGTGACTCTTTTGATTTTTCTGGGGATGTGTTTGATGCATGCACTCATACAACTTTAGCTATATTTCTTGGAAGACCAAAACCTAATGAAGGCTCAATAATTATATCATCAGAAATTGGTAATCCTATGAAGCCTTGGACGGTTTGGGGAGGTGTCCAACCTTTTACCGTTTACAATACTGAATTAGACTCCTCTATAGCAGCATTGCATTACCAATTAATCATTGATGAAAATACAAACACTGTTAACGATTGGTCTGATATAGAATCAAATATGAATCCTAATTGCCCAACCGTTACGGCTAGCTTTGCACATGGAAGCACTAATTTATGCGTTGGTGATACCATCATATTTATACATCAAGACGGTCAAAGTGTATTTTATACTACTCAAGATACGGGAATATTCAGACTTATAGTGTATTATGAGTCTGGCACATGTAAGGATGATACAGTAGTATTTGTAAATTATACAGACGCTTATGTTGATGACGGATTATACACCTATAAGCTTATTTACAACACTAGAATACTAACGGGAACAGTTCACCTTTTTAAATAAAAAAACCAGCACAATGTGCT
>Ga0209659_1001241_pt1 | contig 15039 bp, 8 predicted proteins | sample SaaInlLV_10m_DNA_FD_184658 | JGI IMG/M metagenome (GOLD analysis project Ga0209659, IMG submission 184658) | Marine microbial communities from expanding oxygen minimum zones in the Saanich Inlet - SI072_LV_10m_DNA (SPAdes) (version 2) | ecosystem: Environmental > Aquatic > Marine > Intertidal... | reverse complement strand
TATTACAATTTTCCTATGTAGGATTTAAAACACAACTTGTTGCTGTTGACAGTAATGCGGTTCTCAATGTAGCCATGGATTTAGATGACAACTTACTTGACGAAATTGTTGTCATTGGATATGGAACACAGAAAAGAAAAAATCTGACTGGGGCTATCTCTAAAGTAAAAAGCGAGAAGCTAGATAAAATTGCTGTTTCTCGTATAGATGATGCCCTAGTGGGACAGATATCTGGAGTTAATATCCAAGCTACAGAAGGTGAAGCGGGGTCTGACCCTACCATACGTGTTAGGGGAACAGGATCTATTACCAGTAGTTCATCGCCACTCATTGTTGTTGATGGGATTGTTGTAGATAATGACTTCTTGGGTAACCTTGACATGAACGATATCGAATCCTTTGAAGTACTGAAAGATGCCTCTTCGGCAGCAATTTTTGGTGCTCGAGGTGGTAATGGTGTAATCCTTATTTCAACCAAAAATGGTAAGGAAGGAAGAACAAAATTTACCTACAATACATACACAGGCTTTAAGGAAGCTATAAGAGGTGACAACTTATATGTTACCATGCAAGAATGGGCAGATAAAGAACTTGCAGCAACAGGTCAACTTTCAGATAAAACCACTTATAAACTTGCACTTCAAAATGATCGTGATTGGCAAGATATTATGTTTGACGGCGGTATGATAGAAAGCCACTCGATTTCAGCTAGAGGCGGAAGCCAGCGTACTACATTTAGCACATCTTTAAACTACTTAAGCGACGAGGGTGTTTTACTAACAGATAACTTTAATCGTTACAGTCTTAGTTTAAAGGTTGACTCGAAAGTTGGAGATAAATTTAAAATCGGTGCCAATATATCACCTTCTTATTCTGACAGAAGAAGATTTGATGGTTCTACGCACGATGTATTAAGACAACCACCTTGGTTGCCAGTCTACCACAACGACCACACGATTCAGTTTGTTGATAGGAATGCATATCCAGATGTTCAAGTAGGTGACTATGCTGTGCAAAGACACTTTGATAATTTTGATTTATATGGAGATGGAGGTGAAACAGATATCAGTACAACCAGTAATACCAATCCAGCTGCCAAAGTTTTGGAACGTGACCGCAACGATTATAAGTTTAAACTGTATGGAAACATCTATGCACAATATGAAATTGCTGATGGTTTAAAGTTTAAAACAACTTTAGGTGGTGATTACTCACACACAAAAAGTGATAGATGGCAAGGGGTTAAAGCGAGTCGTAACGGAGTAGCCGCAACACGACTTGATCTTTCAAACACAAAGAGACTCCATATTGTTTCGGATAATGTTTTCACTTATGATAAAACCATAGGAAAACATGACATCAATGCAGTGGCTGGTTTTTCTGCTGAACAGTGGGACTATGAAATTGAGGCTGCTACAGGGATTGGTTATACCTCAGATTTGGTACAAACACTTTCCGGCGCAACAACGATTGCTGAAGCCATTTCTGAAGAATATCAGCAAAGGCTGTTGTCTTATTTTGGTCGTGTTAACTATGCCTATGACAACAAATACCTTTTGTCTATTAGTGCAAGAAGGGACGGGTATTCTGCTTTTGGACCAGATTCTAAATACGGATTTTTCCCAGCAGCTTCTGCTGGATGGACGCTTTCTAACGAGGATTTCCTACGTGATAGTAAGACGGTTAATTTCCTAAAGCTAAGAGTTAGTTATGGATTAACAGGAAACAATGCATTTGATATTGGGTCTGGTGATTTCAGAAACCAAATTAACAGTTACCCTTATTTGTCTTTAATAGGTGCTTCGTCAGCGTCATTTAACAATTCAATTGTTAATGGATTTAACCCACTCAACATTTCCAATGCTGGTTTAGGTTGGGAAAAATCAGTGGAGGTGAACCCAGGAATTGATTTTAGATTCTTTAACAACAGACTTACTGGTTCTATAGATGTATATAAAAGGACAAGTGAGGACCTCTTGTTGGACGTCCCGGTTTCATATACCACAGGTTTCCCGAATGCTTTGGACAACAGAGGAAAGGTTGAAAATAGAGGTATTGAAATGGAATTGAGAACTAAAAATGTCATTCGACCAAATTTCCAATGGAACAGTACGTTTATCGCTTCACGAAACGAAAACGAGCTTGTAGACTTTGCGGAATCTAATGGCCTTATAACAAACGTTGATACCAAGCGTGCTGCAGAGTGGATTAATTTAGTTGGAAATCCAATTTCATCATTTTACGGATGGGTGGTTGACTCTGAGATTCCTGCTGAATACATTATGTCACCGTGGGAACGTGTGCGTCAAACTAATAGAGACGTTTATGTAAAAGACCTTAATGGTGATGGTGTAATTGATGATGATGATAAAACCATTCTTGGAAACCCTTACCCTGATTTGGTTTGGAGTATTTCAAATGAGTTTAAGGTAGGCAATTTTGAATTAAGCTTTATTTTTCAAGGAAGTCACGGGGCAGAGGTGCGAAATATTGGGGACCAGTATATGTTCCGCCACTTTGGATCTGCTTCAACTACCTTATCTACTGCACCTAATCAAGGCTTTATAAAACAAAAAATATTTACAGATTCGATTGTTCAGAACGCTTCTTATGTAGCACTACGTACCATATCGATTGGTTTCAATTTCCCTGAAGATTTACTTTCAGAATTGTTTATTACCAACGCTAGAATCTATGTAACAGGCCAAAACTTGATGTACATAACAGCAGACGATTACAATGGTTTAAACCCAGAATCTATTTACAACACAAGTCCAATTAATTACGGATACCAACGCGTAGGTTCTCCAATTAATCGAACATTCTCATTAGGTCTTAATCTAAACTTCTAAATAATTAATCATGAAAAGCATTAGAATTATAATTTTTATTTCGGTAATGGCTGTCTTTACTTCATGTGAAGACTATTTAGAACCAGCACCAACATCAGTAATCAGTGGCGCAAGTTTTTACGCTGATGAAGCACAACTCATGCAAGGAGTCTACAATATGTATGATGGCCTTCAAGGAGCCAACGACACTAGCTCTAGGAGTAATCACGCAACTCAAATTGAGTATTATGTAACTGAAATGCGTAGCGATAACACAAGATCAAAAAGTGGAGAGGGAGAAGCTGCCCAGTTTGACAATCTAGCTGTTGAGGCAACTAATGGTTTAATTGCCGATCACTACAGAAGTTTTTACAATGTCATCTTTCGAGCCAATACGGTAATTGAAAATATTGGCGTCGCGTCTGAGAGCAACAAAGCAAAAATTGAAGGGGAAGCTAAATTTATTCGTGCCTATGTTTATTTCAACTTGGTAAGACTGTATGGTGCAATACCACTTCTTGACAATGTTGTTGGTGTAAGCGACGACGCATCTTATATTAGGAGACCAGTAGCAGATGTATATGACTTAATAGTTAGTGATTTGAACAACGCAGTAGCTGGACTAGACAATACTAATGGTAGAAACAGAGCTACAAAAGCTGCGGCACAAGGATTACTTGCTAAAGTACACCTTACACTAGGAAATTATCTCGATGCACAACAATTACTAGAGAGCGTTATGTCTGAAGGATTTGCTTTGGAGTCCAGCTTTAGTGATGTGTTTTTTAACGAAAGCAATTCGGAAGTTATTTTTGCCATAGGCTATGCTTCAGGATTGGTGCAAGACAGTCAAAATTTTTCTGCCGAATTCTTAAATGGTGTTGGACGGACAGTTGGTGTAAACTACGTTACTGACGACGCAAAGGCTTTTATGGAAGCCAATGGTGGAGACAGAACTGTAGTTTCTATGCGCACAGACCCAATACAACCCACACAAACGCAAGTGATTAAGTTTTTACCTGATGGTTTTGATGGTGGTTCAGACGGGAAAACATTTGATTTCGATGCGCGACTTGCTGGAAACGATTGGATCGTGTTGCGTTATGCCGACATCTTGTTGATGCATGCAGAGGCCATTATGGCTGGAAGCAGTGAAACCAATGCTGCGGCGGCTTTAGCCTCATTCCAACAAGTGCGTGATAGAGCAGGATTAACAGACGTAATAACCTCTATTACCAAAGATGATTTGTTGGCAGAACGTCGTGCAGAATTGGCATTTGAAAACCAAAGGCTGTACGACATAATGCGATTTGGAAAAGGCATAGAGGTACTTGGTACCTATGCAGTAGCGATTGGCGCAAACTTTACGTCGAATGATTTGTTGCTTCCATTTCCGCAAATAGAAATTGGACTTAGCAAAGGACTGTTAGAACAAAACCCAGGGTATTAGAACCTAAAAAACAAATAAAAATGAAAAATATATTTAATATTTCAATGGTTGCCTTACTAGTTTTAGTTTCGGCATGCGATGATTTCGATAAATACGAATTGCCAGAGGCAAATTCTATCCCAGACGCTACTCCACCTGAGGCTGTTTTTACAGCTATTCAAAGTGAGGAATTGGATAATGACGGTTGGAAAGACTATTATTTTTCCAATGGATCAATAAGCGCTACTGCCTATGCTTGGGACTTTGGAGATGGGAACACGTCTTCAGATTATGAACCAACAAATAGATATGGTGATGAGGGTACCTATACGGTCTCTTTGATTGCTTCTGATAACAATGGTCTTACAAATACATTAACACAGGAAGTAACTGTTGAGGAGCCACCTGCGCCACCTGTAACAGATCCAGTTTTAATAAATACTGTTTTTGATAAGCTTGGTAAGTCATCTGGGTCTGACTGTACTTGTTCTGGTTGGATTAACACAAGCTTGGGTACTCAGGGTGAATCCAGTACAGCCTCTGGAAATGATGTGATGAAGTTTGACAACAATGAACCTGATCATATCTATCAAGAGTTTGAAGTTACGCCTAATGCCAATTATCAGATTGAAATTGAGGTAGGATTCATGGCTAATGCTGGTAAATCAAACCCTGCAAGTCTTGAGTTTAGAGTCCTAGCCGGAACAGGTTATGACAGTGGCTATACTCCGACGTATTACACTGAAACAACGGCATTCCCACAAGATGGTTATGGTTACTCTTCAGTTGCACAAACAGAAGTTGAAGCAAACAACCTCATGACAAGAGTGCTTAATAACCCAGACGACACCAGTTATATTAAGTACATACTTAACTTCAATTCTGGCGCTAATAACAGTGTTGCATTATTTGCAAGAGGTATTGGCGGGCTTGCTACAGGAAGTTCGGATAATGAAAGATATGGGTACTCTAGTGGAGATGAGGAAATTAGAATTGACAACTTAGTTATCACAGCTTTGTAGAATATTAATTAATGATTAATTAAATTAGGCAAGTGGTAATTTTAACTACTTGCCTTTTTTTTATTTAAATAATGATGTATTTGATCCACAAAACCCGTTACTTCTTTTTATTCTTTTTCACATTGGCTTCACTTGGTTTATGTGCACAAATAAGTTTACCTGCTTTTTTTTCGGATCACATGGTGCTTCAACAAACACAAGAAATTGTACTTTTTGGTAAGGCAGCTCCCAGTGAACAAGTTGTAGGCAGTTTTAAGGGTGAGGTGCGTAAAACTAATGCCAAACCAGACGGTTCATGGCGTCTTGTTTTTAGTCCATCTACAGCTGGTGGGCCATATACCCTTAAATTATCTGGTAATAATACCATTGAATTCAATAATGTATTTGTTGGCGAAGTATGGTTTTGTTCGGGGCAGTCAAACATGGGATGGCCGCTTTACAAATCAGAAAATGGTGTTCGAGAAATTGAGCAAAGCCAACATGATAAAATCAAGCTGTTCAATGTAAGAAGATCTATGAGCGGCACACCTACCAAGGCACTTGACGCTAAAAACAAATGGACTAGTTGTAATCCAAAAACGACAAAAAACTTTTCTGCAGTTGCCTATTATTTTGCTCGTGAGTTATACAAGCGGCATCAAGTTCCTATTGGTTTAATTCATTCCTCGTGGGGCGGCTCAAGCATCGAAGCTTGGATGAACGCAGATTCCTTTAAAAATGATAAAAGCAAAGAACAACTATTAAATAAAATCAAGTCTATAGATCTTAATCAATTGGAGCAAGCATACAAAGTCGACGAAAAACAATACAAGATTTATTTGGATGAGGCTGATGTAGGATTAAAGCAAAACTGGCAGTCTATGCAGCAAGACTATGGCTCATGGAGCACAATTCAACTCCCCAATGTTTGGAGGCGCACTCCTCTAAAACATCATGTGGGTGTTGTTTGGGTAACCAAATCAATCATGCTTTCGGCTGAAGAAACAACAGATGATTTAGAACTTAACTTAGGTTTGATTGACAACGAGGACATTACCTATTTTAATGGTATTGAGGTTGGATCGATTAAAAAAAATGATGTTTCAAGAAAATATACTATTCCAAAGAAGTTGTTAAAGCAAGGGGGAAATATCATTACAGTACGCGTTAAAAACCCTTTAGATATTGGAGGTTTTAGGAGTGGTGAAAAGTCGCTGTATTTCCGTACAATTTCAGGAAAGGTTTCTTTGGCTGGCTCTTGGAGATATAAAGTAGGAACCCCCAATATTAAAGAACCTCCCATGCGTGTGCATCCAAAATATTTGCCCTCGTCGCTATACAATGCCATGCTTTATCCATTTTTTGATTATAAGATTCGAGGTGTACTATGGTATCAGGGAGAGTCTAATGTAAGTAGGGCGACGGAATATGGAAAACTATTCCCTATAATGATTAATGACTGGAGAGATAAATGGAAAAACAACATGCCTTTTTTGTTTGTACAGTTGCCCAATCGAGCCAATATGGGGATAAAACAACCAATGTTTAGAGAAGCCCAAGCCCAAGCCCTAAATCTCGATTTAGTGGGAATGATACCCACAATTGATATTGGTGACGATTATAATGTTCACCCAGTAAATAAGCATGATGTTGGTTACCGACTTGCTATAGCTGCTGATCATTTGGTGTATGATCCAAAAGTAAGGGGGTATTATCCAAAAATTATTGAGATGGTGCCTAGGCCAAAATCAGTCTTGTTTTTCTTTGACCAATCAATTGTAAATAAAGGTTCTTCGGATAATATTAATGGATTTGAGATTTTCAAAAATGGTGTTTTTGTGTCCAAAGCTAATGTCGAACTAGTAGACGAAAAAACCATAGCTGTGCAACATTCAAGTATTGATTTCCCAATAGAAATTAGGTATTTATGGCAAGATGCACCTTCCGAAGTTTCAATTTACAACGACTTAGGAATTCCCTTACCACCTTTCAGGAAAACAATTGGCAATTAGTTTTTGATGGTAAATGTGTAAACGCTAACCGGTTGTTTTGCGACTAAAAAGGAAACATAATAATCACCTTTCCTAAGCCCAGAAATCGTTATTTTCTGTTTTCGTAATAATCTATTATGGGCTATTTTTTTGCCATTTTCATCAACCAATTCGATTTCTTCATAGCTATTTTTTGGTATGTCTTTTAGAAAAACAATCCCTTTTGATTTATTTACCTTTAGTTTATTCTTTGTTGACATGGCTTGATAATCAAGTACACTAAGTGGAGTCAACTCCTGAATACTAAAATCGGCAAATCTCACCTGTTCATCTCGCAAATCAGAGATATTTTTAATACTCCTATAGATACCCCATTTTGGCCGTGTAAAGGCCGATCCATCCTGCCACATATCAATCGCAGAAATATTATAATTAAACAAGACCACCCCATCAGAGATGCGTGAAATTTGCATGTAATAACTTCCCAAATTATCGTATTTGATGACCTCAGTAACTTTAACCCATTGTCCTCTAAATAAATCTAACAATGCTGTTTTTAATGTGCTTTGCATATTGGTAGCGGTATACCGTAATTCCATTCGATCTAGTGTAGCCTTTCGCGCTGTGAGTGTAATCATTGGTGTACGAGCATACAGGCCACCAACAGATTTGATTTGATGTAAGTGTGTAAAGTTTTTTGAGACTTTAAAATTTTGAGGCAGTTTAAACTTCCACGAGTAAGCAACGGTTTCCCCTTTAACTGCTTTAAGGTTTTCTGGTGATCCACCATATGTTTTGATTTCTATACGCTGGCGATCAAAGTTTTGGCAACGGTCATTATCAGGTGTTTTGTGTACTAAAAAATTAAAAACATATTTTCCTAGTTCGTCGTCATACACCTCTTCAATATGTCTTCCAAATTCTGTATGAACGCAGTCAGGAACTTCCACCACATCTCTGCCAGGGGCGAATGCATTATTTATTTGTTCATAGGTATTGCCAGGGCCATTTGCCGATAGCAATACTTTTTGTGCGTTCACCTGGTTAAAAACAATAACACCAAAAGTGAATACTTTTAATATTGATCTGTAGTAAGTCTTTTTCAAAGTTCTTTATTTTGTGCAATAATGGAAACTTGTAGTGGACTTTTTAGGCATTGTGCAAAATGTTCCAAATAGTTGTTCCATTCGTCTTTACTTTCAAATTGACCACTTTTTTTCCAGCCGAAACCTGCAAAGTATCTAAAGCTATTATTGCTTGGTTTTAGTTCGAGAAATAAGTTGCTTTTATCTTTTTCGTTTGACACATATTTATTAATACCAATCACATTTTTAACATCGGTAACAATCCCCATTCCTAATGCTGAGCCATCGTGAGATTCCCAATAACTAACCCAGCCGTTATTTTGATTTGCCGTTATTTCTCCTTCTTTTTTGTGAAGTGTGATACCGGCTGAAATAGTGTTTGATCCATCTAATTTAATAGAGAATTTTGATAGATTTTGACCATAGTCTAATGAAATAATTTTCTTCTCAGATATGATTTTTCCATTCGCTTCCCAATCGTCGTATGTTAACTCGAAACTTGTTCTAATTGGGCCATTAGTAATGGTTTTCCAATCGACGAAATTTTTTGAAGCTGCATAAGATTCTTTTGTTTTTATTGCAATTCCACCAATCCCTCTACTTGTTCCAACATGGAAGTTATCCAACCCCTCACCATTGTCTATATGATAAGACGCTTCACCTGACAAATGTTGTTTATACCATTTGTTGATTATGGGGTATTCCACTCTTTTTAGCCAAGCATCTATGCCACTAGTTAAGGTACCCCCTTTGATATTTTCTTCAATCATTTTTTGGGCAGTTGGCCCAAAAGTTCGAAAAGCAACTCGGTTATTTTCCCACGCATAATCGTCAGTTCGTTCAGGCACAAAACGTGAGTAACAATGAGTCTCTGTTAGCTGCGGTGCATTTGAATATTTTATATCAAATACCTTTTCAGTGTTAGCAGCAACTTCAGGTTGAAATAACAACATATCCATCTGTCCATCTAAATCATTGTCTACAAGTTGTGATGTTATTTTTTCACGGTTTTCAGCATTAAATACATCCAAGTATTTTGAGTCGAGGTCTAGATCCGAAACATCAATTTCAATTGTTTCATACATACGATCAACTGGCAAGTCATTCTTAATATTGACAACTATAGCGGTATCATTTTTATTAGTACAGCTAAAGAAGACTAGTGCATAAAGTAAATATAATCGTTTCATGAAGAATGTTTAAAATAACGAATTATAAGTTTTTAGTGTAAACACGGTTAGCTTTTTAAATTAGTTACAAGGATTGTCTGATACCTAGCTCCAAACCTCTCAACTCAGCTAAGCCACGTAAACGTCCTATACCTGAATATCCCGGATTTGTTTTTTTATTTAAGTCGTCAAGCATTTTATGCCCATGATCTGGCCTAAAAGGCATGCGTATATCTTTTCTGCCATTTTTTTGTCGCAGTAGTTGTTCCTCAATCAAGGCTTTCATAACACCAAACATATCCACATCACCTTCTAAGTGGTTGGCCTCATGGAAGTTTCCGTTTTCATCTCTTTTGGTTGCGCGCAGATGAATAAAATGAATACGGTCTCCCAATCGTTTTACCATACCTACTAAGTTGTTATCCGCACGAACACCAAAAGAACCCGTGCAAAAAGTCAGACCATTGTTGGGACTTTTAACTGCATCGAATAAGTCGATGACATCTTGTTCTGTACTTACCACTCTGGGTAATCCAAGAATGGGATAAGGCGGATCATCAGGATGAATACACATCAGAACCCCTGCTTGTTCAGCAGCAGGAATTATCTCTGCGACAAAAGAAAATAGATTTGCTTTTAGTTCTTTTGCCCCCATATGTTTGTAAGTTGCTAATATTTGGTTGAACTCGTCTAAAGTGTAACCCTCTTCTGCACCCGGTAGTCCAGCGATAATATTTTTAATCAATTTTTGTTGTTGCTCTACTGAACTATTTTCAAGATACTTTTTTGCTGCTTTAATCTCGGCTTCAGAGTAAGCTTCTATTGCGCCAGGTCTCTTTAGTAAAAACAATTCGAAAGCAGCAAATGCAGCAGCTTCAAATCGCAGTGCCGTCGATGAATCTGAAACTTCATAATCTAGGTTTGTACGTGTCCAGTCTAGAACAGGCATAAAGTTGTAACAAACAATATCGATACCACACGCTCCTAAATTTAAAAGTGTTTGTTTGTAGTTGTTTATGTACGTTTGGTAGTTTCCAGATTTGGTTTTGATATTTTCATGTACGGGTACACTTTCAACAACTGACCAAGTAAGTCCTGCTTTTGCAATTTCAGCTTGCCGTTTTTTTATATCATTAATGGGCCAAACAACTCCATTAGGAATTTGATGAAGTGCAGAAACGATACCTGTTGCACCTGCTTGCTTGATGTCCAACAGAGACACAGGGTCATTAGGACCATACCAGCGCCAAGTTTGTTCTAGTGAAATATGCATATTATTAAATATTAAACGCCACTATATGCGGCAAACCCTCCATCAATTGGAATTACTACTCCAGTAACGAATTTTGATCCCTCACCACAAAGCCATAAGGTAGTGCCAACCAAGTCTTCAGGTGTCCCATAGCGCCCCATAGGAGTTTGATCAATAATTTGTTGTCCTCGTTGTGTTAAACTTCCATCCGTATTTGTTAACAGTGTTCTGTTCTGATCGGTAAGGAAAAACCCAGGAGCAAGGGCATTTACGCGGATACCTACTTTAGAAAAATGAACTGCCAACCATTGTGTGAAATTCGATACAGCTGCTTTAGCTCCACTGTATGCTGGAATTTTTGTCAATGGAGTAAAGGCATTCATAGACGAAATATTCAGGATACTACAATTTTCCCGACCTACCATATCTTGCGCAAAAACTTGTGTGGGAAGTAGGGTGCCAAGAAAATTTAGATTAAAGGTAAACTCAATACCCTTAGGGTCTAAGTCAAAAAAAGTTTTAAACCCTTCGTTTTTATTCTCCATATCTTCAAGTGCAAAGAAAGGATTTGAAGTTGTTCCCATTGGATGATTTCCACCAGCACCATTTATCAAAATATCTATTTTACCAAAGGCGTTGTTAATCGCTTCTTTCGCATGTATCAAAGTATCTTTTTCTAAAACATTAGCTGCCTTGCCAATGGCATTCCCGCCGTTTGCTTTTATACGCGCTACAACTGCATCTGCGGCCTCCATTCGCAGGTCTAATACAGCAATTTTATGTCCTTCTTCAGCAAGTGCCTCAGCCAGTTTGCCGCATAAAACTCCGCCAGCTCCCGTCAATACAATTGTTTTACCCATTTTTAATCTTTTGTGTGAATTTAAAGTAAATTTAGAAGAAACATATTTACTGTGCTTCACTTCTTTACATTTGGCATTATTCCACAACTAATTTTGTACAATACTTTACCGCATATAAACACACACAAATGTTAATAAACATTGCGTACATAAAGTGCTCAATATTGTTCATATTTATGAGCTAATATTTTGAATTGTTCAAAGTATACCCCATTTTGATTAAATTGGATAACTTTAATGACTAAGCAAAATATTAATGAAATTTTTACCCAATAGAATAACTGTTTTACTCCTTTTCTCAAGTTTTTTTATAACTGCCCAATCCATTACGGTTTCTACAATAGATGAGTACAATTCGGCCATAAAAAAAGTAAGTAGCGGAGGCACTATAATTTTAAAGAATGGTGAGTGGAAAGATGTTGCGCTCAATGCATTTGGCAATGGAACCAAACAAAGCCCAATCATTGTAAAAGCCGAAACACCTGGTAAAGTTTTGATTACGGGCAATTCAAGTTTGAGCATTTATGGTACTTATGTCATCGTTAGTGGGTTATGGTTTAAAGACGGTATGACGACAAAAAAACACGTTGTGCAGTTTAGAAGAAACTCAAAAGTATTTGCATATAACTGTAGGTTTACCAACTCCACCATATCATATTTTGATACAGCTGAAGATATCAGTAATCATTGGGTTGACTTATATGGCAAAAACAACCGCGTAGACCACAACAACTTTACTGGAAAGGAATCGCGAGGTACTACTTTAGTTGTGGTTCTTCGAGATAAAGAACACCAAGACAACAACCATAGAATTGATCAAAATTACTTTGGATCACGCCCTGAATTAGGAGAAAATGGGGGCGAAACTATTCGAGTTGGCACAAGTACTTACTCCCGCAGCTCTTCTAAAACCCTTGTAGAAAACAATATTTTTAGGGGCTGTGACGGAGAATCTGAAATCATTTCAAACAAATCAGGAGATAATATCTACCGCAATAATTTATTTATTGAAAGTGAGGGAACATTGACCCTCAGACATGGGAACAATGCACTTGTAGAAAACAATGTGTTTGTTGGAAACGGCAAGTCAAAAACTGGTGGTGTTCGTGTTATTAATGCTGGGCATGTGGTTCAAAACAACTTGATGATTGGACTTAAAGGAACTAGCTTCAGAGGACCAATTGTTGTCATGAATGGTGTTCCAAATTCTCCATTAAATCGCTATGACCAAGTTAAGGATGTTGTGATTCAAAACAACACGATCATTGATTGTAGTCCCATTAATTTTGGTGCAGGGAAGAGCGCTGAGTTATCCTTACCAGCTATCAACTCTGTGTTCACCAATAACTTAGTTTTAAATACTGAGGGCGGTAAAATAGCGGAGTATTTAGATAGTGTTGATGGTATTCAATTTAGCGGAAATATTGTTGATAGTAATACGTCCGTAGATTCTCGCTTTTTCACCAAAGCATCAGTAGATTGGTCATATGACATTTCAATTCCTATTCCATCTGAAAACAACTCAGTGTTAGATGTTAGTAAGAATGCTAAAAGCCCTGCTCGGGATATACTTAATGCGACAAGATCCAATCTGATTGCAGGCGCCTTTAATTTAGGTTCTACTAAAATACCAAAAGCATTAAAATTAAGAGCTGGACCGGGTTGGAAGCCCAATATCAAAATACGTGTTAAAAAACCAGCTGTAATTGAGGTGTTTCCTGGTCCTGGAAATTTAAGGCGTGCCATTGGCAAAGCATCTTCAGGTTCCACCATCCGTTTGGCAGGGGCAACATATGAAATAGAAAAAAGTATAAAAGTTGAAAAGGAGATTACCATCGAAGGCGCTTCTGATGGATCAACTATGCTTAAATCTATGGAAGATTTGGACAGCCCTTTTATGTATTTTTTTAAAGTAACTGAAGGTGGAAATTTGAGGATGAAAAACCTCACCCTTGATGCCTTGGATCAAAATGCAATTAAGTATGCACTAACATCACCATCTGAAAATGAATCTGGGCTATACAGCATTTATGCTGATAATTGTATTTTCCAAAATTTCAAAACCAAAAATGGTGGAAGCATATTTAAGGCCTATGTTGGCACTAAAGCGGACACGCTTAGTTTTACCAACACGCATTTTGAAAACAGTTATCGTGGGCTTAATTTATCGTACGATAAGGATAATATAGGCAAATACAACGCAAATGTTATTATACTCAAGAATACAGTGTTTAAGGATATAGAAGAGCACGCAGTTAATTATTTAAAAAAAACCTCTGATGTGAACTTACCTGGTGGAGAGCTTATTATTGACCGCTGTGTATTTGACAATGTGTACAACAGTGAGGAAGGTAAAATTTTAGTAGCTAGTGGTATACATAAGGTAAACATTAGCAATTCTGTATTTGTGAATAGCTATAAAATACAAATCCCATTGCGCCTCTCTGGTGCAGCAAATAAGTTGGATAATTGCCTTTTCCATGATGTAGGATTCCCTAAATTTTTTAAGGGTGCAATGAACACTAATATACTGTACAAAAAGCCAAAATGGTCTGATGATAATGCATACATCCCAGATGTAAAGTCTCCTTTATTAAAAGATAAAAATGGAGTAGGGGATATAGGCCTGATTCACTAATTCTTTTATTGTATCTATAAACAAAAAAAGCACCCATCTAGGGTGCTTTTTAGAATTAGTCTTAAAAAAGTTTAGCGTTTGATTAGTTTTCCAACGGATGTTTCTCCTTCGTTTTCAATCTCAATCATGTAGAGGCCACTTCGTTGACTGCTTAAGTCAAGTGTGCTGGCGTTTACAACTTCCTTAATAAGTTGACCGCTGATATTAAACACGCGAAGAGCATCAACTGATTCTTTTCCAGAAATATGAACCATACCATCTGTTGGGTTTGGATACATATCAATTTTGGTATCAGATAAATCACCTATGGAAGCTGTATTAGCTTCAATAAGCGATAAGTTGTCAAATAAGACTTCGCTATCTACAGCTTCTAAACACCTAACATATATAACCACTATATTTTCAGAGGCAGTAAAATTAAATGTACTTGTCGTAAAAGTGTTTGTATCTGCATCTCCTTTGCTAGAATTGAAATCATTTGTGATTTTGAGATAAGCATCTACACTACTCTCAGCAGCAGGATCATTTGCATCTACACTTGTTTCGTCGGTGATTACAGTATTTAGAATAAAAACTTCACTATTTAGATTTTCAACTTTAGAGCGTGATTCCATTGAAAATGTATATTCAGTTCCAGCGGTAACAGCAATTTCTTGATACAATCGCCTTGAAGAACTATACAATTTAAATCCTCTAGTTTTGACGCCATCCTGATATGTGCCGTCAATAGTTGTTCCAGGTTGTTCATCAGTGCCATAAGCCCCATCTATATAGGTGTTTAAG